>JACCDW011492075.1_pt1 | contig 19061 bp, 31 predicted proteins | sample 7449781 | NCBI WGS metagenome assembly JACCDW01 (sample SAMN15323449, study PRJNA562643) | freshwater metagenome | isolation source: river surface water | place: USA:Blue River Watershed | collected 2017-08-18
CGTGCCTTCCAACTCTGAGATAGTGCCCAACAACGCCAACGCCTCATCAAACTCCATTGTGGTTTTGATGGAGTGATCTCCGTCGTATGCAACCGTGACATAGTTTGCGCCAACCGAGGGGTTCTCTGCTAGTTCGCAGATAGACCCATACGCCTGTGCAACTGCGTCTATGTGGTTATCTGCCTCATAGACCATCTGCCAAGTGACCAAGTATTGCGTCATGCTTGCCACCCGAACTGTGGTTTGACACCGAACTGTTCTTTGACTGTTCGTGTAGTCACCTCAACATCTACCTTGAACTGTTCAAGTAACGCAAGTTCTTCTGCGAGTTTGATTTTCTCTTGTTCAATTTTGTGCTGGAGTTCATGGATTCGTGCCTGCGTGTCAAACACTCTGCCCGAGATGCCCTCGTATGTATCTTTTTGTTTGCGGATTCGCATTATTTGTCTGCCTTTCTATCTTCCTGTGGATCACGGATCTCGTATTTACGACCCTCTATCTTCTTGAAGATGTCAGGACGATCGGTTACGAGTTTACGAACGGTCGCCTCGGAGACTTCGCCGATCTCTGCTAGTTGCTTGATCGTGACGATCTCAAAGACATTTTCTTTTGCCCATGCCGAGATGTCGGATACACCGTCTCTTGCTGTGCGCCAACCCTCACTTGGTCGTGCACCCGCAAGTAACTCACGGAGAGTCTCTGCTGGAACACGATCACGGACTGCTTTGGGAACATTTGCCACCCAAACAGGTTTGCCGAACTCCGCTATTGCTTCGGAGACCACACGGACTGCTTCTTCGGTTTGTGTTGTTTCTAGTTGTGTATTCATTTGGATACCCCTTGTTTAGTTTTACTGCCTACAGAATATATACGCACGGAGCACCACAAAGTGTGATGCCCCATGTTCTACTGATTAGAACTCGTCGTCGCCGTAGTAGTTTTCACCGTTCTTGAACGACGGTACTAATGCCGTAAGTGTCACAGTTAGGTTGTCTGAGAGTTTCTTTAGGTCGTGCAAGATCTGCAACCGTGCTTCCTTGTACAATTCAGAGTGATCGTCTCTGTCTTTTGCCCAACCATCTGCCTGTAATCCTGTGATGATGGATTCAACTTTCCCTTGAATTGCGGATAGGTCAATGAAGTCCTTGTCTAATCCTATGTTTCGTGTATTGTCTGTCATGTATTCACCTCTTTCGGGGGGTCTAGTTTTATCTTCGTATACCATTATATACACGGGGTATAACAAAGTCAAGTCGTAAAACTAAACAGAGTTCTGATATATCACAGCCCCACAAGTTTATATACGCCACCGTTACCCTTGGGGAAACACTCCGCCCCCCTGCTCAGATCAGCGGTCGGATCGGCGGACAGCCCCGCTTCAGAAAAAAGTCAGAACTTTGATGCGGGACTAAAAAGCACTTGCATCTTCGTACAAAAACAGGTACAATTCTAGAAACTACTAAAAAGTGAGGATCATGAATCAGGAACTTGAATACACAATACTTTGCGAAATACAAAAGTACTGGGAAAACTACAAAAAAACTAACAACATTGTTGATAATTCCTGCATTTTGGCGGGCAACTTCGCACACAAAATACTCACATCACTTGATGTCCCACACGCAGTAGTCCCGATCGGCGTTACTGTTTTCAATAAAGATGGTTACGAGTACTTCGGCAACTCAGCATCTGAACTTCCTGACAGCGCGTGGTCTGTTCATTGTTCAACGCGTAGTACTGGGTCAGGTTTTAGTGGACATTTGGTTATTGAAACAGAAAATTATTTACTTGATCTAACAGCAGTGGCGTTTGAACGAAAGCAACACAACATTGTCGTCGGCGAATCTTTGATAGTCCCGCACGAAAAGATGGAAGTTTATGTGCGGGACTCAAATCCGAGCATCATCAACAATATGTTCGGCGCATATGTTGCGTACGAGTTCAAACTTACTGAAGGCATCTACACCTATTACGAGGAAGAGTGGAACAAGGTCTACACGAAGTCAGCGGACTGGAAGGCGACCTACCGAGAACTCGGGATCGCAAAAGTCGTGGAGAGCATCAAAAGAGACTTGACTCTGTGACACCCACCGAGTACGATCTATCAGATAAACCTAACTAAACACAAGGAGCAATAATCATGGGATATACCCACTACATAGACCGACCTGTAGATAACGCAGGAACACCCGAGCAATTCGGCAAACTTGCACTAGATGCGAAGCGCATTATTGAGCAGGCGCAGTCAGACGGTATCCGCATTTGCGGTGGCGATGGATTCGGAGAACCCGAGTTCAACGAAGCGTTCTTTTCTATCAACGGTGATGGAAGTGCATTTATTGGGAATAGCGACCTAGCGCACGAAACTTTTTATTGGGCAGGGCAACCTGAACATAGAGAGTGGAGAGTTGGAGAACCGACTTATTTCAATTTCTGCAAGACAAACCACAAACCATATGACGCAGTAGTAACGGCGATTCTTGTCCGAGCGAAAGTTGTCTACGGAGACTCTGTGCAAATTGGGTCAGACGGTGACTGGAGTGACTGGCAGGCAGGGCGTGACCTGTACGAAAAGGTATTCGGCGAAGTAGCAGAGTGTCCATTTGAAAGGGCGGTAGCGTAATGAACGAGAACACATACCGAGTAGCAAAGACCGTACTTACTACGGTTGCTATAACTTTAGCGTCTGTGTTTACCTACGCATATTTGCAAGACCAAGCGGAGAAAGACGGCGAGTTCTTTTGTGACGGCGCACCCGTGAGCATAAAAGAAGGCGACACTTTGTACTGGATAGCACGGGAACATTGTGAAGGCAACACCCGTAATGTCGTGGACAAACTTGTAAATATCTACGGAACCGACCTAACTATCGGCGATACGATCTACCTACCCACGCACCCGAATTGCGAACTACGCATTACTGACGGTGGAGAAGTATTTGAGGAGTGCAAGTGATGAGACACGCAACCAAGGCACGAAGTAACGGAAAGAGTCTTAGAAGCGAGACCGTTGGAAGCGAAAAAGTTGTCAGAGCGCACTGTGCGTCATGCGATAATTCGGGTACACATTGTTACACGGACATCTATTCACTAATAACCGACATGGGTAATGAGGATTATTTTTACGGAAAGTGGGAGTTCACGGACTATAAAAACACGATCAAGGCACTTTGTCCGAGTTGTGTCAAATTAGCAGAGGAGAAAAAATGAGCGACAGCGAAGTAACCATTGACGACCTGAACGACACGGTGAACGAACTTGACGAACTGATGCAAGTACTGAAAGAATTACTTGGCGACAGATGCAAGGAAATAGTCCCGAACCACCAATTCAAGTAAACTACCTAGATGGAAAGTTACTTATTTCTTTCTGACGATCACTTGGTTGCGCACTTTCCGTACGACAAAGACCAAGTTGACGAGATAAAAAAGATTCACGGAGCGAAGTGGGATAAGTTGGCGAAAGCGTGGCGTATCCCAATGGAGTCAACCGATCAAGCGCGGGACTTTGCATCGCGTCATGGGTTCAAGATAGATCCGCAAGTTCTGAAGTTTGATATGCCCGAGAAACTAAACGAAGTATTCGGAGTCCAGCGCAGAGACGACTTTATTTATTTATCATTTGCGTACGACCCAGTAAAAGTAAAAGCCGTGAAGCAGATACCAAGCGTTACTTGGCACGCAAAGACCAAGGCGTGGAGAGCACCGATCAGTAGTATCACCGAAGCGTTGGAGTGGGCGGATAAGTTCAACCAGCAGATACCCGAAGACTTAGTTTCACTCGCAACCACCCTGAAGGAAGAACACGCTAAATCTGTAGAAGCATCTCGCTCAACTGATGCCGAACTTGATGTGGCGGGACTGCCACTTCTTCCGTACCAGCGTGCAGGAGTGAAGTACGCATCGGAATCACGAAGGACATTTATCGCCGACGACATGGGACTCGGCAAAACTTTGCAGGCGATTGCAACCGTGGAGAACACAAATGCCTACCCTGTGTGCGTAGTATGTCCGCCGAACCTAGTAAAGAACTGGGAAAAAGAGTTCAATAAGTGGTTGCCAGCAAGGAAAGTTGTGACAGTAACCGACCGAAAGACTTTTCCTGATGATAAACCCGAAGTACTCGTCGTCGGATACTCAAATGTTCAGCATTGGCAGAAAAAACTAGAGAACTTTGTTAGTTATGTTTTTGACGAAAGCCATTATATAAAAACGCCATCTTCTCAGCGAACAAAAGCGTCGGTGAAGATCGCCCGAACAGCCCCGCGTGATGGCGTGGTTCTGTGTCTGACGGGAACACCCGTAACGAACCGACCAGCAGAGTACGCATCTCAGTTGGATGTCCTCGGAAAACTAAATGCTTTTGGTGGTTTGTGGGGTTTTTACCGACGATACTGCGGTGCTTTTCAGGACAGATTTGGTCAATGGAATATCAGCGGGCACTCACACCTTGACGAACTCAACGAAAAACTTAGAGGAAACTGCTACATACGGAGAACGAAAGACCAAGTTCTTGATGATTTACCACCCGTGCGTCATGCTCCGATTCTGGTTTCTGGTAGCCCCGCGTTGATGGCGGAGTACAAAAAAGCCGAAGAAGATATTGTTGAATACCTGGTGCAACGCGCCAAAGAGATCGCGTTGGAACTCGGGACTTCTCCAGCATCTGCGTCGGTAGTTGCACGCATGAAAGCCGAAGCGAACGAACATTTGGTAAGAATCTCAGTATTGCGCCGACTATCAGCGAAGGCGAAGATGGAGTCAGTAATTGAGTTCATTGAAAGCCACAAAGAAGTTGGGCTAAAAGTTGTAGTGGCTGCACACCACAGGGAAATAGTTGATGAATTAGCCAATAAGTTTGGCGGACTCAAGATCCAAGGCGGGATGCTCGTTGATGATGTGGAGTTGGCGAAGTCCCGCTTCCAAGAAGAGACGACCGAAGATGCACCCGTGATCGTTTTATCAATTCAGGCAGCCAAGACTGGTCACACCCTGACTGCATCGCAAGATGTTTTGTTTGTGGAATTGCCGTGGACACCAGCAGATGTTGATCAAACTTATAGCCGTTGCCACCGACTGGGGCAAAAAGGATCAGTAACCGCAACCTATTTGTTGTGCGAAGGAACAGTTGATGAAGAGATCTACAACTTGATTGCACGCAAACGCGGAGTCGTTGATGCGGCGACTGATGGCGGGGCTGTTGGAAAGCAGGAGTCTGTTGGTCAAGCGATCGTCGGTTTATTTGCGAAGCGTGGTCTGGAAAGCGTTACCCAGTAAGGGTTTCGCAAAAGTGTGCAACCAGCCCGTAACCTTTGCTATACTAGAAGTACAAGATTACTTGACATAGACGGGCACTCAAGCAACCCGAACCTTATCCCCTTCCCAAAGGACAGAAACTTGATAACCAAAGCAATTGCAATCATTAGTGTTATTTATTCGTCAATCTTCTCGGTTGAGGTTCTCGCCTCAGCCCCCGACCAAACAAAAGCACCAATGACAGTTGCTTTAGCCCCGCTAGTCCAAACAGAACGGGCGACCGACCAAGCGAAATCACCCTTTAAACACGGGGATATTTCGTGGTTGCCAGAACTCGCGTTAGGCACGGGCTGGAAGAAGTCCGAGTTGAAGAAGTTGGGACAAATCATCTTGCGTGAATCTGGCGGATGCCCAAATCGCATCGGCAGTTCAATCGTGGATAAGAATTGCAACATCATTGGTTACACCAAAGCGACAAACAAATCCGACTCGGGTCTACTACAGATCAACGGCGTGAACTGGGATATGAGTCGCAATAAGAACGCAATTGCGTGCGTGCAGTTCGGTTTCTGTAAGCAAGAAGACCTACTTGACCCAGTGAACAACCTCAAGGTTGGAAGGGCGTTGTTTGAGGTCGCTGGTTGGGCACCGTGGAACGCCTGTAACTGGGATCCGAAACGCTGTTAGTCCCCGAACCCCACCCGCAGGGCTGGAAAGAATCCCAATAAATCTTGACAAAAGTGTTGCAATCCTCCTTGCTCTTGTATAAACTAGAGCGCATAAACTAAACAAACCCAAGGAGGGTTATGACAGCAAATATTGAAGTCAATAAAGACGGGAAAGCGCGTTTCGCGTATGCGGGCAACCAAGCACCGTGGCACCGTCTAGGTCAGTCAATGGCAGGATTACAGACCATTGATGCAATGTTGGAAGCATCCCAAGCGGACTACCAAGTACTACTCACCAAGATCGCAGTCGTGGATGATGAGGGCAACCTCGTTCGCAACCCCGACGGAACACCTGTGATCGTTGAGGACAGCAAGGCAACCGTACGACTAAACGACGACGGTTCGTTCAACCCACTCGCGACAGTCGGTAATCGTTATGATGTGCGACAGAACCGCGAAGTACTTGAGCGTGCAATGGCAGTCGTTGGTGCATCAAAGGGTGATGCAGTAATTGACACCTGTGGAGTTCTCAAAGGCGGTGCGCGATTCTTTGCAGGCATTGACTTGGGGTCACTCATTATTGACCCGACAGGCGTGAACGACAAGATCGCACGATACCTCGTTGTGTCACACGGTCACGACGGTTACTGGCCGATTCGGTACGCAAATACTGATGTTCGGGCAGTATGTCAAAACACCGTGATCTTGGGAATCAAGCAAGCAGAGCGAGTGTTCACCGCACGACACACCCGTAACGCAGATTCGTACTTGAACTCAGCGCAAGAAGCGTTGCATATTTCAACCGAGTGGGCAAAGCAATTCAAATTGACCGCAGAACAAATGTTGTCAATTCCAGTACCTCAGTCGTCAGCAAGCGTGGACAAAGTTATCAACGCAGTGTTCCCCGTGAAGAAAGACGAATCGGATATCCAGCGTCGCAACCGCGAAGAGATCAACGGAACAATTCGTGCGTTGTACGCATCGCAGAAAAACGCAGGTGGTTTTGGTTACAACGGTTGGAGTATTTACAACTCTGTAGTTGAGTACCTTGACCACTACCGCAAGGGTGACGCGAACGACTTAGCACTTGCAACCATTGAGGAAAACTCATGGACAAACAAAGCGAAAGTCACAGCGCAACACGCAGTACTTCAACTAGTCTAAAAAATTAGTAAGTAACGAGAGATACCACCCCGTAATTGGGGTGGTATTCTTGTTTTATGGAAGAAGATTACGAAGACGACTTCAATTGGGATGATTTAGAACCACAACCAATAGAACTTCCACCCGTGCCAGCGCAACGCATGACGATCTATCAGATAAGCGAGTTTATTGCCAACGCTTTAGAGAAAGATGAGAAGCAAATGGGTATCACGAAGGATTATCTAGACAAACTGTACGACGAAATTGGCAACGACGAAGAAGCAGCGACAATGGTTATCTCGTATGTACAGCAACGGCACAATTGGGATATGGAACTACTCGCAGAACGCCATGATGTAGACGACGCGTTGTTTACTCGTTATCACACCTTTGACGAGAACATGTGGGCGAAGGTTCTAAACACCGAAGCGTTCTCCGACATGCACCACGAAGTTTTCAAGGTTACGCAAACCTATATCGCCCGAGCGGTAGATGAGGTAATGCGCAAGGACATGCTTTAGTCCTCGTCTGCTAGTTCGCTTTCAAGTATCTCGCAAGATGCAGTGAACTTAGTCCCGCCCTCGTTATCAACGCTCAGGATCTCAAGCCCGAGCGACTCAATAATCAGCGTTGCCACCTCAGTCATGTCGGTCTCAAACACGGCGACTTCTTCGTCGGTCGTATCATCATCAACAGCGAGCGCGACGAGAATCTCCATGATTAGGTCTTGAACCCGAAGGCGTACTTCTTCTTTTGTAGCGGTCATGGTTGCCATACTAACTGTCATGCGCTAGTATCGTGACAACCCGTGCGATAAGCGTACGGCTAACCACACTAGGAGGAACCGAAGTGTCAGCATCACCCGTAACACTCGTCGGCAATTTGACTGCCGACCCGAAACTTGACTATCTAGCGTCAGGTGTAGCGAAACTGTCGTTCAGTATCGCGTGCAACCACTACTGGCAAGATCAGTCGGGCGAGAAGCAAGAGAAAGTTTCTTACTTCAATATCGTCGCATGGCGCAACCTTGCAGAAGATTCGGGAAATGTACTCTCAAAGGGAGTGCGCGTAGTTGTAACTGGTCGTTTGGAACAGCGTTCATGGGATGATAAGGAAACTGGTCAGAAGCGTTCAACCGTTGAAGTTCTCGCCGACAATATCGGCGTAGCAACAGCGAACATTGACTCGTTCACCCGTAAGCAACCAAGCGGTGACCGCGTATCAACAGCACCAAAGGCGACTGCGCCAGTGCGTAAAGCACCCGCACGACCAACAGCGCAGATTGTCGCTGAAGAAGAAGAACCGTTCTAAATAGTTCCGCCCAATAAGCGTCACCCGTGAGTGCGTTTGGGTTATTGAATCGTTGCAGAGAAGGTGGTGTCCACTTCGGATGCCACCTTTTCTAATTGTGCGACAAGTTCCTCGTCGGTGTTCATCTTGTTGTAGTTATCTAGAGTCTTTTGCATAAAGAACGCAGGGTCTAGGTTTTCTTCGTTGCCGTGCGCACCCGTCGCGCTAATAACTGCGTCACCCACGACGAGAGTATTGAACAAGAACGACACCGCGACATTGGGTCGCAGACTTCGCAGTAAACCTTCGTCATGAACATACGCGTGAACCGATAGGTGCTTGTGCCGTACGAGATCAAACCACCCGCCGACCATGTGATGAATAACGATATGCCCATCGTTCTCGGGGATGTCTATCTCACGAACTTCGCCGTTCGCCCGTACAAGTAACGCCCTGCTCATTGAATTATTCCTTCTACGAAAGTGAGTATGTCTATAAGTAGTCGCACGATATTGACGAGAAGTAATCCAGTAAAGAACGACAACGCGATAAAGAACCCAGTCCACACGCGCCGACTTGTTTTGCGCGAAAACTTAGACTGTGACATTGTGTACCACCGTGTCGTGAACGAACTCTTTGTCCGTATTCTCTGTGTCGTCGCTGTAGAAGTCGTACGGTTCGCGGATAATACGGGGGTTACGCAACGGGATAAACGCCATGAATACTTGTTGCGGTTGTTCGGAATACCACGACATTGCGTCTATGCCGTTCGCGAACGGTCCGTAGTGACGCTTGCTTGCGTTTGCAAACGCCACTAACGGAGTGTTCGGAAACTTTGCGATCATGTCGCGTGCGAAACTGTGGAAGTTTTCGGAGTCTTTGTTTAGTTCCATGTCGCTCATTATTTTACAAACGATTCCAACAAGTCGTTGAACTTTTCACCCTGAAACGAAAACTCATCCGCAGTCACTTCGTCGTCACCCGTGACCAAGTCAAGGATAAGAACGCTGTCCGCTTCTTGTGTGTCGCGACCCAACACGCTCACTTCGGTTTCGCCGTCTGTCCAGTCCACCCGTGTATGGTGGTGACCGCAGATGTGAAACTGTGGTGTGAACTTGTCAAGTAGTTCCTTTACGAGATGACGCTGTGCGATAGAGATTTGGATCTCATCCTTGTAGGTAATCTTTTCGCCGTTGTTATACGGTGCTTCGTGCGTTACGAGAATATCTACAGGTTCGTTCGCGAGAGTGTCAATATGAAATGGGTTGATCAGTTCGTCGCGCCACCATGAGATACCTTCTTGACGATCCAACCAGTCCACAGAGTACGCACCGCCGTAACCGAGAAAACTGGTTTCGCCGATTAGGAAACGACACCCGCGAGGGATGTACTGACACCACTCATTAGGTGTGTCAATAGGTTTGCTCGCGCCGTACTGCTCAACAAGTCCGCGTAAGATGTCGTGGTTTTCGTGGTTGCCATCCACCCACAGGAACTTGATCTGTGCTTCTTGTGCCAACCCCGCGACGGTATTCACGAACTCGCGACCAGACTCAAAGTGTGTCCAGAATCCGAAGTCGCCTACAGAGATGATATGCGTGCAGTCGTTCTCGCGTGCGTGCTTGAACACCCACCTCGCGTGATCGGTATTCCCGTGAATATCGCCCGCAAAGAGAACTCGCTGATTGGTTTGTTTTGGATTTAGTAGATTTGTTGTCATATATAAAGTATACGACAATACGCGTAATATGTCAAGCGGTATCTGTGATATATCACGGGATACCCGTAGTACCCGTACGAACACCCGTTCGTAGTAGTCTGTCGGGCATGGCAAATACCCCTGAATCCGTCATTTTAGAGAAAATCCCCACAGAAGTCAAGGAACTAGTCGCCCGCGTGTACGAGGACATAACGCTATTGCGGAATAACCCCGAAGTGAAAGATCTCATGCCGTCAGAGGCTGTCGTCGCCGTAATCAACAACAACCCGCCCGTAAGCACCCGTACGGATATTTTAGATCAGGCTGAATCGTGGATCGCCGAACAATACGAGTGGCAGACGAGGGCGATAAAGGTACAGGCGAAACTTCAAGAAATAGCGCCGTTTACAGCAGAACAAGCAAAGGCGGGAGAACTACCCGTGTGGATGTCTAAAAGTTGGGCAACGAAATTGTTGTACGCTTGGGGAGAAGGACTGCGATCTGCTGTCCTAGAAGCGGAAGAATATGCGAGTACCCATGAATAGCGAAACACCACAAGAAGATAACCTCGCGTCTGCTATTGACGCTGTTGCCGAAGATCTGTCGCTCACCCGTTCGCGTAAAGTCGCGAAGAAGGGCGAAACCGCACAAGAACAAGTTTTGTTTCGTGCGACTACAGAAGATCACGAGCGTTGGAAGAAAACGGCTGAACGCTTAGGTATCTCAATGGCGGAGTTTATGCGCGTCGCCGCTAACGAGAAGGCAACGAAAGAACTTGAGTGTAGTCACCCGTTCGCGTTTCGCAAGTCATATCCGTGGATGGAAGAGTGCTTGAAGTGTGGCGTTCGTCTGCGTGACGGCGACGGTAAAACTTATATCCGATAGTGACAAAGAAACCGCGCAAACCGCTAAAGCGATCGCCACTAAAACGCTCAACTAAGCCCATAGCGCAAAAGTCGGAGAAGCGCAAAGTCGCCGATATAGATCGTCGTGCGTTCGTAGCGTCAATGCTGTCGGATTACCCGTACTGCGTCGCGTGTCCAGTATTCGCAAAGCATGACGGGTTAGTGACTTATACGCGTCGCCCGTCGCAGGATATTCACGAACTCAAACGCCGATCGCAAGGCGGTTCAGTTGTGGATCGCGATAACTGTATTGCAGTTTGTCGTAAGTGTCATACAAGGATCGGCAACTACCCGCAACTCGCGTTTGACTTAGGGCTTGCAAAACGATCGTGGGAGTTGTGAGATAATAGTCGTATGCATGGAAATATGGGCGAAGTATTACGAGCGTTACTCGCGGGCGCGGGGGTTCAAGCGATTCCCGTGAATCAGCCTGAACTCGTTGCTGAGGAACGCGAACTCGCTGAGGCGTTGCATAAGATCGCGTTGAAGTGGGGCAAGTTCAACGAGGATGGTTCGGGTATTTGGGCGGGTTACGATAGCCCACTAGAAAACGAAGTACGCGATATTGGCGTGAAGTGCGCGAACTGCATGCTTTACGAAGGTGGCGCGTCGTGCAAGATCGTCGCTATGCCCGTAGCACCCGAAGGCAAGTGTCGTTTCGCCGTGATTCCCGACAATGTCGTAAAGAAGCCATACAAAAAGATCACGATACTCGGCGGTTCTATTCGCCCTTCGTGAAGTAGCGTAGTCACATGACCGTAATGGGGCTTGACTTATCGCTCACAAGTACGGGAGTATGCGTAGATAATAAGACGCTCACGGTTCACTCGCTTGCTGTCGGAACTCGCCGTCTCGCTGATATTCGTGGGCTAGTTATGGAGATCGTGCGCGATTACGGCGTAGATGTCGTCGCTATTGAAGGCTATTCGTATGCGTCGGTTCACTCACGCGCTCACTCAATAGGCGAACTCGGTGGGGTTATACGCGTCGCGTTATACGACGAGAATATTCCCGTCGTGACGATTCCGCCTAAGTCGCGTGCGAAGTTCGCGACGGGTAAAGGTAACGCGAACAAAGAGGAAGTAATGTCGGCGATTACCGCGCTCACAGGGCTGTCGTGGTTAGGTAAAAACGGCAACGATCGGTGCGACGCATGGGTATTGCGCGAGATGACGCTTGCGTATTGGGACTTATCGCCGTATAGTTGGACTTCAGAACAACTGTCTGCATTAGATAAATGCGACTTCAGCGCGATACCCGCAAGCACCCGTAGCACTAAAAAGGATAAAGATGAATAGTCGTAATCAGCCGATCTCACAGGTGGAAATTGAATCCGAAATTATGCGACTAATGGGCGTACTTGAAGAGGAAACGGAAGCGTTTGAGACGCTTGCGGTAGACGGCGCAAAGAAAGAGGCGTTACTAAAAGCGAATTGGGCGAAGGAATACATATCGGCTAAGGGTTCAATAAAGGAACGCGAAGCGTGGTCGGACTACAAACTTAGCGACGAAGCGTATTCGTATAAGATCGCAGAAGCGTTGGTGAAGGCGAAGCGCGAGAAACTACTCTCGGTTCGTGCGTCGCTTGACGCGTTACGAACACTCAACGCCAATGTCAGAATACAGGTTCAATAATGGACAACATACACGGATCTATCGCTCACCTCGCTGTACCGATTGCGACACTCGTTCACTTAGAGAATAATCCGCGTAAGGGAGATATCGGCGCGATCGTTGCGTCGTATCGTGAGTTTGGGCAAGTGAAGCCGATCGTCGTAAAGAATAACGGCGACGGAACTAGTACGGTAATCGCGGGTAATCACCAATTGCGTGCAGCGCGACAACTCGGTTGGACTGAGATCGCTGTCGTTGAGTTTGACGGTGACGACGAGAAAGCGATCGCATACGCGCTTACGGATAATCGTACGAACGAACTCGGTTCTGTAGATAGTGATCTACTGTACGAACTACTAGGTGAAGTAGGCGATCAGTACACACAACTAATTGAATCGTTAGGTTGGGATGAGTTTGAGATCGCGTCTATGGAAGGCGACTACTTCACAGATGACGATAGTGAGGGTTATGTTCAGCCAGTCATACAACCTATTGCGACTACACCCGTAGCACCCGTAGCACCTTCTGCGATAAGTACGACAAACGACGAAGGCGAAGTTGAACTAACTGCGCCTGAAGGAACGAACACGAAACAAGCGATTACACAAGGTGCGCCTAGTGTCGTAGCGAACGGATCTAAGACGATCGTTCAGTACACGCTTGTATTTGATAGTGCTGAACAACAACGCAAATGGTACGACTTCGTTCGTTGGCTAAAGACGGATGCGGGTACAGACGGAGAAACAACCGCTGAACGAATCCTCAACTTTATTGACGCTCACGCTAACTACTGATTATCGCGTAACCATACTGCACACATAAGACATAGTGCGGATAGTAAGACGATCATGTCTAGTGCGAACATGTCTACGGTTCAGGATCTTGTGATCGTGAGTGACAATACTCAATGAAACTATTGAATACATAGTCACACACTTCGGACTTGAATAGGTCGCTTGTGTCGCCTTCTATCTCAACGAACACGGGTTTACCATGATCGTCGTATTTGTATTCAACGACTGTGCCTGCACTACCACCTAACCAGTGATAGGTGATTACTGCAATACACTCTGCAATATCAGACGCTGGATTCGCCTTGAACTCCTTTGCAAAGTCACCCGACTTATACCCGTGAGGTGTTTGCGACTCAGGATCTAAAACCAACGAACGCTTGAAGTAACTATCTAGTACGAAACTAATCGTGTCAAACTTGCGGAATCCCTCGTTGAACGCCTCGTTCAACAATGCAGGTAACGCCTCAAATGGGTGACCTTCTTTGCCTGATTCTGCACACGAATACACTTCGCCTTGTTGAAACACAACGAACGATCGCATATCTGCAATACCGTTTTCTTCTTTGCAAACTTCTGCCTTACGAAGTTTACCTATCTCGCTTACTCTCTTTGCTTGTTCACTTAGGTTCATTACCACTTACTCTTTCTGCTTAGTGCTTGCACTTTAGTTAGTGCTTCTTTGTGTGTCTCATATACTGCTACGGGACAATTGTTGTTGAGTGTGTCTATTACTAACCACTTAGTAGATGGGTATCTATCAGGTGATATGTCATATCTATATTTGTAGTTCATAGTGTTCCTATCAGTAGGGTTACTAGACATATGAGAGTGATCGCTATGCCTAGTAGTGAATCGTTAGTCATAGGTAAAGCGTATATAAACTAAACGACAATGTCAAGTATCTAAATGGATACGGTATTTTCACCCGTAAGTCACCCGTAGGGGTTTTTTATTCTTTGCCAACTAACCACAATGGCACGACAACGAACAACAGTATGAGACCTAATACGATTCGCATTACGACTTGCGCTTGCTACGAACACGATTACGAGTATGACTAGACAACAAATGCGAACGACTAAACGCATTAGTAAATGTCTTTAGTAGTGCGACTGCGACGAACGCCAGTAACAAACAAATAAAGAGAGTCATATATGAATACTAATGGATTCATATGGCAAATACAAATACCGTCACGGATAAACGGTTCATAGTATTTATTGTGTGATATTTATTGTATTTATAAGATATATCACGAATATATTAGGGATACCCCTTGCCTGCCCCTACCCCCTACCCCCTATGGGCGAACAGGTGTTCGGCGAACAGGTGTTTGGGGCGAACAGGTGTTTGGTTACTGGGGGGTAACTTGCTAAGCGGGACTGTCAACCTTTGGGTGGGGTCTATATAGCGCGGGGGAACACGCGCCAAATTTTTGCAATTCGCATAGTTTTTTCTAGTTTATAGAACAGGGGAGTGTTATCTCTCTCTTGTCGGTATCGTGTGTCGCTATGCCGTTTAAAGATCCAGAGCGTGCGCGTGAGTGGAGGCGTGAGCAATCGCGTAGAAGGTACGGAGACGCACGGAGAGCCTATGAGCGTGAGCGTAAGAACGCTAAACGGGTTGCAGGCTATCTACTGCTTCCAGAGCCTGAGAGGACGAGGAAACTTGAGGCTAACGCGAAGCGTCGGTCGCTGAATTTGCGTTGGCGTGTTGGAGAGGATCTCTACTACTAGAGATGTGGCGTATTGAGTTGATCAATATGTATCAACCGTGTTTTTTCAGGATCATAATCTGATGGTGCGCCCAGTTCCCATGCGTCTTTTTGTTTGATCCATCCATACAGGTGCACTTCACGCAGTTCTGGCATCACTGGTTTGGCTACCCATAATACGAGTCTGTCTATGCTGTTTTGATGCTGACGAACTGCTGCGGTTTCGCGTGTGCGTAATCTTCTGACTTCTATGTTTGCGCCAACATCTGGAATATGGCGATACTTGTTGTGTTCTGATGCGTGCCATACATGACCAGACCAATATCTGTTCGTGTGTTTGGCTACTGCTAATTCACACACTGCTGACGCTACTTGGGCGGTTCTATTGTCTTCTTGTAATGATTTGTTTTGATAATGAGGAGCGTCTTGTTTTCCCCAGTTTGCGGTGTATCTGCGGATACCCACATCGCAGGCATGCTCATATTCCCATGGTTCTAAAATTATAAGTACGGGTTCCATCTTGGTTTAGTTTATCTAGCGGACGACTGTTTTTTAAAATTTTTTAATGCACCTTTTTTGCCATTAATTCGGGCGTGTTCGCGCATTTTTTTCTCAAATCTTTCGCGTTCTTTCGCCGCCACAAAATGCAGTGCATGTTGACCTAGTTCAGTGATCCTGTACATGTACTGAGTTTGCTTGTTTGGCGGTTTTGGGTGTTCTATGCGTTCTAGATAGCCAATTTTGGCAAGGTGTGCAATGTTGTCGCTGATTGTCACCGACTTAATGCGGTCTAGTTGAAACTCTTTGTAGTTAGACAGTGTAAATGCTCGGGTTTTACGCATTTGCGCATAACACAAGATTGTGTGTGCTCCTGAGCCATATCGTAAATACCAGCATGGCTGTGTTCGTGGGGTCTTCATATGCGGTGCAGGTTACTTGTAGATGGTAGTTTTGCAAACATGAAACGGCAGAAAACAGCCAAGAAAAAACAGACTGATTCTCAGCGTGTTTTGGGTAAAACTCGTTTGTCGTCGGATGTAGTTACACCGAAAGATTTCAAGCCGTGGCATTTCAAGGACTGTAAAACTGAAGACGATGTCTTATCTATTCTTGTAAATGCTCGTGACGCTGGCGATCCAGATGCGTCATTTTTGCTTGATTTACTCGGTATTTATTCCGTGAACGACCTGCTTGTAGAGGGCTTAATTACAATAGAAGGCTTGTAATTCTGTTTAGTTTCTAAAGTCTGGGTGTGTTGTAAACTTGGTTGGTGAACGATTCCAGTAAAGCCCTAGGAACGCCGATTGGTGGAGTTTCTGAAGTTGATGGCGACGGTGATGGTTTTCGTACTGGACCGAGTGGCGAGGATAATATCCCAGCGCCCAAAAAACTTATACAAAAAATTGTTCAACATCGTGGCACTAAATACCTTGAAATGTTCAATAAACAGAGACAGGAACAGGAAAAAATACACGGCGATTTAAGCAAGGCTGAGAATGCAACCCGTGCTCTCAGGAAGAACTTTCCAAATCTCATTAGTATTGACATGTTTGATGAGGGTCAGGAAGATTTGTCTCCTGTCCAAATAGCACATACTGTTTCGCTTCTGCACCTATCCAGTAATAACGAAAAAGTTGCAAAAACAATTAGCAGACTTGATGGTCTTTTTGTTCCAGACTATCCAGACTACAAATTTGCCAAAGACACAAATGCCGCGAGCATAATGTTATTTGCTGGCGATGGTGCTGCTGCTGATAAAAGACTTTTTGGATTTGAACATAATCTCATGTTTGATAAAAGTGTTAAGACTTTCCCGAAAGACAGAAAATCTGTTGGCTGGGGAGACATGCTCGCAAGAAAAATGATAGAAGAAGGTGCTTCGCAGGAAGATGTTGACACATTCTGGGGAATGTATGTCATGAATCACGAGTGGATACACGCAGAACATAATGTTGCGACTTGGGAACAAGTTGGCGCTGACATGCTTGCTCCAGTGCGAGAGACAATGAGGAGAGGTCTCATCATTTCTGGAATGAATGAAAAACAAGTTGACGATTTGTTTGCATCTATAGAAAAAGAACAATTGGAATTAAACGCAGAGATGGACGATGTTGCTCTTCAGAATGCTATCAATCGTGCTGTTTGGCAAAAAAAATACGCAGTTCTAAGAGAGTTTTTTCACGAAGGCAAGAAAGATGACTTGAGTGAAAATGAACTCAGAGCACTTTCTGGTAATTATCCAACAACGGTTAGTGTTTATGCGACTGTGAATTTTAATGAATTAGTTGCGGAAAAAGCGTCAGCAGCCAGAATGGGGCATCCAGCAGGAGTTGCCAATAATCCAGCGTGGAGAAAATTTCAGAATTGGCTAAATGGCGGGGATGCAAATCAACAAAATATGCAGGGATTGACGCGTCAGCAACGACGCCAAATGGAGCGGGCATCAGGTAAAAAGAAAAGTTACAAGACTGATTCTTTCTTTGATATGGTCAGCGAAGAACCAAAAACATCTGGTGATGATTTTCTTATAATTTTGGATAGGTGTACTGGTTTCACAGATTCGCAAAGTACAAGTAAAGAAAAATCTCTCGCAAAGCGCACAATGCGTCGCAATGATTTTATTGGCAGAACCCATGTTTTAGATAGAAGCATTCAAGCCGAAGCAAAAGCACTTCAATTGAGAACCAAGCAGTATGTGCATGATTATTACGAAATAATGTCAAATGCAACTGAAGAAAAAGTTGACTCGCCATACACCAATCCAGCACTTAGGGAGCGGATTAAAGATCGCGTAATGGCTGGATCTCAGGGCGGTCGCCCTGGTCAGTGGTCAGCACGCAAGGCTCAATTGGTTGCTCAACGCTATCGCTCCGCTGGCGGTGGCTACAAAAAGGGGAGAGGAAAGACGAAGAAGCAACGATCACTTAGTAAATGGACGAAAGAAAAGTGGCGCACTTCTGACGGCAAGCCAGCCCTTCGTGGTGGCAAAATGCGTCGCTATCTTCCAGACAAAGTATGGGGAAAACTCACGCCGTCGCAACGCGCTGCTACTAATCGCAAGAAGATTGAAGGCGATAAGCGTGGTCGTCAATTTGTACCAAATACCGAAACAGCAGCGAGTACGGCTGCCAAGTTTAGGAAAAGGGCAAAATAGTACGGCTATAGTATTTAAGTGGTAAATAAAAAGTCCGCCCCACAGAAACATGTTCTTTCAATTGACCGCGTTGGCGAATGGGGGAAGCGTGTTTACCACCATAAACTTGAGTGCGGACATGTTGAGATTCGCAACAGAGCATCAACTGCTCCAAAAATTGCGTGTACATGGTGTGTGATTGGTGAGCAAAAAGGCAAAGAATTAAAATCACTTACGCTCGTATCCCCACCAATTACTGAAGAAGTTTGGGATTTCTACGATGACACACTAAACCAAGAAATTGATGTTGCTAAACTTCGTGCTGGAATCTCCCTAGCGATAGGTTGTCCACAGGAAAGCGTTGAGATTGTTTCAGAAATTGATGACGACGGAATCTTGAGAGCCAGTTTCGTGACGGTTCTACTTGACATTCGTCTTGCAGAAAAAATTGCTGGAATTGATACAGGGATCATTGACATTCAGTAACAACCCTTGTATCCTGACGCAAACAACAACACAAGGTGGGGTAAATGTCTGAGACGATAAGCGTCAATATTGAAGAGTTCTACGATCCACGAAAAGCAGCGTGCAGAGGAATGGATGCAGAAATATTCTTTCCAAATGCAGAACGCAAAGATCGCCTCGGTGGTGCTCATGTCAGCAAAGAAGCCGTTGCTGTTTGCGATGGGTGCGAAGTGCGCAAGGGATGTCTTGAATACTCACTTCACTATGAACCCATTGGCGTTTGGGGTGGGTACACGGAGGTTGAGCGTGAGTATCTGAGGCGCAGAAGAGGTATTCAACTTCCAATCTTTAGACAGCAAAGCACATACATTAAGCGAGCAAA
>JACCDW011464792.1_pt1 | contig 19060 bp, 24 predicted proteins | sample 7449781 | NCBI WGS metagenome assembly JACCDW01 (sample SAMN15323449, study PRJNA562643) | freshwater metagenome | isolation source: river surface water | place: USA:Blue River Watershed | collected 2017-08-18
CAATAAATGATGGGTGGTTTACGTTGACTTTCATGAACATTTTCGTTTTTTATAAATAGAGTAAAGGAGAGAATAAAAGCAAAAAAAATGGGCATTATTTAGCCCATTTTCCCCTAACCACTATTTGTGCGATAATGTTATATACGGATAAATCTTGATATGTATCCTCGATAGCCTCACCAACAGTATCTGGTTTACCTAAAAGAACCAATTGTTTTAATCTCTGAATCTTATCGTTCATTCTGAACCAAAGTCCCGTCTGAGATAATTTAACCTCTTCGGGAGTCTCTAAACGTGTTCCAACCGATATATTATCAGGTCCATAGTTCATTTGTTTTCTACAAAACACTTCATACTGCTCTTTTAGAATTTTTTTAAATTCTTTTGTGGTTTCAGGATATTTTTCCTCACACAATTTAATTACGTCGATTGGTTGTTCTTTATTTTCTGACATATATTTGTTTTTTTATCTAATATACTTATTTTTATTTGTATTACAAAATATTTATAAAAAAACACACTATCATGGATTTAGAAAAAAACAACGAAATTGACGAGACTTTTGGTAAAGATGGTGAATCGAAACCAAAACACAATCAATTTATTAAAATGTTGACGTTTAGGGTTGTGCCGGCGTACTATAAGGAAATTGAAAAGGTTGCAAAAGAAAAGAAAATTTCAGTTTCTAAACTTATTAGAACTTACATTAAAGAGGGTATGAAAAGAGATGGTGAATTATCTAGTTTCGGAGATAAAGCATTCTTAACAGACCCAGAATAATCTTATTTTTATGAATAAAGTCATTTTAACCGAGGAAAAGGTAAAAGAGGTACTGGAAACCATTTTAAATGAACAACTTTCAAAAGTTAAAAGGGAAGATTATGCTAGAATACAATTTAAAATTGAAGAATTAGAAAATTCATTAGGTGAGACTTTGAAAGAATTTAGAAAATTAGAAAATTCAGTACCGGACGGGTTGAAAACACTAACAAATGGTAGAATTTCAGGTATTTCGTCTAGTTTATCCAATGCACAAAAATTAATTTCACAACTTAAAGGTAAAATTAGACATCATAAAAAGAATACTTATTCTCAACAAGTAGAACAAAAGAAAAAATAATGGAGTTAACGACACTTTTAGAAGAAATCGACCCAAATCTTAAAAAAGGTGATGCGAGTTATAAAAATCTTGTGGAAACTGTTAAATTTCTTGAGGATAAGAAAAAAGTGTTGTTCATAACCACCTCAAATAGAGGAGAATGGGCAATAAAGGAGTTAAAAGAAGAGCCAAAATCAACAAAATTAGCTAAAGCGATTCAATCATATTTGGGTAAATCAAAATGTACCCTATTTGAGACGATAAAATTACAAATACATCATTGTGAGGGTAATGTTTCCCATTTTGAAGGTAATTCATGTGGTGTTAAAAAGGCTTCATTAAAAGATAAAGACAAAAACCCGACCGGTCATCATAGATGTTGGAGAAGTATTAATAATCCAGATGATGAGTTATGGAAAATAACCAAAGAACTGTTTGAATCCGATGCTGTAGTATTTTTTGGTTCTGTTAGATGGGGACAGATGAATGCCCAATATCAAAATTTAATTGAAAGACTAACATTTTTACAAAATAGACACTCAACATTGGGTGAGTCTAACGTTCTTGGAGACATTTCATGTGGTATTATTGCAATTGGTCAAAACTGGAATGGTAAAGAGGTTATCAATACACAAAAACAAGTTCTTTCTTTTTTTGGGTTTGATGTGAGAGATGAACTATGTTGGAATTGGCAATATACTAAGGATGTTCATGACGAAACCTTAAAAAGCTACAAAAACTCAGGTAAAAAGTTTAATGACACATTTGAGTTAGAGTAATTTCTATCCTTTGATGTGATTTCTACCCTTTTCAGTTAAAAAGAAAGTTTCTTCTGTATTTTCATCTTCATAAGAATCTACCAAACCTTTTCCCTTTAATTCATAAAGTAAGGAACCCGCAACAAGTTCTTGTAATATTTTACTAAATTCGTCTTCGGTGAATAATTCGTCAAAATCATTGTCTAATTCCCCATTTATAAATTTGTTCGTCATAATTTCAAGAAGATGTTGTCGAACAAATGTTAAGTCTTCAATTTCATAGTCTTCAAAAAACTTTGATTCTCTTAATCCTTCGATTAAATTATCGGTTTCTTCAATTACAATTGGTTGGTATACTTTTGACATGTTAGTTTTGTTTGATATGTTAAATATAGATAAAAAATTGGAGATAAAAAAATTTCAAAACCGTTTATCTTATCTATTATTTTTTGTATATTATTGTATAATTTTTACATAATGGGAAACAAAAAAATATTCATTCAAATTGCGTCTTATCGAGACCCCCAATTACTTCCAACACTAAGAGATTGTATACAAAAAGCCAAAAACCCACAAAATTTGGTATTCTCAATTGCATGGCAACATGCATCATTTGATGAGTGGGATAATTTAGACGAATTTAAAGATGACCCAAGATTCAAAATTGTTGATATTTTATATTCACAAAGTAAAGGTGCTTGTTGGGCTAGAAATCAGTTACAAAAAAATTACGATGGAGAGGAATATACACTTCAATTAGATTCACATCATAGATTTGTGGAAAATTGGGACGATGAGTGTATAAAAATGATAAAACAATTACAAAAAAAGGGACACAAAAAACCATTATTAACAGGTTACGTTTCTTCTTTTGACCCAGATAATGACCCGGCCGGTAGAATACAACAACCGTGGAAAATGAATTTTGATAGATTCATTCCTGAAGGTGCAGTGTTCTTTTTACCCGCAACTATTGATGATTATCAAGAAAGAACGGAACCGATTCCTGCAAGATTTTATTCAGCACACTTTTGTTTTACGTTAGGTAAATTTGCGGTAGAAGTACCACACGACCCCGAATATTATTTTCATGGTGAAGAAATATCAATTGCGGTAAGAGCTTACACGTGGGGTTATGATTTATTTCATCCACACAAAGTGGTGGTATGGCACGAATACACACGTAAAGGAAGAAAAAAGCAATGGGATGATGACCCACAATGGGTTTCTAAAAACGTTACTTGTCACAAACGAAATCGTAAATTATTTGAAATGGATGGTGAAGTAAAAGATATCGATTTTGGGGTGTATGATTTTGGTAAAGTTAGAAGTTTAAGTGATTATGAAAAATATGCGGGTATATCGTTTAAAAAACGTGCAGTGCAAAAATATACTTTAGATAATAATTTGGCACCAAATCCTGTATTAAGTGAAGGTGAGTTTGAAAATTCATTTTTAAGTATTTTTAAACATTGTATTGATATTTCATATGATAAAGTTCCTGAAAATGATTACGAATTTTGGGTAGTTGCGTTTCATGATGATAAGGATGACACTATATATAGAAAGGATGCCGATAAAGATGAAATACAAAGAATAATGAGTGACCCCGATGGATATGGTAAAGTATGGAGAGAATTTGAAATTGAAAAAAAACCCAAATATTGGGTTATATGGCCATACAGTACATCTAAGGGTTGGTGTGATAGATTAACAGGAGACTTACCATTATGAGAACATGTTTTTTAAGTGAGGCGAATTATTCAAATTACGCTAAAAGAGTAAAGGATTTTAATATAAAAAAATATCTTGAATTGGAATTAGATATTCCGTTTTACATTTCAACAAATGTAATTGGAGAGTTTAAAGAATATGAAAATCATCCATTAATTAGGGTGTTTGATATAAATGAATTAAGGAAAAATAACTTAGATTCATTACGTAATGAACCTCTACCTGATGACCCCACTGGTTTATATCCATCAAGATATCCGTGGAATTTAAGAAGATTTATATTACGAAAGGCGGCTGAAGATGGTTATACTGCTCTACATTTTTTAGAATGTGATACGAGAATAAAAAACAATTTAACTAAAGAACAAATTGAAGAGATATTACCAACATTATATTCTCCAAACACCGTTAAATCATCTTCAGCAAGATTTGTATATAAACACAGACATCCAAGCCAAGAACTCTTTTATTATCATTCAAATTATATCGAAGATTTAGGGTTTTCGTTTAGTGATGATGAATATGATACTCTTGATGGTACTAACCAGTTATATTTCGGTGAGAACGCCGAAAGTTTATTAAAATTTTTCAACAATTGGGATTTTATTTGTAATTACGGTTATGAAAAACCTTACGGATATAAAACAGGATATTTGTCCAATTTGTCATTTGTAATACCAATGTCAAATTATAAATTAATACACATAGACACACCATTCGAAACACATCATGTTTTCGAAGATAGATATTAAGATGATAAAGTTAAAAAAAATATTAAGTCACATTACTAATGACGAAAATTTTACGTTTGTATCAATTGGTGCAAATGATGGAATGTTTGTAGATGAAATTTTCATATCTAATTTATTAAACATAAATTGGAATAGTTTATTTGTTGAACCGGTTAAAGAAAGGTTTGATTTATTAATCACTAACTATGAAAAATACTACCCAAATAATAGATTTAAGTATGAAAATTCCGCGATACACATTCAAAGGGGTGAAGATTATTTAATAACACCAAAAGACGATGATTCTAGAGGTCTATGTTCTTTTTTTAGACAAGATAGCGAATATGCGGACAAAATACCTGTAATTAAAATAACATTTAAAGACCTTATCGACAAATATGAAATTAACAAAATCAATTTTTTAAAAATTGATTGTGAAGGTATGGATTATGAAATTATCTTACAGGCATTTGATAATAATATTATACCTGATTTGATATTGTTTGAAGATGTTAATCTTCCAATTACCAATAGTAATGTTAGGAAATATTCAGATTTGGTCGACCGTATTGAAAATATGGATAATTTAATAATAATTAACGACATACCTGAAGCACAGTATGAAGAAAGTAATAAATTAATAATCAAAAAAGATTTATTAAAATATGTTTAGTATATTAGGTAATATTTTTGCGGATAAGGGATTTTATATTAACTTAATCTCATCTACAGAAAGAAAAGAACACATAGAAAATTTAATGTCCAAATACCAAATAGAGGGGTTGGAAAGATTCGACGCGTTGACCGATGAAATGATACAATATTCTTGTACTAAAAGTCATTTAGGTGTTTTTAAACAATCGTTAGATGAAGATTTAGACATAATATTTGTTGCAGAAGACGATATTGATATCAATGACGTTCTTTATTATCCAATAAAGAAAAATCCCGTATTTTTTGATGATGTTATTAAAAACATAAAAGATGATTTATTAAATGTGGAATGGGATGTGGTGTTATTTGGATGTAATCCAAAATCAAACATTATTCCAATAACTGAAAATCTTGGTTATATAGACAAAAGTACGGGAGCTTGGGCTTACCTAATAAAAAAGAAGGCTTATCAATATCTTTTAGAGAATATAAACTATAAAAAAGATTATGTTGCGATAGATGATTTTTTACCGTTATTAAATGACCATGGGTTTATAACATTAACAACTATACCATTAACAATTAATCACGCAATTGGATTTGAATCTACGTTACAACCAAGAGGTCCGGTTAATTATACAAGTTGGATTGAGGGGAATTATAATAAATTTCTATTTGACAATTATATCGAAAATATAAACGAAAGAAAAATAGAAAAGAATGTCACAATTGTTATAACTGGACATTTTGTTGAAAATTATTTATATTATTTAAGATATTTGATTTATAGTTTACCTGATGAACTTAAAAGATGTAAATTTTTAATTCATTATGATGAAACAAGTGGTTTTGATGCCAAATTTGAACAGGTTAAATTAAATGCATATTTTAGAGACCATGCAAGTGAATTAAATGTTACTTTATCAACGGGGTTTGGAGGATTAATTAATAGTTTAGATACTACAGTAAAAAAAATACGTACACCATATTTTATATTTTTAGAACATGATTGGGTGTTTCTTAAAAAAGACAGCATTGATTTTTTATCTTTAATAGAATCATTTAATAATCATAATTTTATAAATGCCGTGTGGTTCTCCAAAGATGATAATGTCATGAGAGGGTTTGATATTGCTAAAGATGTGGAAGATAAAGTTACACCATTTGATTTAGAAGATAGAGTTAAAGAAGTCAATTTAATTTCTGTTTGTCGATGGTCAAATAATCCAGCAATGTTTAGATTATCAAAAATGAAGGAATGGTTTGAGTTATATATTGATAACGGAGGTATAGGTAAAGTACATCAAGGGCAACACAATATTGAAGAGACTATGATTCCGATATATAGGAGGATAATATCAGAAAATAAGTGGGACGACATTAAAGATAACTGGGGAACTTTTCTCTATGGTAATTTAGGTGAAGGACCTTATGTTGGTCACACGGATGCGTCAAGAAGATATCAAGGTGGAAGTAAATCAACACCAGAAATAAACGGAGAAGAGTATATTAAAAACAATCCATTATAATGAATGTAAATTTTATAGTAACCTGTTATAACAGGGAAGATTATTGGCCACATTTAAAATCAATAATCGAGTCGTACAAGACAATAAAACCACACATAGCACTTTGCTATAACGGAACCAATGAAGATTTTAAAAGTGACTTTAGATGTGAATATAAACCAAATGGAGGTAGAGGAAATGATAGACATCCGCATGGGGTCGACTATGCCGATGCTGACTATGAACTAACAATGGGCGGATATAATTTTTTGAAATCAAATGGTGTTAATCTTTGGGTTAAATTATCAATCGATAGTTGGTTGTTAGATGAAAATAAATTAATTCAAATATTAGATAATTTAGAAAAACAAGATTGTGCTTATGGTGGAAATATTTGGTATAAAAGAGTTAACATGTCAACAGATATATTTTTCGCAAATACTAAAACTAACAACATATTTGAGGATATGGGTAAACATGGTGTAGAGTTTTTTGATTATCTATATTCCATACCGAACCCAGAAGGGTTTGAACACTTGATGTATTTTATATCTAGACAATACAATCGTTTGATTATTATGGATAGGGAACCTTTGAGTGCAGATTCCACTAGATGGGAATGTCCTAAATTGGGTTGGACAATGTCTCACTTTTTAGAAGGAAATTTAATTTTTCAAAAAGAGTATGTAAGTAATAATCAAGATGTCACATTTGAAAAATTTGAGGGTACAAATATTCCATACGATTTGGAATTATCAAAAAGAGAAATATGATAAGTAACATTTTAAACTTCAATAATAAAAAAATAGATTCATCAATAATAAATGATGAACAAATAAAAAATTTGGTTTTATTTTTATCAAAATCAATAGAAGAAAATATTGATGGAGATGTTGTAGAATTTGGTTGTTATGTTGGGGAGTCATCAAAATATTTGATGAAGACACTAATAGAGTTAGAATCTGAAAAAATCTTATACGTCTATGATTCATTTGAAGGTTTACCTGAATTATCAAAATGGGAAGAAAACACAGGGTGGAAACCTGGTACATTAAAAAGTACTGAAGAGATATTGATTTCAAATTTTGAACAAAACAATTTACCAACACCTATAATACATAAAGACTGGTTTAAAAATGTGCCAGAAGACAAAATACCTGAAAAAATTTCATTTGCATTTTTAGATGGTGATTTTTATGATTCCATATATGATAGTTTAAATAAAATATTTGATAGGGTTAGTGATGGAGGATATATTTGTTTTCATGATTATCAAAGAAACGATTTACCTGGTGTAAGGGCAGCAATTGAGGATACATTTAGAGAGAGGGGAATTGAATATACTGTTGTTGAAGTTTGCGAACAATTAGGGGTCTATAAAAAAGGTCATAAAATTGACGTGAGTCCCATAGAAAAGAAAGATACACAATATGGTGGAGTAACAATTGTAACAGGTATTTGGGACATTAAAAGAGACCAATTAAGTGAGGGATGGAGTAGAGGGTTTAACCACTATCTAAGTCATTTGGAGAAATTGATGAAGTCAAAGGATAATATGATTATTTTCATCGAATCCCAATATAAAAATTTCGTAGAGGAAAGAAGGTCTAATCATAACACACTAATTGTTGTTAAGGAATTAGAGTGGTTTAGAAATAATGGGGAATTATTCAATAAAATACAAAAAATAAGAAACAATCCCGATTGGTTTAATCAAGTAGGATGGTTGACCGAAAGTACTCAAGCCAAACTTGAAATGTATAATCCAATCGTAATGTCTAAAATGTTTTTATTAAATGACGCATCAATATTAGACCCATTTAATTCATCACATTTAGTTTGGGTTGATGGTGCTTTAACAAACACTGTTCACGAGGGTTATTTTTGGAAAGATAATGTTATAGGTAAATTACAAAAATATTTTAACAAATTTAGTTTTGTTTGTTTTCCTTATGATGGCAAAGTTGAAATACATGGATTTAAGTATAATGAAATGTGTGTCTATTCGGAAGGTCAGGTGGATAAAGTTGCTAGAGGTGGTATTTTTGGCGGACCAAAACACTTAATATCTCAAATCAATAACATTTATTATAACATATTAAACGATACATTATCGAGAGGTTTGATGGGTACAGAGGAGAGTCTTTTTACCATAATGACTTATAAACATCCTGAATTAATACAATATTTCCAAATTGAAAATAATGGACTGTTAGGATTATTTTTTGAAAATCTTAAGAATGATAATTTAGTTGCCAAAGTTGAGAAATCAAACATATACAAAGTTAATCCACATGATAAAGAAAACGTGGCATTATATGTTTTAACATATAACTCACCGTCCCAATTTGAAAAATTGTGTATATCTTTTGAGAAATATGATAGGAACTTTTTAGATAAACCAAAAAAATATTTACTAAACAATTCCATTGATAGGTCAACGGATTTAGCATATATGGAACTTTGTGATAGATATGGGTTTGAAGAAATAAAAAAAGATAATATTGGTATTTGTGGGGGTAGACAATTTATTGCTGAACATTCTGAAGAAAATGGATTTGATTATCATTTCTTTTTTGAGGATGACATGTTTTTTTATTTAGGTGAAGATGAGTTTTGTAAAAATGGTTTTAGAAGAAAGATAAATAACTTCTTTGACATTATGATGGATATTGTTTGGTTAGAAAACTTTGATTTTCTAAAATGGAATTTCAGTGAATTTTTTGGAGATAATACAAAACAATGGGCTTGGCATAATGTACCGGCATCAACAAGGGCAAAACTTTTTCCCGATAAACCAATAAAGTTTAATGAGGACCCAAACTACGCACCATTTTTAAATTTTAAAAATATAAAATCACATAGAAAAGTACCATATGCAACAGGTGAAATATATTACTGTAATTGGCCACAAGTTGTTTCAAAAGAAGGTAATAAAAAAATGTTTTTAGATACTAAATGGAACTCACCGTTCGAACAGACTTGGATGTCACACATCTATCAAGAAACGTTAAATAAGAAGATAATACCGGGTATATTATTGGCAACACCAACAGAACATAATCGTTTTGAATTTTATCCGGGTAGTGATAGAAGAGAGAACTAAAATAAAAACCTCCTATTTGGAGGTTTTTTTATTGTCTTTCTTATCTTCCGGTTTCTGCAACCCTTTTTTAGTTTCGTTAACTTTTACATAATGATTCTTAGTTGCGTCTTTATGTTTTTCTAAAATTTTCTTTTTTTCCTCTTCGGACATCCCAAATATTGACATGATTATATGTTTTTGTTTTTATTTATATTAATTGATTTATCTTTCATCTCTTTTAATTTTTGACATTTTTCATAATCTTCCCTTTCTTCGTATACATCAATCACAACGTCTAAAATTTCCATGTATAGTTCTAAATCATTATTATATGATAAAATTGTACACGTATTATTATAATCTCTTAATGTATCACTTTCAAGTGAAATTAAAAAATTATAAATCATATCTAGTTCATTTTCATCATAATTGTTATAATGTAAAACCCGAGTTGCTTGTAGTAAAAAATTAAAAGTCATAATCATATATAAATATCGTTAGACATTGTTGACTAACATTTTATCCAATATCTTAAAACAATCCATAAAACCTTCAACCTCACATTCCTCTCTTGTTTTTTTAGAATCTTGTGTAGGACCAAATACAATGCCGTTAGCTAATGATATGGTAAAAACCCATTGATGTGGATTGTACATTTCTACAGTTAGATAAACACCTTCTTTATCAAAAAACTGATACAACTTTTTGGTATCGTAAATACATAGCGTCGAAGTACTTATAATTCCCACATTTGGGAACATAGATTCGGTAAACCTTTTAAAGGAGTTCGAGTATAGATATTCAACAGTATACCAGTCCAACATACCAGTAATTATATGGTTTTTAATCTATTTTGTACATAAAAAACGTCTTTTTAAAAAAAATTATATAATTATGGTTATTTCAAATGAAAATACACGACTATTATTATAACGATGACAATCGTATCCTATACGTCGAGTTCTCAACAAAAGAGGATAGTGATAATTTTTATAGAATTTTAAAATTAGATTACGAACAAATACAATTCTATTCTCCTGACATAATTGACGAAGAAGATATTGAAGAATTGGATGAGGATTTCATTAGTGACTTAATAACAGAATATTTAAAAGAAAACAATCTACCTGAAGAAATAAGTTTATGATATTTATATATTATGGGATTCTTAAATGACGAAAAGAAACAGAAATTAGACGAATTTGTTAAATTTGTTAAAAATCAATTGGGATTAAAGACGGTCCCAACAATTTCAGTTCAAAACCATAGAGAGGGATTAAAAACCACCGCCAATTACGATTATACAAAAGATAATAAGGTAATAAAGGTTTGTGCTAAAAATCGTGCGTTAGTTGACGTTATGAGAAGTATTGCTCACGAACTCGTGCATCATAAACAATATGAAGAAGGTCGTTTAGAAGTTAAACCACCTGACATTGGTGGGGAAATTGAGGATGAGGCAAATGCTAAGGCGGGTCAATATATCAAGATGTTTGCAAAAGAGGACCCAACCATCTATGATGAATAATTAATTTATCTTTATTAATTTACCATCATTTAATTCCCATCTTACAAACGGAGCGGGTGTACACTTTGTACTAAAAAAATCAATCTTTCCGTCATCATCATAATCTTCAAATCTCATCCAAGGTATCCATTCTTGATTATTTGGTGTTTTTGGTTCATAACTATATTGGTCAATAAATGTAGTTGTAAAATCCGTTACTCTTTTCGAAGAAATTTTTACTATTTGAATATACCATCCATTGTAAAAGTTCTTAAATCCCGTTCTTGTTATTGCAATTTCCATCGAACCATCATTATCTAAGTCAAACACATCAATATCGGTTATTGACCCAAAATTGTCTATAGGTGGTATATCTGTCACATTATTTATTTCAAATTTAAATGATGAACTACCCCAAAATATCCTTGTTGGGTTATATGGTTCACCTCCCCCAATTAGTAAATCCAAATATCCATCTTTATTTACATCGATAAATTCACAAATACCATAACCATTAAGTTTTGTAATATCAATTTGATTGGTTGAATATGTGAATTTTCCTTTACCATCATTAATTAAAAAATACGAGTTTGTTTTGTCCACAACAAAAATATCTAAATCTCCATCGTTATCAATATCTCCTGAACATGCTCCATGATAAAAACCTATCTTATCTGAAAACTTGATTAAATCGTATTTTTTGTTTGAATTTGAAAGTAAAAGTTCGGTATATTCACCCGGAAATGGTGGTAAATCATATCCATGTCCGGCTATAAACATATCAGGCATTTTATCGTTATTATAGTCCCCAACTAAAACCTTTCTTGCATTTACCAAAGATGGTATAGTATTGAAATAACTGTTATCCAACACATAGTTACCATTTTTATAAATAAAAAGTTGTCCACTTGTTCTGGAAGTATCACCATATGATGGTACATAAAATATATCATCGTCCCCATCCCCGTTAACATCAAGAAATGCGACCGGTAATAAATTCCAAGGACTTTCTATACCTGTTTTATTTTTTCGAAGCTCCATGATATCAATCTTTACCTTTGATTTTTGAAGGTCATACGATGGTAATAGATAGTTTTTATGAGGTATATTTTGACTCTTCGGTGAAATATCTTCTAAATCCTTTACACACCCAAAAAGGAATAGAACGGTTATGTAAATTATATATTTCCTCATTTCTTTATATTTTGTACAAAAATATGTATTTTTTAGGATATACAATCAAATATCAAAGATTTTTTTGAGTATTTATATATTATGAAATTATCAATAAGTGAGAGACAATTGAAATATATTGTTTCTGAAAAAGTTGAGAATCAAGAAATTGAGGAACAGGACGTAAACCCTGCGGATGCTCAACCTTCAGCGGGAACTTCAAGTACACAATCAGGGGGTCAAGGATATCCTCAGGTGGGAAAATGGGAAAGTGGTGTCACAAGAGGTCCTGCAAATCAAGTTGGTGTTACTAAATGGAGTGATGTTGTGGGTAGTGTATTAAAAAGAGGTAAATCGAATCCATTAAAATAAAGTATTTATAGAAATAGTCAAAATGAAACAAATAATATCAGAACAAGAAAAAAATAGAATTAAATCATTATATGGTATTCTACCAAAAGAAAATGATTTTGTGTTCGACTTTGTTTTAACTGAAAACAACAAATATTTGATTATAATGGACCAAGTTTTTGTTGCCGGAGGTGACGGAAATTCTATTGGGTCAATATGGGAAAATACCCACATATTCAACGAAATTATAAAAGAAAGCATAGGAACCATCAATGAATCTGTTAATGAAATAATTAGCAATATTGAATGGAAGAAAGAATTGGTTTCTGAATGGTTAAAAGATAAAACCGTAATTAATGAGGGGTTGTGGGATAATATAAAATCGGGTATTTCTAACGTTGCTAGTAAAATTGGAAATGCTGCTGTAGAAGCTGCCAAAACCGTATTCAACAAAGGTGTATTACCCGCATTACGATGGATAAGAAGAGGTTTATATACGAGTATAGGTATCGTAATAGATGTTGTGGTTGCAATATTAGCGGCAAAAACAAATGCAATTGTTTGGTTTGTTATTGTATTGTTAGACATATATGAAATTGTAACTGGTGATTACGACCCACAAGACCCTGGCAGAATGAAATTACCATTCTTTTTTTTATTAACGGATTTATTGGGTTGTGTTTTTTCAGGTGCGACAGCATTAGCTGCGAGAAAGGTGGCACCCTCAATTGCTAAAAACGGTTTATCTAAAGCCGCTCCACAATTAGTTAAACCCGCAGAAACATTAGCTCAGAAAATCCCCACATTAGAAGGACAATTAGGTGGAGTTGCAACCACATTAGGAAATAAGTTAGGTCCAAGTTCTCTTGGAGTGATATCTAAAATAAAAAACGGTATTAGTAGAGTACTTCAACAATTTAGGGAGTTTTTACTAAAATTAATTTCAAAGCAAGGTGCGGTTGCAGTGGGAACGGGTGTTGCAGTTCTTGGTGCAAGTGAGTTAGCGGGTAAAGCTATTGGTAGTCTTGATTCCCAAGGAAAAATGAGTGAATACATCACAAAATTTGACACTAAAGCAAAAGAAGTAACGGGATTTGGAGAGTATAAACCGACACAAGCAGATGATGATGCAATAATGGCATCATTGGCCAGAATAAACCAACAAGGTAAATAATTAAAAAAAATATAAAATGAAATTACTTGAAATTATAAAAGGAAATCCAAAACAATTGAATGAGGGTGTGTTCAGTACCCTAATGAATAAATCATTTGGTACTGGCTTTAAAGCAACTGTTGCTCAAGGTATTGAAACAACATTAAATAAAGTTGTGGACGATTTGGCTAGAGCTTCTGGTAAAGTATCTTTAAGGTCTGTAAAAAATAGTGCGGGTTATGTAGATGCTCTTAAAAAATCAATAGGTGAGGCGTCTATGGTTAAATATGGTAAAAATTTCGCAGATTTAACAGCATCAGAGGCGGACATATTAGCCAAAAATGTTCAAGATGGTATGGATGCACATTTATTAGATTATAGTAAAAAAACAGGAAAATTGGCCGACGCCGATTTAGCTGCAGCTAGACAAGCTGTAGACCAAACAAGTGATGCTGTAAAAGCGGGTGCCGCAACTCAAAAAGATTTAGCGGCCGCAACAAAAAATTTACAAGTAAATCAAAAAATGGCCACAAGGGTCGAAAACATGAAGAAGGTACTTGGAGGATTTGACCAAAGAACAAGGACACAAATTATAAATCTCTTGAAAAAAGATATTAAACCGGTTGTTGGTACCGGTCAAGAAATATCAACAAAAGTTGCTGGTGAAACTACCATCTATTCAGGAGGTAAATTATTTAAAATAACAAAAGAACAATTAAAAGCATTCCCTGGTCAAGTTAAACAAGTAATTGTTAAACGTCCCGTGTTGTCAACATTAGTGGCCATGGGTCTAACCGCAGCGGTATTATATCTAATATTTGGTGATGGAACAATTCTGACTGATGAAAGTGGTAAACCAATTGATGATAATCCAAGTATAAATGATTGGGCACCGTGTATTCGGGATTTGATTAGAAGTGGTGAGGGTAAAATTAATACAGCATCATCGGGAGCCACTTATGTTATGGTAAAAAATGAAGAATATCCTGGAAGCATTGCATTTTACGGTAATGGAAGGGTATATGATATAGCGGGTAGAAAAATGGGTAATTGGAAATGTAAGCAAGGTCAAATGACAATAGCCGAACAAAATGATAATATACCCGGACCTGAATTGATGCCATTTGCCTATCAATATGTCCGAGATAATAAAATAACAGTACCAGAAGCCCCAAAACAATCTCAAGGAGGTACTAAAATTGGTTTAAAAAATATTGAAATTACGTGGGATAAACCGGCAGATACACCACCACCGGCACCTAGACGGTCAATGTATCATGATTGTTCCAATAAAGACTTCCCATATGAATTTGGATGTATCGCACCAAAAATTGCGGAGATACAGGTATGTCTAAATGTTACACCTCAAAGAGGTTATTTTGGTCCAAAAACTTTGGCGGCTTTAAAAGAGAAAGGATTTATGGATTCTTCTAACACAATAACGAAAGAGGTCTATGATAAAGTTGCAGCAATTTGTAAAAAAGATTCAGAGGAGAATGTTGCTGATACAAGAGTAAAAATAGACCCAATCACTCTTAAACCAAGAGAAATTGTAATACCAAAAATAAGTGGGGATTTACTTAAATTACCAACTATTCAACCTACAGATGCGATGAATGGTCAAAAAATATATGAAGCATTAAGCTCAAATTACGGTGACGGCTCTAATCCTGAATATCCATATATTTTCGTATCGGGTGGAAGAATAAAATACAAAGGTGATGGTTTACCACAAGAAGCATTAAACGCATTAAATCAGTACGTAGGAACTTTAGGATATGTTTTCATGAAACAAAAAGCAAAAGAAGATTATGAAATGAAATATGTTTGGGTAAAAGAATAAAAATATGAATAATATAAAAGTCGATATTAAAAAAATTGTAAGTGAAAACTTACAAAAAACAAGAAAAGAAAGATTTAAAGAATCCTTTTCAATTGTTAAAGGTTCATCCACTAAAGATGAATTTTTAACTCGAGTATTAATCGCCTCTTCAAATTTAATAAATGAAGGATATGAAATAAATGAGATTGATGATTTTTTAAACGAGCAGAATGTCAGTTCTTTGGTTGGTGCGGGTGATGATGCATTAGAAAAAGTTAAAAATGCGGATTGGGGTAAAATTGCCAGAGGAAGTATTATGTCATCAATAAAAGAATATGCAATTAAGTGGGTACTTAATAATTTAGGTTTAAAAGGTGAAATTGTTGATACGGTTGCAATAGTATTTGCCGATTATAATCCACTTGACTTATTAAAACCATTCAAAGATATGTCATCTTGTATGAGTGCTGATGGTATGCCAAAATTGTCTGATGCAATAATGGAAGCTATTGGTAGATTTATTGGAGGTCAAGTAAGTGGTGGAAGTGCTGTCGTAAGATTAGGTGTTGGTAACATATTTGGAGAATCAATAAGAGAATCTAACATCGGTGAAATTGCAGGTGCAAAATTTTGTAAAATGATACATGGATAATGGAAAGACATTTAACTAAACAACAATTAATAGTCGAAAAAAAACTATTAGCGGAAAACTGGATTGAGAACACTTTAATGGTTGCGGGCTTTGTACCCGTTATTGGTGAGGTTGCCGACTTAGCTTTAATCATTTATTATTGTTACAAAAAAGAATGGTTATATGCGGGTTTAATGTTATTTGCATTGATACCAACAATTGGTGATTTTATTGCAAAACCAATAATAAGAGTGTTTAAATCTCCATTAGCAAAAAATGCTTTAAAGAGTACAGATGAAATGGTAACATTCTTAAGAAAGAATCCTAAAGTTGCTGAGCAATATAGTAAATTAAGTAAATACACAGATAATAAATCAATAAACAAACTAATTTCTCAGATTAATGATGTTTCACCTACATTTGCAAGACAAATACAAACATCAATAAATCAACATAAGTCAGTTTTTGCCAAATTATTGGAAAGACCTAAGGGAATTGCAAGAGCGGTCGTTGATACTGGTAAAATTGGTGGGGGACTGACCAAATTTTTTAGAGAAGAGAAATTAGCACAATATATTCTAAAAAAAGGACACGCACCAAAAACTTGGTTATCTAATTGGTACAATATAACTTATTTAGGTAGTAGAGAAAAAAGACAATACATTAGAAATTTCATAGTTGCAAATAATTTGTTATCCGCATTAGGTATTCCTAATTTGACAGATTTTGAAAGAAGAATGAGTGACCCTAATGAATTAGAACGTTTCGCAAATAATGAGAAGTTCTCTGAAATGGTAAATTCAACAACATCACAAAATGATTTAGCAAAAATTGAAAATATGGAAAGAGGTGAGGAAAGTGGTGATAATCAATATGGTGGTCAACTCGGAATGGCTTTTCTTAAAATGATGGCACAAAAGTATGTTTAAAGATATTTATTAGTAGAGTTTAATGGTTTGGTCGCCATTAAATGATAACTCTACTAAAACGAAAAGGAGGTGTTTTTAATCTCGGCAAAGGGTCTTCGGACCTTTTGTTCGTTTATAGATTTCTACTATTTATTATATATGAAAATAATCATATCAGAATCACAACTAAAAACAATTATTTCCGAACAATCGCAAAATTGTAAAGACGTTGTTACTTATAATCTGTTAAATAAAGCAAAACAGTGGTGGTTAAATCGTTTAACGAATGACCCAAGTATTGTTAGTAAAATACTTGAAACAAAATATGGTAAACCGCAATTACAAAAAATGGATAAAAATTCTATTTTTAAGTTAATTGATAGTACATCCAAAGACTTAATAACCGCAGTAAAAAGAATAAATTCAGTAACTAAAATTGAATATCTTAATGAGGTTGGGGATGAAGTAATGTATGTTAAACCAAAAACCCCAACAATTGTATTTGTAAATTGTGGCAATGCCAAAGTACTTAGTGGTGAAGAAGTGTATGGTTTTTTAGTTCATGAGCTACAACATATAATTCATGACTTGATTGGGTTAGATTCATCGACCACAATAGATAACGGACAGTATAGAAAATATGTATCTAACACGTGGGACCAAAATCAAATTTATAAATTAAGTAATCCAAAAAGTTCTTGGTATCAAAATACAATAAAATATGTATCTAATTTATTTGGATTAAATAATCAACAAAAAAATGATGAAGATTATTTTTCAAAAGAACATGCAAAAAAATTATACGATGAATATCCTCAATATCGAGCATATGCTTGTGACCCAAATGAAGTACAATCAAGAATGGCTCAAGTTAGGGCAATGTTAAAATTGAATCCTAATCAAAGTATTACTATTGATATGTTAAAATCACCTAAGATTTATAATGCATTTCAATTAAATTTAATGTGTTGGGGTGGTAGGACGGATAATGTTTCTTTGCAAGATTATTTAAATAACTTAAATTTATTAGCAAAAAACAACACAAAAAATACATCAAATATAGTTTAAATAAAAAACCCATCTAATGATGGGTTTTTTATTTGGTGGAGGTGACGGGAGTCGAACCCGTGTCTTGCTCGCAATACCATAAATGGACTACACGTTTATTCAGTTATTCATAACTGACAAATATTAAATTTTCTATGTAAAATTTAAAAAACCCTTCTAACCGTTATTTTAAAAAGTGGTCAGCTACTTTCAACACTCTAAAGCGGTATTACACTTTAAGTACTTCTGTTCCTAGGTTATATGTACGTCGACCCGAGGTAGGACCTAACTTGGTTAGGCTGCTACTTTAGAAGTTGCAAGTAAACCCGCTACTTCCATGTTGTTGTAAACGTTGCCGTTTAATTGTTACCACCGTGGATTTAAGTCGTAGATGACATCCGACTACGTGCCCATTTACCATATCAACGCCAATCAATTCCAAGCACCCCCATATGATAAACTTAATACAAATGTAGATGAAAAAGGGTTAAAAAACAAATTTTAACCCTCCATATCTAATTTTTAATTTGTATTATTTTTTTGGTTTTCTACCTTTTCTTGGCTCCGCAGATTTTACCGCTTTAACGACTTGTTTGGCTTGAGTTCCAACTTCCTTAACGGCATTTACAACATCTTGAGCTTCTTCTTTTACTCTTTTTGCTTTCACCTTTACTTCTTCCACAACTTCTTTTGCTTCCGCAATTTTGTTGTCAACAACGTCAGGAATGTTATTACCATCTTTGTCCTCGATTTTACCCGATTTCATAAGAAAAAAAGTAACAACCGCCGCTCCGGCTAGGACTGCTAAAATTAAAAGTACTGTAGTCATAATTTTTAAAGTTTATATATAAATATCTATGTTTATACCAAAATCAATTGGTTGATTTAATGGTCAAAGG
>JACCDW010633042.1_pt1 | contig 19055 bp, 17 predicted proteins | sample 7449781 | NCBI WGS metagenome assembly JACCDW01 (sample SAMN15323449, study PRJNA562643) | freshwater metagenome | isolation source: river surface water | place: USA:Blue River Watershed | collected 2017-08-18
CACTTGCTCCGGCAACAGGATCATTCTTTTCATCAATAACCTTACCGGTTACAGTAACTGTTTGTGCGAAACCAACCATAATGGTCATTAAGAATGCACAAACACTTACAATGATTTTTTTACTCATGTTGTTTTGTTTTGTAATTAAAATTTTCTAAAAATTAGAAGGGATGTTCGATAGCAAATTGTGATAAGCGGTAAAAAACATCCCTTCTCTAGACGAATATAATGAAGATTTAACAATACGATAACTAAAAAACAAACAAAAAAATGATTAAAATCATAACGAACGTTCGCTTTATTTTAACGTTCCGTCATTGATGTTCCAACTTTATAAAAAAATTAAAAAACATATTATTAAACATAAATAAGGGTAAATGAATTGATTATGAACTGATTAAGTTAAATAACTCGTTTATACAAAAATGACTAAGAATAAAATGTAAATTTATTTTTCAAATAAATGAACCATGAAATTTTTTTACCTATTCATTCTTATTTTTTCAGCAAGCGCTGCAAAAAGTCAAACCTTAAATAATTTCAGTTTAAAAGATATTGGTCAATCGATGTTGGTGGTGACAGATGGTACTGGTAAAACAGTTAATATGGGACTTGACATGGAGAACTATGGCTCACCGTTTTTTGATACCGAATTTTATCCTGCAGATATTACCTTAATCAGTGGTCAACGATATGAAAATGTTCTGGTAAAAATTAATCTACTGAGTAACGAAATTATTTTTAAATCAGACGATGGAAAAGAGTTAGCGATACTACCTGCAATTCAATCCTTATTGCTCAATAAAAATGGCAGTCCTTTTTTATTTGAATTTGGCTACCCTGTTTTTGAAAAACAAAATGTAAAAACAATTTATCAAGTATTGGCAAAGGGAGAAATTAGTTTATTGAAATATTATTTTGTTCAAGTCACAGAAGCAAAGCCATACAGCAGTGCAACCATGCTAAGGACCATTGAAAAGTTTCCAAGATTATTTGTGTACAGTAAAAACATTGGATTAAAAAAAGCACCCAAATCAAACGAAGACTTAGCAGAAATTTTTAAAGTAGAAAACGAAAGATTGACAAAAATTATTGAGTCAAATAAATTAAAAATAAAAAAGGAAGACGACCTGATAAAATGCATCCAACTATTCAATCAACAAATTAAAAAATAGCTCATCTAAGTTATTTTCTTTTAATAATGTCAGCAATTATTTTTAAGTGATGATGGGTGTGGATGCTTAAGAAACGGATCGTTTGATTCTTATTCAATGCGCCAAAATAAGGATGCATGAAATATTGATTTTCTTGACAATCTTTTAAATAATTTAAAGCTTGGAAAGTATGTTTTATGCTATCTTCTAATAATTGTTGATTCAAATCATTACCAGGTAGGACTATTTTTGGCGCTTTCGCTTTTCCACGTGGTATGTAGTTTAATAAAAACACCCAACTACGACTAAAATTAAATTTTTTCTGGTACAAGCTAGAATCGGACTGCGCTACGGTTGAAGTAATTTGTTTGATCACCAATAAGCTGTGTTCAATATGCCATCCAACACTAGCAGATGAAATAGTTTGATCTATCTTATCAAATGCAGACAAGTACTGTGTTAACTCTTGAACTTTAGTTTCTAGTTTTTTCATGTAGGCCATCAAATTAATTCAAATAAATTAAAATTCAATAATAAAACCCACAGTTGGAATAAACGTACCTTCTGCATTTTCTAGAAAGTAAGGGATGGCGTTACTGCCATTCAATTGTACAGGCTTACCATTGTTAGATTGGAAACCTGAATTATCGTCTTTTCTTTTAAAAGTATACTGAGGAGATCCTGTACTTTTTGACGCATAGAAATTTTGTATGTCAATGTAGAAATCGAAGGTTGTTTTTTTATAATTCCACTTTTTATCCAATCGGATATCTCCAGAATGAAAGGCCTTCAATCTTAATGTGTTCACTTTGTCATAATCAAATACACCAGATCCTAATGTTAGGTAATTCAATCTACTTTGTTCTAAATTGTAGGGCGTATAAGGAGCTGCGCCTTGATATCTGAATTTAATGCCTAATTCCCAATTTTTTGGCAACTTATAGCCTGCAGTAGCACTCACCAAATGTCTATTATCCCAACTTGCTGGTTTAAGTTTTTGATCTACTCCCGAAAATTCACTCCAATATAGGGTATAACTAAATACGCCAAAGAATTTTTCAGTCAACTTTTGTTGTGCAAAAAATTCAAAACCATATGCTCTTCCTTTTCCATCTTGTTGAATTGGTTCATTACCTATGGCCCCAAATTCAATGCCTTTATTTGCAAGACTAATTTTATCTAGCATGCTCACTGGATAATTTTTGTACCCTTTGTAAAATCCTTCAAAAGTAAATCTCGTGGTACTAGACGGAAGCAATTCAAATCCAGCTACATAGTGATTTGATTGGATATACTTACCAGGGTTGGTAAAACCATTGTTGCTATATGCCAATTGCGTGTAACTAGGCAAACGATAATAGGTGCCGTAGCTTGCACTAAAATTCAACGTATTGCTTAATGCATAACTTAAACTAATTCTTGGACTTAATTGATCTAACGGATTTTGACTACTTGCACTAAAGCTGTTTGCATCTGCTCTTAAACCTGAACTGATAGCTAAGCGATCATTCAACAACCTTGTACCCAATTGCACAAAGCCACCATACCTTAAAAAATCAACTCCAGTATTCGTGTTCAGTGTTACTGCGTTTTGTAAAGTATTACCAGCACTATCTTTTAACGCAGGTCTAAATAGTTGATAAAATGCATTATCAAATTGCACATATTGTGCAACTACGCCATAACTCAAACTTATATTATTGATATTTTTAGTGACATCAAAACGAAATTTATTTTCAGTTTCGTTACTTCTAATTTGGAATGTGCGTGTTGTTTCAGAAGGCTTTTCATTGTCTTCATATCTATCCGCTTGGTTATCCAATGTATTTCTACTCAATGATAGATTCCAGTATCCATCTTGGATCAATTTTTTTAAAGATAGTCCTAGCGTATAATTCCATTGATTGATCAATGGATTACTATTGATGGCAAATAATTTTTCAGGTGTTGCTTCTCTAGGTGCAACCAATTTAAAATCATCAATAGCGGCAAGGCCGATAGTCGTTAAAGTTGTTTTGTCATTAATTTTTGTAGTCGTTTTAAATTGATAGTCCCAATAATTTGGACGTATTGGCAAATCCAATGCCTGGAAAAGCAATTCTAAATAACTTCTTCTAACTGATGCTAGAAAAGTGGTTCGTTTTGAAATTGGACCATCTAAGGTAGCCGCTACTTCGGTACCACTCATTCTAAAATTGCCTTGAAGTTGATTGGGATTGCCGTTCTTTTGACGAAATTGAAAAACACTACTTAACGCATTATCATATCTAGCATCAAATGCAGAAGTACTTAGTTTTACATCTTGAATAAAGCTCACATTTAAAATACCTTGTGGGCCCCCACCACTGCCTTGTGTACTAAAGTGATTAATAATAGGCACTTCGATGCCATCTAAATAAAATACATTTTCACTTGGAGCACCGCCTCTAATAATGATGTCATTTCTAAAAGTACCACCGGCTGCACCTCCGCCAACGCCCGGCAAGGATTGAATCACTTTACTGATGTCAAAATTGCCACCTGGATTGGCTTTAATATCTTCTGAAGTAAGTCTTTGGATACTTAATGGGCTTTCTAAGGTCGTCGCCTTCGCTGTGTTTTTTCTGCCAGTTACCGTAACGGTGTTCAGCACATTAACTGAGGGTTCTAATTCTATCGTCAAAATATTTTCATTACCCGTTGTAACAATCACATTCGTCAATAATTTATCTTGTATTCCAAGTCCTGAAACTTTTATAGAATAGGCCCCTGGCAGTAAGTTCGTAAACCTAAATGAGCCATTGCTATCAGAAATCATTTTTTCATTGCCGGGTGTTATCGTAACCAAGAGTCCGGTTGCATTTTGCTGTGTTTTTCGATTGACTAAAACACCACTCAATTTGCCTGTATTTTGAACTTTAACCTGTGCTTTGGTAAGATTGACGCCAAAAACGATCAATAAACCAGCAAAAACCACTTTAAACCATTGCATATACTTCTATTTTTCAATTCAAGTATAAAACAATGAAAACGAGTGTTTTGTTTAAGTATTTGTACTAAAAACTAAATTTTCTGGGCAATATGGTCTAAAACTTGAAAAGCCGTCTCTGCCATCAGATTGCCTTTATTGTCAAGCAAGGGGTTGACTTCAGTAAACTCAATACAGACGACCTTATTAGATAGCAGTAGATTATCGAAAATACGTATGATTTCTTCGGCAAAAAAACCAATGGGCACTGGCGTACCTGTTCCTGTTGAAACATGATCGCAGTCCATTGAGTCAACATCAAATGAAATATAGATTTGATCACATTGATGTAATTTTTCAACTGCCTCTTTTACACAAACTTCAAGACCACGGAATCTTAATTCTTCTACCTTATAACATTTGATTTTCTCTTTCTCAATGATATGTGCTTCAGCAGATTCAAAATCTCTTAATCCAAAATAAATTAAATCATGTGGCAAGATTTTTTTAGTTGATGTGCCAATTCTTTTCATATTCCCCCAATGTATCTCAGTCGTTGTACCAGGCTCATTTATTTTACACTCAATATTATCCTCCCATATGGCAGCAGCTAAAGGCATGCCATGTATATTACCAGATGGGGAAGTAAAAGGGGAGTGCAAATCAGCATGTGCATCAATCCAAATGACTCCGAGTCTTTTATCGGGATTAGCGGCCTTGATACCACTAATGGTGCCCAATGCAGAGGAATGATCTCCTGACAATACAATTGGGAAAAAGCCATCCTCAAGGGTTAACTTAACAGCATCTGAAACACGTTGACATTGCTCAACCACGTGTTCAATTCTCTTGGCAAAATTATTATTGTTTTTATTGTAGATAGTTTCGTTATGCGTCTCCACATCTACAAATAAATGGCGGTGGAAAAAATCATTGTTTTGATTGATTGCTGCAATTTCAATCGCGTCTATTCCTAAATCAGACCCTCTTGTTCCTGCGCCTATATCAGATCTATTTTTTATTAATTTAATCGTCATACCTAGGGCGTTTTATGAACTTCAAATTTACCGAATATAAATGGTACGAGAAATACTGTTTAATTTTAAATCATTCCCAATAGCAATTCTCCCTAAACGATATGGATAGTTGCTACCATCAGAGAATTCAAAAATAAAATTAAAGACACCTATGAAATCATCCACTGATCTTGTTCTGAAAGTGAAATTGATTAAGGTGCTTGTAATTGCCGATTTAGCCATTTTTTTTGCTAATAAATCCAACTGAACTGTTCTTACATCTCCGATTTCCAAGCTACCAATAAGGCTATGTGTAGCATATTTTTCATTCACTTTTGATGGCTTTAAACTAATATCAATAGCAGATGCGAAAAGCAATGGATCTTGAATGTCGGAAACATCCATAGTGATTCTAGTCAAATAAACAGCAGACTTACTCGAATCAGTCTGTGCCGATGCAAAAAGGGATAAAAAGACAAAGAAAAATGTACTGTAATATTTCATAATAATTAAATATACTTTAAAATGCGGTAAATTACACTTATGAAAAAAATATTGATCGCACTTTTAATTTTGATAGGGCTAGATACCTATGCAGGTAAAGTTGATACCCTACAAATTGAAAGCTTACTTTTAAAAAAAACCACCAAGGTAGTAGTGATTACGCCAAGTACTGATAATAACAATGCTGAAACATACCCTGTTGTCTATCTACTTCATGGATATGGAGGGAATTATGCGCAATGGAGTAAAATTTCTCCTCAATTGGCTAAGACTGCCGATGATTTAAAAATAATTTTCGTGTGCCCTGATGGTGGTAAAGGTAGTTGGTACTTTGATAGTCCAATAGATAGCACTATAAGATACGAGTCCTATATTACGAAAGAACTAGTTCCTTATATAGATGCCAAATTTCCTACAAAAGCTACCTCAAAATCAAGGGCTATAACAGGACTAAGTATGGGTGGTCATGGTGCGATGTATCTTGGCATAAGACATAGCGATCTTTTTGGAGCTGCAGGTAGTACATCAGGCGGAGTTGATTTTCGCCCCTTCCCAAAGAATTGGGATATCAAAAATGCCTTAGGTGAATTTGAGGCCAATAAAGAAAGATGGTTTGATTATACCGTGATGCATCAAGTTGAATCTTTAACAAACAATCAACTAGCGATTATTATAGATTGTGGTGTGGATGATTTTTTTATGCCGGTGAACCGTGCATTGCATGAGAAACTATTGCAATTGAAAATTAACCACGACTATATAGAACGTCCGGGAGCACATACCCATAGCTATTGGAGTGGCAATATTGATTACCAGATTTTGTTCTTTAAAAAGTTTTTTGAAAAAAACTAGTTTTGCTTTTTTATATTTTTCAATCTAATTGGCATTTCAATTAATTGATTTGCTCTCACTATGCCAATGATATGCTTAGATTGACTCAATTCAAAATTGTCTTTTATAGCCTGTAGGTTTGTCACGATTTTATGATCAATAGATAGTATTACATCGTCAACTTTGAATCCATAAAGTGCTCCAGGCGAGTTAGGTGCAATGTCAACAATTGAAACAAGTCCATCAATCATATAGAAACTTATTCCTGAATAATGATAGTCAAATTGACTATGGAAATGGCTGTTGGGCGTGATATGTATTTTTTCGTCGGGGTAATTTAGAATGATATTAAATCTTCTTAGTAAATCACTCCCTATGAGACCTCCAAGATTAGGATAATTCAATACATCATACTCGTCATCAAAGACATGAACAGGTACATTTTTGAAATGATACTTCCCGATCTTCAATTTTTTGAGAACAGTGATGTCAATTGTTTTTTTACCGCCAAGTCCTTCGACTTGTGTTGGATAAAATTTCTTTTTGGGAGAGAACAAAGGAACATCTTCTATTAGTTTATTTGACACTAAATAATTCAATCCAGCGCCAATATCGAAAATTGAATTAGTATGTACTAAAGATTGCTCTTTTAATTCAATCCTATTCACCGGAAATTTATAAAGTTTAGTTGGTAAAAATTGGCCGTTTGTTGGATATGCCATTTCTCCAGGCATATAACAGGTAATAAGGTGCTTATCGTAATCAATATTGACTATGTAATTACTAAAAAAATTAAAACCTACTATGCCATTTATTTTTAAACCATACACTTGTTCAAAAATGGAATAATCACTAATATGCATATCCATATTCCTGGCAGTGAAGCCTTGAAAATGGATATCATGATTGTAACTGAATAATGCTTTTTTGATCCCAGCAATTCCTTTGATTAACCTATCAGAAGTAACTACCTTTAATCCTAATTGAGCTGCAGTACTTGAATCGATTGAGAAGCCAGTATTTCCGGTATCGAATATAAAATTCAAACTATCTATATAGTTATCAATTTTAGCTTTAACTACAATTACACCTCCAGATAATTCTTGAAATGGGAAAATGGCAATGGGTTTGTTGTTAGTGCCGGTGAGAAAAATTTGAGTTGATTTACTTGTGACACAACCATTTAATATCACTACAACTGTGAATGAAATAAAGCACCTAAATATGTTGTTGCAGTAGTTCAAAACAGTGGGTTAATTTAAAAGTGAAATTTAATCCAGGAATCGATCTTTATACTTTTGATCCGGAATCATGCAAATGGACCGTTTCCCAAATAATCTGTACCTATACTTGGCAAAGCTATCATAAAAAAAATCTCGAATTGGCTTTGGGATAAACTTTAACAATCGAAAAAAACGAGGCCACCCATACAAGTCATTTGAAATCTTGATAATCGCATCAGTTTTGGTATAAACCAGATCGCCCTCCACCAAAACAACCGAATTAAGCACATTTACATCTAGGCACATCTGATCCATCATCTTTATTGCTACTTGAGATTGATTAGATGCAAACTGAAATTTCGCATTCTGATCATGTGCCAAAATAATATGAACTGTACGATTGCAAAAATTACAAACTCCATCAAATAATATAATCTTTCGCATGAATATAAGGTTAAGCTCGTTTTTGATAACTTAAAACTGCCCAAGTATTAATCACAATGGCATAACCAATCATAATTAGGAATTGTTTACCCGTATCTACAATGCCACTTCCCTTCAATACAACCATTCGCATAACTTCTATGAAATAAGAAATTGGATTTAGCCTAGTAAACCACCTAGCCCAATCGGGCATGCTATCAATACTAGTATATAGCCCACCCATCAACACAAATATCATCATTAAAAAAAAGGTTACCAACATGGCTTGTTGTTGATTCTCTGAATAAGTTGAAATCAATAAGCCAATGCCTAAAATTACCAACAAATAAATTGCCGCAAATAGATAAAGCGTGAAATAAGAGCCTAAAGGAATAATCCCATATACCAACCAAGCTATTAAAAAGCCTACACTAATTACCACTAATCCGATTATCCAGAAAGGCAATAGCTTACCTAAAATAAAATGCGTCTTTTTAATAGGAGTTACATTGATCTGTTCGATTGTTCCCATTTCTTTTTCTCGTACAATATTGATTGAAGATAAATTCATGCCAACAATTGTAATGAGTAAAACCAAGATACCAGGGACCATAAATATCTTATAATTCATTTTTGGATTGTACCAATTGGTAGAACTGATCTCAAAAATGGGCAGTTCATTGAACCTGCCTGGTGTAATCGTTTGTATTCGAAAATCTGCATTGTATGATTGGACAATATTGGTCATATATGCAGCGCCTAGATTTGCTTTAACACCATTGATTGCATTGACGGCTAAAAATAATTTAGTCTCTTTCTCTTTATACAAATTAGCTTCGAAATTCTTAGGTATTTCTAAAATCAAATCGGCCTTGTCGTTTTCAATGAATTCCATTGAAGCTTCAAAATCGCTATTGTATTCTACCAGTTTAAAATAATTAGAAGCAGTAATTTTTTGTACTAATTTATTTGATACTGTACTATGGTCACGGTCAATGACTGCTATATTGATATTTTTAATTTCATAGTCTGCTGCCATAGGCAAAGCAATCAGCTGTATTACTGGCATCACAAAAATCACTTTCAAGATAGCAGGATTTCTAAAAATTTGCTTGAACTCTTTTTCTAGTATATATCTTAATGGGCTCATGCTAATCTAATTTTAAATTTTTTTATCGCCATACCAAAAAAGAAAAGCATCATGCAGGTTAAGATGAGTGTCTCTTTCCAGATTAGCTTGAGTCCAACTCCTTTTATCATGACAGATTTAACAATGATGAAAAACCATTTTGCTGGAATAAAATTAGAAATAATCCTAAGCGGTAAAGGCATATTTTCAATTGGGAAAATGAAGCCACTAAACATCACTGTAGGCAAAAACATGGCTACTAATGAAATAAACATAGCAGATTGTTGCGAATCGGTTCCCGCCGAAATAAGTAAGCCTAGTCCCAATGATACCAGAATAAAAAGAATACTTTCTGCATACAATAAAAATAGACTTCCATTAATAGGCACATCTAATACAAAATAACTAAGTAATAATATAGTGGTGATATTGATAATAGATAGTAATAAATAAGGTACAGCTTTTGCTAAAATTATTTTAATAGGATTGATTGGAGAAGCTAATAGAATTTCCATATTCCCTAGTTCTTTCTCACGTACAACTGTCAGAGCTGTCATCATCGTACAAACCAATAATAATACCATTGCCATTACTCCAGGTACAAAATTATAAGCACCTTTTAATTGCGGATTGTACATCATTCTTGCTTCTACATCTATTTTGTAAGGTATTGAACTATTAGGATTTAATTCTTTTTGAAAATCTTGTATAATCACCGAAAGATAATTGGTCAACGCTGTGGCCACATTTGGGTCTGTCGCATCCGCAATAATCTGTAATTGGCCCTTATTTTGATTTACTATGCTTGGATCAAAATCACTAGGAATGACTAGGGCTATTTTTACTGCCCCCTTCTTGAATAATTTATCCATTTGTGCAGCATCCTTACTTTGACTATATAGCTCAAAATAACTACTTGATTCGATTTTCTGAACTAGCCTTGTAGCAGAAACGCCTTGGGATTGATTGATGACTGCAATTTTTGTATTCTTAACCTCGTTTGTCAAGGCAAAACCAAAAATAATAATCTGCACCATTGGCATACCCAATAAAATGAACAATGTTCTTCTATCCCTAAAAATATGATAGAACTCCTTTACTATAAAATGATAAAACTGCTTCATGCTATTCGGTGCGTTTTGCTTTTCTTGCAAGATGAAGAAAAACTTCATCCATACTTTGTACGTTAAAATGCTGCTTCAAATTAGCAGGTGTATCTAATGCTTCAATTTTGCCATCTACCATGATAGAAACCCTATTGCAATATTCAGCTTCGTCCATATAATGTGTAGTAACAAAAATGGTAATGCCTGATGCAGCTGCATCATAAATCAAATTCCAAAATTCTCGACGAGTAATTGGATCAACTCCGCCAGTTGGTTCATCAAGAAAGACAATTTGAGGTTCATGAAAAATAGCGACAGAAAATGCCAATTTTTGTTTCCATCCTAAGGGCAATTGCCCTACTAACAAATCGGCTTCTTTTTCTAAGTCTAATTGCAACAACAATTGTTTTGTCTTTTCTACAATCCTAGCTGGTGTAATACCATAAATACCTGCGTAAAATTTAATATTTTCTTTGACAGTCAAGTCTTCATACAATGAAAATTTCTGACTCATATAGCCAATATTCCTTTTAATGGCTTCGTTGTCTTCGTAAACATCATATCCTGCGACCTTAGCATTCCCACTTGTTGGCATAGATAAGCCACAAAGCATTTTCATTGCTGTTGTTTTTCCGGCACCATTGGCGCCAAGGAAGCCAAATATCTCTCCCTTTGCAACTTCAAAGCTAATTTCATCGACTGCTTTAAAATCACCAAATTGCTTGGATAATTTATCTACTATGATTGCTTTATGATGCATGGCTTCTCATTAAATCAATGAATACGTCTTCTATATTTGGTGTAATTTTTTCCATCACTGCAGCTTCCGGGATGCGGATAACTGAATCCTTCTGTTTCATTACCATATGATGAAACTCGCCAAATGGATACACATGTTCCACAGCAGGATCCTTTTCTAGATGCTTTAAGAGTTGCAACATATTGGGAGATTTAATTGCATAAATCGCTTTGTCAAAACCTTCGATTATATGTTGTGGTGTATCAATGCCTAGTATTTTCCCTTCTTGTATTAATGCAACTTGATCACACAAAGTGGCTTCATCCATATACGGTGTTGAAACAATGATTGTTATTCCTTCAGCCTTTAACAACTGAAGCATTTCCCAGAATTCCTTTCTTGAAACGGCGTCCACACCTGTTGTAGGTTCATCCAAAAACAAAATCGTTGGTCGATGAATCAAAGCACAGCATAAAGCTAGTTTTTGCTTCATACCTCCAGATAATTTCCCTGCACGTCGATCTTTGAATGGCGCAATCTGAATGTACAAATCTTTAATGAGGTCGTAATTCTCTTCGAAAGTAGTGCCAAATAAACTAGCAAAGAATTCAATATTTTCTTGAATAGTTAAATCTGTATACAATGAAAATTTGCCAGGCATATAGCCAATTCTTTGTCTTAAAGCTTTGTATTCAGTTTGAACATTCAGGCCATCAACAAAAATTGATCCCTCATCCGGTAAAAGCAATGAAGTTAAAATCCTAAACAAACTCGTCTTACCTGCTCCATCGGGCCCAATGAGGCCAAATAAAGAACCGGCAGCTACTTCGAAACTAATTTGATCTAAAGCAGTGGTCTTTTTTTTACCATTCAGATAAGATTTGGTAACCTTGTCTACTATAATGGCTTTAGCGTTAGAATTTAACTTCGCCATACATGCCAATTTTAAGTAAGCCATCATTTTTAACCAACACTTTTACAGCATACACTAAATTAGCACGTTCATCTTTAGTTTGAATAGTCTTAGGTGTAAACTCCGCTTTTGAAGCGATTGCAGCTATTTTGCCAGATAATTCAGTGTATTCGTCTTTATTCTTATCAACTAAAACCTTCACAGTTTGCCCTATCTTAATACTAGATAACTGATCCCCACTCACATATACCCTTAAGGTCAAGGTTTCTAAATTGGCAATCTTATATAATGGTTTTCCTGCACCAACAATCTCGCCCGATCTAACATAAGTAGTCAATACAACACCATTGATAGGATTTGAAATGTTTGATTTGTTGATTAAATCCTGAATCTGATCCATTCTTTTTTGTAAAGGATCGCTTTCGCTCAAAACAGATCTATTTTGAGTTCCAACAGTAGATTGTTGTACTTTAATTTGTTGCTTAGTAACTTGTATTTGTTTTTCCAAAGATTCAATTTGAAAAACGATGTCATCAAATTGCTTTTTAGTAGCAGCATCGCTTTTTAATAGATTTTCAATTCTATTTTTTTCATGATACAAATTTCTTAACTGGGCTTCTTGTACTTCTATTTGGTTTTTTAACAACTCAACTTGAGGAGCAACATCCACCAATTTTTGACCAAGTGCAGAAAGTGAAGCCGCTAATTGGGCTTTTTGTAGCAGTAGGTTTGAGGTGTCAATTTTCGCAACAATTTGATTTTGAATTAAACTATCGCCTTCGTTGATATTAAAAAATACCAATTTTCCAGGAAGTTCAGAGGCAACCATCACTTCTTCGGATTCAAATACACCCTGAGCATCAAATTTAATTTTTGATCCTGCACAACCAAATAAAGTAACTGTAATAAATAGTAATAACGCTTTTTTCATATGTCTAGTTTTTCCCTTTGATTAATTGAAATTGTAATTTAGATTGGATAAGTTGTGTTTGATGCTGAACAAGCGCTTGATTGGCTAAATCATATTCATTTATTTCTCTCAAATAGTCATTGGCAGTAATTACACCGTTATTTAATTGAACCAAGCTAGTATTTTTAATTTGATCTCTCAGTGCCACAATTTCTTTGTCAGATTGAATTAGTTTTTCAATCTTGGCAATCTCGTCCAATTGCTGCTTTAGTTGAATACGATTATTTAATGTGTAGGTATCTTTTTCATTTTGGATTAAGGCAGCTTGATTTTGCAAAATGCCTTTTTCTTTTTTTGCAGTATAATAACCTCCTAATGACCACTGTAATTTGACGCCTCCAATGCTAAACCAATCGAAATCGTTTTTAAGCATATTCAAACCAGGTCTACCATATCCACCTTGCACAAATGCACCCAACTTCGGACTGGTTTTAGCATTCACAAGTCCTAACTGCTTTTGAATACTTGAATTTTGAGCCTCAAATAACAATAATTCTGGTCTAGAAAGCTCCAAGTCATTGATATCAAAATTTACATCCTTTGGGATTTCAAAAATAGCATTTGATGCTAAAGGCATATTTGCCAAAATTTCTAAAGCGTCTAAAACCATTCGTTTAGCTGCAATAGCTTCTTCTAGTCTTTGGTTATTTTTTAAGATTTGAGCTTTAATTTGTAAGACATTATTTTTAAATACTAAACCATTTTTATACAATGATTCAATTTTAAATAGTGCATTTTCTAGATCTTTCTGAATGAGGCTAATTTGATTCACCACTTCATTTGTATACAATACAGTACAATAAATCTGAGTCACTCGTTCTTTTAATTTGTATAGGTCAACCTCGTTTTTTATGATTTCTAATTTAGCCCCAGCGCTTGCCACTGCTTGCATTTTTTTATTTAAACCTCCGTCGTAAATTGTTTGTTGCAGTTCAGCTATTGCTTTGTATTGATCTTTAGAAAGTGGATTTGCCTTAAAACCAGGAATGGGGATATTGATACTCGTTACATCAGATTGGAAAGTAGCCTGACCATTGATACTAAGCTGAGGGTATAGTGCTTTTTTTATATTTTCAATATTAAAATTGGCGGATTGATTTAAAATGGCAGCTTGTTTAATTAATGGATAATTTTTAATTGAAAGCGCCTCTAACTCTTGCAGTGTATGTGTTTGAGCTTGAATGAAAGTAGCTATTAGAAAGCCTATTGAAGTAAATAATAGTCGCATTATAAATTATATTTTAATTGAATCGATGATAAATTTTGGAACTTCTTTTATTCTTTGAAGCATAAGGTTTTGGAACACTTCTTTGTCTATACCCATGCCTACAATAAACATTGGCTTCATTAAAAAAGGGAACACACACATACTCATCATATTCATGATAAGGTGATGTGGAAGGATATGTTTAATCTTACCAGCTTTCACTTCATTGTCAATTTGCAAGGCTAATTTGGGGAAATCGGGAAAATCTCCGTCAAACATCTTATGAATGAAAAAGTCTGGTTGTTTGTTTATCTCTCCAACTACAAACACAGGCACAAAAGGATTATCCAAAGCCATTAAAATGTATGCCTCACATATATTATGTATTTTTTGATACAAATCAACTTCTTGTGCGATTGCATTTTTTAAAATTGGAGAAAACTTTTTAACCTCTTCAAAAAATACTTGTTCGAATAACAAATCTTTTGTCCTGAAATAATAGTGCAAAAGTGCCTTGTTAATACCTGCTTGATTTGCTATTTCTTGCATAGTAGCCCCATCTTTTCCTTTGACAGAGAAAATATGCTTAGCAGCAGAAAGAATAGCAGATTCGGTTGAATTAGTATTATTAACCATATAGTTTAACCAATTGGTTAACAAAACTAGACTGATTTAATTAAAACACCTAAAAATGTTTACCTATTTAATAAGAATGAAATCACTCTTTAATATAAATAAAGATAGAAGTATGCCAATGCAGAAGCCAACATGATTAACAATGCAGCAAAGCCTAAAATATTGGTTATCCTGCTATTTGTGTGTCGCCCCATAATGGCTTTATTATTAGAAATATGTAAAATAATGCCAATTAAAATTGGCGCAGTCACACCATATAATATGGCAGTATAAATGAGTGCGTCAATGGGTGAGATACCCACGTAGTTCAAGCAAAGTCCTACAATTAAAGAAATAGAGATAATCACATAAAAACCTTTCGCTTCATGAAATTTCTTATCCAACCCTTGTTCCCAGCCAAATGTTTCAGTAAATATATAAGACAAGGAGCCACTTAAAACGGGTATAGCAATTAATCCAGTGGCAATGACTCCGATGGCGAATAATAAATAAGCCATATTGCCTGCTAAAGGTTTTAATGCTAAGGCTGCCTCTTCTACTGTATCAATCTGGTTTATTCCTGCTTGATACAATACAGTACCTGTTGTTAGAATGATAAAATACATAATCAATCCAGAAAAGGTCATGCCAAAATCAACGTCATGCTGCATGTTATCAATGATTTTTTTATTGACAACTAACTTCTTTTTAAGATGTTTCATTTCTTCTACTTCAACGGAAGCTTGCCAGAAAAAAAGATAAGGAGAAATGGTAGTACCAAGAATTCCTACTAAAATGGCGATATATGCTTTGTCGAATTTGATTGTAGGGATAAATGTGTTTTTAAGAATGGCTGTAAAATCTTGTTGATACAGAAAAGGAACGATAAAATAAACCAACAAAACAATACAAAGGTATTTTAAGATGGCAGCCATTTTTGCATAAGGAAGATAAATGATCATGACCAATAAAAAAATGGTAAAAAAGACACTAAAAAATGTGGCATCTATTTTTGGAAAAAGTAAATTTCCAACTGCACCCATCGCAGCAATATCTGCACCAATATTTAATATGATAGCTGGGAAGCTAAATAATAACATCAAATATAAAATTGGTCTAGGATAATGTTTTTTTAAAGTACCTGTTAACCCCATATTGGTAACTAAGCCAATCTTGGCACACATCTTTTGAATAGCAGCCATTAATGGGAATGCAATGATTGCGGTCCATAGGGTAGTTAAACCATAGGCAGCACCTGCCTGAGAATAAGTAGCAATACCAGATGGGTCGTCGTCGCTTGCCCCAGTTACTAATCCTGGACCTATTACTTTCCAAAACTGCTTCAATTTATTTTTTATAGCGAATGGTCGTTTCATGGCAATTGTAATAGCGTCTAATCGGTGTCTAATCCTTGTTAAAGTACGCAAATAAAATTACAATATAAATGATAATAAAAACCACCTACAAAAATATTGCAGGTGGTGCTCCTTTTGGGGGTAAGGATAATCTATGACTAAAGATTTATTATAAAACAACGTTGCCTATATCTTAAGTGGCTAATTAGTTCTGATTGAATCTTATTCACTTTTGTTTTAACTGAAGTAAAGCTACTATGATTGAAACTGAATACCTATGACCATCATTATACAACACGTTGATTGTTGTTAGTGCGGATAGTGGTAAAAAATTTCTGTACTTCAAAAATGGCTAATAGAAAAATAACAGCTAAAACAACGGGATAAAAGTAGTTTGTTCCTGGATTATGAAATTTAAATAAAGATTGAATGTCGGGGAAATAAATAGCACTGTATAAAAGTGTGATAGCAAAGAGTAAAATTCCAATTGCTGACCAATTTTTATTTGTAATAATAGTATAAAAAGGTCTTGTTTTTGATAAACTATTTAAAATAAGTACGCAATTCCCTAACACCAAAGCAGTATAAGATAATGCTCTAATTGATTGATCATTGAGGCCATTGTGTCTACTAATCATTAAAACGAATAACACCGAAATAAGTAAGCATGTTCCTTTTAAGATACTAACTATTATTTTTTGTATACCAAAAAAACGACTCATTACATTACGAGGAGGCCTTTTCATGATATTTTTTTCTTCTGTTTCTGTTTCAAAAGCGATAGAGGAAACAGGATCAATCACCAATTCTAAACAAATAATATGCAACGGCATTAGAATAAAAGGCATTGAAGGAAATAATACAGGCAATAGTGTTAAACCAATAATAGGTATATGTATTGCCAATATGTAACCCATTGCCTTTTCTAAATTATCAAAGATCCTTCTCCCTTGTTTAATGGCAGCTACTATAGATGCAAAATTGTCGTCCAATAGTACTAAAGATGAAGCTTCTCGTGCAACTTCTGTTCCTCTTTTCCCCATGGCTATCCCAATATGTGCTGCCTTAAGTGCAGGCGCGTCATTTACACCGTCACCAGTCATAGCAACTACTTCGTTTTGCATTTTAAGCAACTTGACAATACGCAATTTTTGACTTGGTATCACTCTAGCAAATACTGCAATGGAATTCATTTTTTGCAATAATTGTGTGTCTGTCATGCTTTCTAATTCATCCCCAGTGACAACAGTACCTTCTTTGTCAATTCCTATCTCATTCGCTATACTTTTTGCAGTGACAGAGAAATCACCTGTAATTATTTTAACTTTTACACCAGCAGCCCTGCATTCATTAATTGCGTTTGGAACTTCAGATCTTATTGGATCCCGAAAAGCAATCAAGCCTCTAAAATTGAGTTTTAGATCCGCTTGATCAGACGGAAAAGAAGGATTAGATATAGTTGCGGTTGCAATAGCAATCACTCTTAATGATTGAAGGGCTAAAGAATGTAGCATCTCTTTATGCATTGCTACTTCAACATCATCTAAAGCACATAATTTAAAAATTTGCTCAGGTGCTCCTTTTGTAAAAGCATGAAATATCCTACTATTATTTGTAGCATAGATATTTGTCATCGATGGACAGTTATTGGTGAGAGGGTAAGCTTGTACCACAAGATTTTTATTCAAGAATGGATATATTTCTTGGATTTGCGGATTATCCTCAACTATTTTAAAAATTGCATTTTCCATTGGATTCACTCCACTAGAAGACGAGGCAAGCTTCGCAATCTGAATTAACTCGAATGTGGCAGATGCGTTTAGCTTTAAGTCCTCTTTACTGAAGATGTTAATGCCATCATATATAAAGGCTATTTCCATACTATTCATTGTAATCGTTCCTGTTTTATCAACACATAATACTGTAACTACGCCCAAAGTCTCTATTGCTGAAGGCTTTCTAGTAAGTACCTGTAATTTTGAAAGCCGCCATGACCCAATTGCAAGAAAAACAGTTAAGACAACAGGAAATTCTTCTGGCAAAACCGCCATCGAAGTAGATATGCCATTTAATAAGGCATTAATGATGCCGCCCCGAGTTACATAATAGGCAAGTACTACTGCAATGCTTATTATAACGCCAATAAAAAAAAGACGATTGATCAAAGTCTTCATCTCTAATTGTAGCCTAGTTGGGTCTTCTTTAATATCTTTTAATGCAATGCCTATTTTGCCAAGCTTTGAGGAAACTCCAGTAGATACAATTTTTACAATACCACTTCCTTGAACTACCAAAGTGCCAGCATAAGTAGTCTGGCCTAAGTTTTTTATTACAGGGATAGATTCACCAGTGAGGATAGCTTCGTCCATCCATAAATGATTTGATTCTATGAGTATGGCATCAGCAACTGCTCTATCACCTTCATTTAAAAGAACAATATCATTAGGCACCACCTCTCTTCCAGGAATTTTTTTAAATTGATTATTTCTAAAAACCAAAGCTTGAGGACTAGATAGTTTACTTAAAGCAGCTAAAGCGTTTTCAGCTTTTCTATATTGAAAGAAAGTAATAAAAATGATTAGTGACGTAGCGCTCACTAAAATTAGCCCTTCCCGATAATCGCCCAAAAAAACATAAATAATCGCCGAACTGACCAATAAAATAAACATTGGTTCTTTCATGATTTCAAAAAAGATATCAAAAAGATTCTTTTTATAAGAAGCAGGCAATTCATTAAAGCCGTACTTACTTATTTGATTTTTAACTTCAAGATCACTTAGCCCATTAAGTTGACTACCTATTGGTTTAGCAGTTGTTTTCATTTGTGTCTCCTAAATGAAAATTTTTGTCCCCCTATTGAGGCTTCATACATTAATCCACCTTTAGGATGTGTAAAAATCATAACACCATTATCATATTTGAC
>JACCDW010055069.1_pt1 | contig 19049 bp, 21 predicted proteins | sample 7449781 | NCBI WGS metagenome assembly JACCDW01 (sample SAMN15323449, study PRJNA562643) | freshwater metagenome | isolation source: river surface water | place: USA:Blue River Watershed | collected 2017-08-18
ATCGTAGCGACATTTTCGATTTCATCTTCATTGACGAATTTCTGACTGATATGGTTAGATGCGGCGCCGTATCTGAGAGCAGATATGCTGAACTTATGAGCGAGTTGGATGTTGCATTTGAGCGGTCTCGTTCTGGGGCGCTTAGCCGCTCAGTTCCTGCAGATCTGTCTACTTTGTTCAATAGATGTCGCCCCCACTGAGATGTCCTTGGGAAGCTCGCACGCTTTGCGCTTCGTCGTACTTACCCTAGGATCTTTGGTGGTAACACTTAGCCTTGCTTCCGATAATCGAGATGCCAACTTAGCAGCGCGGCTGATGAATCAGGGAAACTGTTTGCTTAATCGTGTCAAGGTTGTCATAAAGGATGGGGTTGTAGTGTCCAGAAGCATGACATCCGTTGTTTTTGCGCGTCTTGAAGTAGTAGATCGCCGTACTGCAGCTCTGATTCTCTCAGAGGGTTTTAGAAGCGGCCCCATTCCTCTTCGACTTACGGAAGAAGGCGGGCGTTACTATGGACTAGTAGACGGTATGAAGGGCCCGATTACGATGCTTGAATGTGATCGATCACATGACAACTGAGATTAAAGAGACGCTCTGCGAGATCTTGTTTCGGTCACTTTAAAAAGAAACGCACGGTATGATGAACGGTGGAGTTTAATCCTGCGGGTCCGACTTGGTTTAGTAGGCTTTTCCTTTGCGATTGCGGTGGACAGTTTCGTGGACAGTTTCATGTCACTCCACGTCACTCAGCGTCACGTAAGTCCTTGATTCGTCAACACACGTCACTCCATGTCACCCCCCAGTTCGTCTTCGAGTCCCATCGGCCACCCCAACACCATATGGTATGTACTGGATAGATGGTTTACAGAACCTACCGATCACATCGTTAACACTTAGTACGCACCCGACAGAGGTCTGGCATTTACGGTAGCGACGGTGGCTAATCCCGCCAGAACTCGAATGTAAAAATCGCGAGAAACGACATCATCTCGAGCCGCCCCAGGATCATGGCAATCGAGCATACATTGACCTGAAACTCGCTTAATCCCGCATAGTTGCCAACGGGGCCGATCTCATTTAAACCGGGTCCAGCGTTGTTGACGGAGGCAACGATGGCGCTAAACGCCGTATCCAATGGCATATTGGTGAGCAGCAGAATAAACGTGAGTGTTAATACGGTTCCACCGTAGACCAGCATAAATGCCAATACCGAAAAGATCGTGCGATTGGCGACGGGCTCCCCGTTGACCATTAAGGGATCCACCACCCGAGGGTGCAGCATCCGCATGATCTCCCGCCGTGTTTGTTTGATCAGAATCACCAGACGGGCCATTTTGATGCCGGCCCCGGTCGATCCCGCGCTGGTGGCCACGCCGGATAACAGCAGCATCAAGACCGGTGCAAAAATCGGCCATTGGTTGTAGTCCACGGTGGAGTATCCCGTAGTGGATCCAATCGATACCGTATTGAACATCGCGGTGCGCAGGGCCTGCAGGGGATCGTCGTAGACCCCATGCACCAACAGCAGAATGGTGATCACCACACTGGAGCCGATCAGCAAGGCCAAGGTACCGATCCACTCTGGATCTCTGAAAATTAGCAACACCTTTCGTTTGCTGAGCGCCACGAAATACAGGGCGAAACTACCGCTCGCAATCAGCATGAACACGATGGCAATCCACTCCAGTGTGGGGGACTGGAAATACCCAAAACTATCGTCGTGCGATGACAAACCACCCAGGCTCATGGTGGAAAACATGTGCAGCCAGGCGTCGGCCCAGGTCATACCGCCAGCCCAGTAGGCGAGCACGCAGGCTAATGAAAATAGGCAGTACACCCCCCATAGGCCTTTTGCCGTCTCGGCGATTCGGGGTGTAAGTTTGGCTTCCTTGAGCGGTCCTGTGGACTCCGCCTTAAAGATCGATCCCGCACCCGTGCTCACCAACGGCAGAATCGCTACCGCCAGAATCAGAATGCCCATTCCTCCGATCCACTGTAAAAAGCAGCGCCAGAAGTTGATCGCATACGGCAGATCATCCAGTCCTACAATCACGGTGGAGCCGGTGGTTGTTAATCCGGAAACGGCCTCGAAGTAGGCAAACGACCATGAGATGGGCGTGCCGATGTCATGAAAGTAAATCACGAATGGCAGGCAAGCGAGTGCCGGGATGAGCGTCCAGCACATGACCACCAGAAGAATCCCGTCCCTGGGCATGAGCTCGGGCATGTGCTTTTCTATGATGGCAGGAGACACGCAGACCAGACCGAGAAAAACGGTCAACAAGAATGGGGCCCAGAAGTCATTCGAGGCGCCGTCCTGTCCAATAAAAGAGAGCGCTTCTGGAATCAGAAGGGTGGCCCCGAAGGTGATCAGAATCACCCCGAAGGTCGGCAGGATGCGCCGGAGGATGTGCATTAAATGCCGTGGTGCAACACGATGGGCGGATCATACGCCGGAGAATCGACCCTGCGCCCCCGTTTATTTCATTAGATGAAATTCGATCCGATCTGCTCGGCGCGCAGTACCGGGCATGTCCGAGGGAGGGCCTTTGCCAGGCGTGATCACTGTCGCTCGTACCAGGGTTTTGAAGCATTCACGACACGCACCACCAGGAGCATCACCGGCACTTCAATGAGCACACCCACCACGGTGGCCAGCGCGGCCCCGGATTCAAATCCGAATAAGCCAATGGCGGCAGCGACTGCGAGCTCAAAAAAGTTAGAGGCACCGATCAGTGCCGACGGGCACGCGACGGAGTGCTTCTCGCCGAGCTGACGGTTTAGCCAGTAAGCAAGTGCGGAGTTAAACACCACCTGAATCAGAATCGGAATGGCGAGCAAGGCGATGACCAGGGGCTGGCGCAAGATGGCCTCGCCCTGAAATGCGAACAGTAGGATTAGTGTGACGAGCAGCGCCGAGATCGACCAAGGGCCAATGGCGTCGATCGCGCGATCAAACGCCGCTTGCCCTCTTTGCAAAAGCGCCTTACGCCAGGCCTGCGCAATGATCACCGGGATCACAATGTAAAGCACTACCGACACCACTAATGTGGACCATGGCACCGTGATGGATGAAAGGCCCAGCAAAAATGCCACTAACGGGGCAAATGCAACGATCATGATGGCATCGTTGAGCGCCACTTGAGACAGTGTGAAAAGAGGGTCACCGTTGGACAGCCGGCTCCATACAAATACCATCGCGGTGCAGGGTGCTGCTGCCAGCAGAATCAGACCCGCAATATAGCTATCCAGTTGATCTGCGGGAAGCCATGGTGCAAAGAGCTCGCGGACAAAAAGCCAGCCTAAAAATGCCATGGAAAATGGTTTGACCAGCCAATTGACAAAGAGTGTGACCCCGATACCCCGGGTGTGCTGACGTATTTCGTTCAGTGCCCGAAAGTCGACCTTCACCAGCATGGGAATGATCATGACCCAGATCAGCAGCCCAACCGGTAGATTCACATTTGCAATTTCCAATCCGCCGACGATCCTGACCAGGTCCGGAAAGAGCTGGCCCAAACCGATACCGGCAAGGATGCAAAGGAATACCCAAACGGAGAGATAGCGCTCAAAAGTGCTCATGGCATCAGGCCAGTCTGCGGAGTTCGCGCTGAAGGCTGAGCTGATCAAGGGTGTCAAGTGGCAGGGCCGCGAGCGCATCGATTCGCCGAGAGAGTCCTTGAAGCACCTCGCGGAACGCGCGACGCTTCCGATCATCATTGCCTTGCACTTGAGACGGATCTGGAAAGCCCCAATGGGCCGTGACCGGCTGGCCGGGCCATACCGGACAGATCTCGCCGGCCGCGTTATCGCAGACGGTGATGATGAAATCCATCTTCGGAGCATCCGATCGTGCAAATTCATCCCAGCTCTTGCTTCGTAGCGTTGACTCGGGGTACCCAAGGGCCGTTGCGATCTCCTTCGCAAAGGGATTGACATCGGATCCGGGCGATGATCCCGCGGAGAATCCATGAAATCGACCACTTTTGTGAGTGGAGGCGAGCGCCTCTCCGATCACAGAGCGTGCGGAGTTGTGGGTACACAGAAAGAGAATGTTGTAGCGCCTCATGGGGATGACACCTTTTTAGTCGATCGCGGGGCGGGAAGGCAGGGCGTTCCGCCGCAACAGTTGTCCAGCAGGAAGTTGCTGAGTGATTGCACAAGCAACGCATTGGGCCGATAAATCAGGTGACGGCTTTGGCGTTCCACATGCACCAGATCGGCCCGCACCAATTCCTTAAGATGGAAACTCAGAGTGGCATTCGGTATGCCCAGTTTCTCGATCAACTGGGAGGGGGTGAGGCCGTGGTCACCGCGCTGCACGATCATGCGAAAGATGTTCAGCCGCGACTCCTGACCGAGGGCCAAGAAGGCTCGAATGGCGGTTTTGTTATTCATATTTCCAATTATATGGAAATATATGACCGTTCGATGACAGCGCCGATCGTGGGCATCGCAGGGGGGTGAGCCCTTCAGGCCGATGGTCTAGGCGCTCGGAATGAATTCCTTGTCGCCCTGGTGTTTGCGCTCGAACTTCAGGGAGTTGTAATAGCCGCAGGTTTTGCCATCCGGGTACTCCCGGCAGACGCTGGGGCGTGCCTTGTAAATCGTGCAGCGCCGTTCGTCCTGATCGAAGAACTGACAGATCGTTTCGTAGATGTGGTCTTTGCGGTGCTTCAGGATATTTTCGACTTCCCCTTTTTCATCCCCTTCTTCCACGGTGTACTGGGTGATGAACTTCTTCCAGGCCGCCGCCTCCGTGATGCCAATGTGTTCGGCAAGCCGTTTGACGTCCTTTTTGGTCACGGTGATTCGGGGATAGCTGCAGCAGTATCCGGGGCACTTGCTGCAGTCGTATTTCACTTTGGCCATGGCACAATTCCTGTCTGAAGAAGGGGCAATTGTATGACGATCTCTGATCAGCAGCGCTTGAAAATAGCGGTCGCCCAGGCGGCCGTGCGGGAGGTGGTCGATGGGTCCATTCTGGGCGTCGGAACGGGATCCACGGTGGATTGCTTTATTGATGAGCTCGCGAAGGCCGGCAAGCCCTTGGCCGCTGCGATTTCGAGCTCCAAGCGCAGCACGGAGCGATTGCAGGCCCTTGGATACACCATCATGGGTCTGCATGAATTGACCGCCCCGATGGATCTTTACATTGATGGCGCGGATGAGATCGATCCCCATCTGTGCATGATCAAGGGAGGGGGTGCGGCCTTGACCCAGGAGAAGATCGTGGCCAGCGCTGCCAAGCGGTTCATCTGCATTGTCGATGCCTCCAAGCGCGTTCCGGTCTTGGGCAGGTTTCCGTTGCCGATCGAGGTGATTGAGTCGGCCATCGTTCCCGTGGGCTGGGCCATTCGCGCGATGGGAGGGGATCCGCGACGTCGGCCGGGGGTCATGACGGACAACGGCCATCCCATTCTGGATGTCCACGGCCTGTCGATCACGGACCCAGTGGCCATGGAGACCGCCTTCAATCAAATCCCCGGCATTGTGACCAATGGTATTTTTGCCCTGCGCCGTGCGGACTTGGCCTTGGTGGCCTCCACGGACGGCGTGTCCCGGCTGACACAAAACTGAAACACGCGTACCCTAGACTCCGTTTAACGTTATTTTCCGAACATTGCCATGCCCCTATCCCATACCTCCAAAGAGTTTGATAAAGAACTAGAAGCCATCCGCACCAGTGTGTTGGAGCTGGGCGGGCTGGTCGAGGGCATGATCCAAAGCGCCATGCAAGGCCTGGAAGAGGGCAATATTCCGCTGGTCAAAGATGTCCTGCACCGTGAAAAGCAGGTCAATCGTATGGAAGTTGACATTGATGATCGCTGCAACCATGTGATTGCCCGACGTCAGCCCACCGCCTATGACCTGCGCTTTGTGCTCACGTGCATGAAGATGATTCGGGATCTGGAGCGTATTGGGGATGAGGCGGAAAAGATCGCGCGAATGGCCCTCTATATCCACGAGGGCAATGCCCACTTTACGCCGCGTGTGGACCTCACCATGATGTACGAAGTGGTGGTCGGCATGATGCGCAAATCATTGGATGCCTTTGCACGCAATGATTCCACTGCCTTGCCGGAAGTGATTCGCGAAGACATTGGTGTGGACGACCAATTCCGTAACACCCTGCGTTTGCTGATCAGTTACATGATCGAGGACTCGCGCACGATTTCCCGTTCCATCGATTTGTTGTTTGTGGCCAAGGCGTTAGAGCGCATCGGGGACCATGCCAAGAACATGTCAGAGCACGTGGTCTACATGGTCAAGGGGCGTGATGTGCGCCATCAGGACATCGAGGACATCGAAAAGCAGGTCCAGGCGCAGTAGGGCCGTTTAATCTTTTGGGGGCACGTAGCCCGAGGCGGTCTCGGCACCCGATCCAAAGAAATGGTTTTCCATTTGCTGGGCCAGGTATTTCCGGGCCTTGGGATCCGATAGATTGAGCCGGTACTCGTTGACCAGCATGGTCTGTTGTTTGATCCAATCCTGCCAGGCTTGTTTGGACACAGACTGCCACAGGCGTTTACCCATATCGCCCGGAACCGGAGGAAATTCCAGCCCCTCCGCTTCCTTGCCTAACTTGATGCATTGCACTGTTCTTGCCATGGATGAATTATGCCATTAGGGTAGGTCCACCATGGTGCGGATGGGCCAGAGCCCCCATCGTCCGTGCGGTCAGGCGGGGATTTCCCGAAGGTCCAAGCCTGCGATCTTCTGACATTCTTCGCTTACAGAACACCTAAGGAGACAAGATGTCCAAGCTTAATCGTCGTCAGTTTGTTCAGGGCATGGCAGCGGCGGCTGCACTCCCGTCCATGGCCTCCCCCCTCATGGCGCAGGCCAATTGGCCAACCAAACCCATTAAGTTCATTGTTCCTTTTCCGGCCGGTGGTGGCACGGATGCCTTTGCGCGCCCCTTGGGCAAACTCCTCACCGCTCAGCTGGGCCAGTCGGTGGTGATTGATAACCGTGGTGGCGGTGGTGGCACGATCGGTGCGGAGGCCGCGGCGAAGTCGCCGGGAGACGGTTACACCTTTTTAGTCGGTGCCGTGCATCACACCATTGCCGTGTCGCTGTACCCCAAACTCGGGTATGACCTTCAGAAGGATCTGGTGCCGGTGACCATGGTGGCCTCGGTCCCGAACGTGATTGTGGTGAATCCTTCACGCATTCCGGCGAAGAACTACGCCGAGTTCCTCAAGTTTGTGAAAGAGCGTCCCGGTAAGTTGAATTTTGGATCTGCGGGCAGCGGTACGACCCACCATTTAATTGGCGAGATGTTCAAAGGGGCAACGGGAACCTTTATCACGCACATACCGTATCGCGGCGCAGGTCCGGCCATGGCCGATTTGCTCGCCGGGCAGGTGGACATGATGTTTGATGGTCTGGGTTCCTCGGTGCCGCAGATCAAGAACGGAAAAATCGTGCCCATTGCGGTGACCAGCGAGAAGCGCTCCTTTGCGCTCCCCGATGTGCCGTCGCTGTCGGAATTGGGTCTGAAGGGATTCGATGGCAAGACCTGGTATGCCCTGTGGGCACCGCCGGGAACGCCGCGCCCGATCGTTGTCCGCATGCAGCAGGAAGTGGCCAAGGCACTGGCCACGAAGGAACTGCAGGATGCCTGGAAAACGCTGGGGGCAGAACCGGGCGGTCAGACGCCCGAAGAGTTCGGCAAGGTGGTGAATGCCGAAGTCACCAAGTGGGCCAAGGTCGTGAAGGACTCCGGCGCGAAGATCGACTGATCGAATTACGAGTGACGAAGACGTTTTGAACTGATCGCCATCACGATGAGGGCGATCAGTCCAAACCCCATGACGGCAAACGATACGTGAATGGCGCCTTTGCTCTGCGCATAGGTGATGCTGGAATACGCGAGATAGGCGCAGGCCGCGCAGAACACCAGCGGGGTGATGGGGTAAAGCGGCACTCGGAATGAGGCGGCGGCCTGACGGGTGTGTGGTGTGCCGCGAGCACGCATCACAAACACCGAAATGCCCACCAGAAACAGGAAACTCCAGAACACGGGCGCCGTGAATTCCACCATGGCCTCAAAACCGCTGACCTGCAAGGCACCGAAGGCAACGAGCGCCAGGGCGATGACGCATTGGGCAACGTAGGCGGCGGTGGGAGATCCTTTCGCAGGCTGCCAGTACCCCATGAACCGCAGAGCGGGCCAGTCCCGGCCCAAGGCGTAGTTGGCCCGTGCACCAACAATCAGGGTGGCATTGATGCTGGTCAAGGTGGCCACTGCCACAAAAATACCGATCAGCTTTTCGCCCCATGGGCCAAGTGCTACACGCAAAAGATCGGCGGCGGGCGCCTTGCTCTCGGCCAGTGCCTTCAGCCCCAGTCCATGCAATAAGGCTGCATTGACCAGCAGGTAAATGATCGTGATCACGGCCAGGCTTGCAACGATCACCGGCACGATGGTGTGGGCACCTCCTTTAACTTCTGCGGAAATATAGGCGGCCTCGTTCCATCCGCCGAAGGTGAGCAGCACAAAGACCAGGGCCAGTCCCAATAGCCCAACGGGCGGAGTAGACGAAAACGCGGCGGGTGTGATCTCGGAGGACGGGGCAGAGACCGCGAAACCCGCGATCATGATCACCACAAGGCCAAGAATCTCCAGCAGGGTGAGGACCGACTGCACGCGGGACGACGCGTGAAGACCCATCACGTTGATCAACGTCAGCGCCACAATAATGATCACTGCCCAGAGCAGGGTGGAGTGCGGCCCCAGCGAGATCGCCTTGCTCATGTAATCGCCAAAGACAAACGCCAGTAACGCAATTGATCCGGTGTTGATCACCATCGCCTTGGCCCAGGCATAGAGAAATGAAACGCTTTTGCCATAGGCCAGTGTCAAGAAATGGTAATCGCCACCCGCGTGGGGGTGAGCGGTCGAGAGTTCCGCGTAGCAGAGCGCACCCGCCAGTGAGATCAGCGCGCCCGCTATCCAGATCGTGATGACCCAACCGATGTCCCCGGCCACGCCCGCCACCATCGAGGGCGTCTTGAAGATGCCGGCTCCGATGACAATGCCCACGATGATGGCCACCGCTGCGAGGGGTTGTAAAAGCCGTTGTGGGTCGCTGGATGTCATCGAGAGCCGTTCAGTAAGCCGGTTGGGGTGACGGTTTAGCGGCGCGTGCCTTTGATATTTGTAAACAGTGTCCCGCCATGGGCTTCGCCTTCCAGCGCGTTCCCCTTGATCGTGGCCTTGACGCTGTGCAGGGTGCCGATGGAGTCGAGGTAGCGGAAACTGAGCCTGTCCCCGGACAGGTTGGCGCCAAGAATGGGCTGGGACGTCTTGCCGATGACGATATTTCCGCCGATTTGTTGGTAGCGCTGACTGAGCTGCAAGGTGACGGGACCTTGGCCCTCCAGGCCATCAATCGCCCACTGGCCGGCGACATTCGCCGGAACCACCCAGTAATAGGCGTGGGCTCGGGCAGATTCGATTTTCTGATCCGGTTCCCAATCCCCCATATTGAACGCATGAGACACCACGCGTGTGCCAGGCTTCATCTTCAGAATCGTCGGGCGCAGTTTCAGGTTGAGATCCGGTAGCAGATAAAGCGTGATCACGGTGGCTTCCGAGAAATTCTCTTTGAAGATATCGCCGTGGATGATCCTGACTTTGTTGGCCACGCCTGCGCGTTGGGCATTGCGACGGGCCAGTGCTGCCATATCGGCGTTGTATTCAATTCCGGTGGCCCGGGCGCCAAAAATACGTGCTGCTGCGATAGGGATTTTGCCATCGCCAGCCCCGAGGTCGTACACGATGTCCTTATCCGTGACCTTGGCGGTCTCGAGCATCTTGTTGACCAGCTCGTCGTTGGTGGGCACCCAGATCACATCCTTGCCCTCTTGGCCGACCTGGGGTTGGTACTTGTCATCGCCGTACTGACCGTCGGCAAACCCAGGGCCCGCGAGCAGCAGGCTAAGGCCGAAGGCCATCGTGAGCTGTTTCAGTGTGGTCATGGTGAATCGCCTTTCTGTGATGGGGTTGCCGCTCGACGAGAGTGTAGGGAGTTTTTCCCTTTGGTCGTCTTCTGATTTGCCCTAATGGGCGGGTAGACTAGCGGGTTTTCATGTAGGGCTTGGCAAATTTATGTGGGATTTCCTGCCCCCCGCGAGCTCACTCCTGTGGGCGCTGGTCATCGTGCCGGTAGCGGCTTATCTGCATGGCCTCTTGGGCCTGGGGTTCGTGACGGTAGCGATGCCCTTATTGGTGCTGGTGATTGACCTGCGCACAACCATGGTGCTCACGGTGCCGGCCGCACTCACGCTGTCGTTTCAGTTGACCTTTTTTGGCGGCAGCCTGAAGCAGAGTATTGGACGGCATTGGTATCTGCCGATCGCCATGGCCTGTGGTGCGGTCAGTGGCGCCTGGATCTTTCAGCATGCCGAGCCGCGTGTGTTGCTGATGGTCATTGCGGGCGCGATCCTATTGTTCTTATCGGTGGATATACTGCGCAAAACCCATGTTCAGATTCCCTCGGTCTGGGTTCATCCGGCGGCGATCGTGTTTGGATTTCTGGCGGGGAACACCGAGACCGCCGTGAATATGGGCGCTCCGTTTCTATTGATTTTTTGTCTGATCGCGGGGCTGTCACCGCTGGCCATGGTTCAGTCCATCAATCTGTGTTTTTTTACCGGCAAGGTCATTCACTTCATCACCTTATCGATCGGCGGCCCTCAGGTCGGTGCCGTCGCACCACTGGAGTGGTTGCCCGGTGTGCTGATTGCGCCCCTGTGCATCGCCTTGTGCCGGATGGGTGCGCGGCGACGTGAGCGTACCGACGTGGAGACTTACCGTCGGTGGCTTAAAAACTTCCTGAAATTGATGGTGGTCCTGGTGATCGGAAAGGTGGTGTGGGCGACATGAGCGGTCTGGATTGGGGTGCCTATGCTCTGATTGGGCTGATTTTTGTCTGGAGTGGGTTCGTACGAAGCGGGCTTGGCTTTGGCGGTGCTGTGTTGTCCCTGCCGTTTCTCTTATTGGTGGTAAACGATCCGCTGGTATTCCTGCCGCTGATCGCGGTACAGCTCTTGTTCTTCTCGGGGCTGATCATGTGGAAGAGCCACCATCGTCGAAAGGCCTCTGGGGGGTATTCGTCCAGTGCCACGAGTATTCATTGGGCCTACTTTGGCCAGGCCATGAAGGTCATGATCGTCCCCAAGTTGATCGGTGTGATCGGACTGTTAACGCTGCCCCCTACGTATATGAGCATCATTATTTTTGTCATCGTGTTTGCGTATGCGGTGGGGTATATCCTGAATAAGCCCATCACCCATCGCAGCAAAGCGCTGGATATTGGGATGCTGGGTCTTGGGGGTTATTTCAGCGGCGCATCGCTCACCGGGGCGCCCCTGATCGTGCCAGTGTTTGCCGCGCATGTGGCGAAACATCAGTTGCGGGACACGCTATTTGTGCTGTGGTTTACGCTCACCGCCATCAAGCTCACGTCGTTCATTATTGCAGGGGTAGACCTCCAGTTGGTGCATCACCTATGGCTCTTACCGTGCGCATTTGTGGGCCATCTGCTCGGAGAGCGCCTGCACACGCGAATCGTGGCGGCGGAGACCCCGACGTTTTTCCGATACCTGGGCGTCGCGTTAATCGTGGTGAGTGGCGCTGGCTTATGGCGCGCGTTGACGGTCTAATGGGTGAGTGGGGAGCCTGATCGGATGCAGGCCGATGTGATCGTGATTGGGGCGGGCGCCGCTGGGTTGCTGTGCGCCGGCATCGCAGGTCAGCGGGGTCGCCGTGTGGTGGTGCTTGACCACGCCCACACCATCGGCGAGAAGATTCGGATCAGCGGCGGCGGTCGTTGTAACTTTACCAATCGCGACTCGCGCCCGGAAAATTTTCTTTCACTTAATCCGGCATTTGTAAAGAGTGCATTGGCGCGTTATACCCCGCAGGACTTTATCGCCTTAGTGCGCTCTTATCGAATCGGGTTTCATGAGAAGCACCACGGTCAGTTGTTTTGTGACGACCGCGCAACGCAAATCGTGGCCATGTTGCAGTCGGAATGTGCCAAGGGGGGGGTGGAACTCCGGCATCCGGTCTCCGTGGAATCCATTGGTCGTGAGGGCATGCGGTGGGTGGTCCGTACATCGGCGGGCGTGATGCGGACTGAACATCTGGTGATGGCCACGGGGGGTCTGCCAGTGCCGGCCATTGGGGCTACCGCATTTGCGCTGGAGGTGGCCCGGCAGTTCGGGCTGCGCGTGACGGATGTGCGTCCGGGTTTGGTGCCGCTGGCATTTACGGACAACGTGTTTGCGCAACTCGGGGAATTGTCCGGTGTGAGTCTGCCTGCGCGCGTGTGCGCGGGGGTGTCTGGCCATCGGTATGGCCACGCCTGCTTTGATGATGATCTCCTGATCACCCATAAGGGTCTATCCGGGCCGGCCATGCTGCAGGCAAGCAGTTACTGGTGCGAAGGCGAGGAGGTGAGTGTGCAGTGGGTCTTGAACGAGCGCCTCGTGCAGGTTTTTGCAGATCCTCTTATGGGAGCGAAAACGACCGAGGCGGTGCTGATGACCCTCTTGCCGGAGCGGCTTGCCCGTTCCTTTGCGGATCACGTGGGCTTGCTCGGGCGCCGCTGGGCGGAGATCGGTCGACGGGATCGGGAGCGCCTGTCGGAATGCCTGACCCATTGGTGCCTGAAACCGGCCGGTACGCTCGGATGGAAAAAAGCAGAAGTAATGGTGGGTGGCGTTGACACACGCGATCTCAACAGTAAAACGATGGCGGCAAATGGGCAGCCGGGATTATTTTTTATCGGGGAGTGCGTGGACGTGACCGGCCATTTAGGGGGCCATAACTTCCAGTGGGCATGGGCCAGTGCCCACGCCTGTGCGATGGCGATTTGAACGGGTGGGCCGAGCCTGCCACCATACCGCCTATGGCCAAGGTTCCCCGTCCATCAAACGTTCGATCGTCGCGAGTGAGGTCGTCGCGTGGGCGTGTCATCTGGCGCTTTTTGCGCTGGCCATTCTGGTTACTGCTGATCGGATTCCTGGGGTATCAGACCGTTATTTTTTCGCAGGTGGTCTGGTTTCGGTGGAATAACCCTCAGGCCACCGCTTTTATGGATGCCGAGCGCGTGCGCCTCGCCGCGGCAACGCCGTCGTCGCGCATCACTCAGACCTGGGTGCCCTATTCCGCGATTGCGATCACCGTCAAGCAGGCCGTCATTGCCGCCGAAGATTCGGGGTTTGCCTTTCATGACGGAGTGGACTGGGAGGCCATCGAGAAGGCAGCGCGGGAAAACATCCGTCGCGGCCAGGTCAAGCGCGGTGGCTCCACCATTACCATGCAGTTGGCCAAGAATCTTTTCCTGTCGTCAGATCGCTCTTACTGGCGTAAGGCACAGGAGTTGATCATTACCGGGATGCTGGAACTCACCCTGGATAAGCGTCGCATCCTGGAGCTTTACTTGAATACGGCAGAGTGGGGCATTGGCGTGTTCGGAGTGGAGGCTGCCGCGCGGCACTACTTTGGTGTATCGGCGGCTCAGGTGGATGCCATGCAGGCGGCATGGTTGGCCTCGGTCTTGCCCTCACCGAAGCGGTTTGATCGCAATCGTGAATCCGACTACCTCACGGAGCGGGCATTTATTATTCTCGAGCGCATGCCGAAGGTCGCCTTGCCTCGATAGTCCGCCGTTCATCGCGGATCGGCGACCCGGAATCAAGCCCGTTACGGCACGATGGTCAAAAAGAGGTAGGCAATGAAAATGACCAGGTGCACCACGCCCTGAAGCACGGCGGTTTTTCCCGTGGCCAGGGTGGTGATGCCGGCGATGAGGGTGAGCACTAAAAGCACAATCTCGACGGGGCTGATGCCCAGATTCAATGGCAGACCAAAGGCAATCGAGATGACCGCCACTGTGGGAATGGTGAGTCCAATACTCGCCAGTGCCGATCCCAGCGCGAGGTTAAAACTGGTCTGCAGTCGATTGGCCATCGCGGCGCGAATCGCCGCCACGCTCTCGGGGGCGAGCACTAATCCTGCGATGATCACCCCCACCAGTGCCCGTGGCGCCCCCATCTGAGAGACGCCCATTTCGATCGCGGGACTCAAGCTTTTGGCGAGCCCCACCACCAGAATGAGGGCGAGGATCAACAGTAAGCCGCTTCTCATGGCTCTCGAATTGCTGGGTGTGGGCGCGTGGGCTTTGCGATTCGACAGGTCTGCCGGCTCGACGGGAAGAAAGTAATCCCGATGGCGTACCGTTTGTACAAACACGAACGTGCCATAGAGCACCAGAGATGAAAGCCCCGCAAAGATGAGCTGTGCGGCAGAGTAGGTGGGGCCGGCAGTGCTTTGAGTAAACGTGGGCAGAATGAGGGTCAGTGTGGCCAGAGCGGCCAACACGGTCAGTGCCGAGTTGGATCCCTCGATTCGAAACGCAAGCTCATGGTGGCGCAGCCCACCGATCAAAATGGCCAATCCCACGACACCATTGACCACGATCATGATGGCGGCAAAGACAGCGTCTCGTGCGATCAGTTCACTGCCAGGCGATCGCGAGAGCATGATGGTGGCAATGAGCGCCACTTCAATCACCGTGACGCAAATGGCCAGGATCAGGGTTCCATAGGGCTCCCCCACCCGGTGGGCGACCACCTCGGCGTGGTGGACGGCCATCACAATGGCCCCGACCAGCAGGCCGGAGAGGGCGATCAGCAGCAGGGAGTGGTCGAGAAGTTCGGATGCCATAAGGGGTATTGTCACCGCTTCCTCGGGAAGGTTCCGGCATCAATGTGTAAATCAGCCATAGTTCTGGGGGTATCGAAGGCCCGAGGATTAGAATGGGGATTATGAAAGTGGTGCAGCAATCCACGCCGCCGGAGAAATTACCGGGAGTTGTCGCCATACTGGGATACGGCGGGCTTGTTCCATTCCTTGTGTTTGCCATCGGTCTGGGGATGAATCTGCGCATTGCCGGGCTCGACTGGCTGTATCTACTGATTGCGTATGGCACCGCCATTCTGAGCTTTGTGGGCGCGCTGCACTGGGCGTTCGCCATGATGATTCCGGCCATGTCCGAGACGCGTCGGCGTCAGGCCTATGGCTGGAGTGTGCTGCCGGCGCTGATGGGGTTCGTGGCCCTGGCCATCAATTCCCCACTGGGCTGCACGCTGCTCATTGCTGGGTTCGCGCTGGCGTATTGGCAGGATGCAGACCTGGCCAACCACGTGGATCTGCCTCACTGGTATCCGCGACTCCGGCTACGATTGACCGTCATCGCTGTCGGGTGTCTTGCAGTCGGCGCGCTGATGTAGACACACATGGATGAAGATAACAATGCCTATTCGTAATCTCGTACTGCTGGGTGCAATAGTTGTCACGAACTCCGCCGTATTCGCCAGTACACAGCGATGGCATCCGATTGAATCTAGCCCAGAGTATGAGGTTTTCGTAAACCTTTCCTCCCTGCAATACCGGAAAAACTCAGAGGTATATCTGGAAACCGTGAGTAACTTTCGGGTCGAACAACCGGTAGACCATGTCAGATATCGGTCTATGTCGGTCATTAGAATAATAAACTGCGATAAGAAACAGTTTCATGTCTTGCGTGTTCGAATTTTTTCGCAACCTTTTCGTGAGGGAGTGTTTTTGGGTCGACTCAAATCCGATTCGGAGTTACGACCCGTTCCCCAGGCCACGTTAGTAGAGAAACTCTACGATAACTTTTGCGATCCTCCGCCCCCGAAAAAAAGGGGTGGTACCTTCTAGATAAAAAAATCTTTCAGGCAGCATGGCTCTCAGGCGAGAGGATTTTTAGCGACAACAAATCATTTAAAAGAGTGCTCTGATTGACAAAAAGGATACCGTGCCATCCGGCAGTTGCTGATGCCGAAACATTCAATTGGTTGTCGTCGATAAATACCGGTGGGGTTAGAAGTCCCCAGCGTTCGTGAGCAAGTAAATAAATATCTTGTTCTGGCTTGACCATTTGGATGTGCGAAGAAAAAATGCCGTCTTCAAAAATCGCAAAGAAGTCTTGTGTCTCAAGCAGAAAGCTTGCGAAAGGTTCTGGCATGTTAGATAGAAAATAAAGCGGGTGACCATGTCGGCGCAGCACTCGCATTGTCTCCAACATCTCCGGCAGCGGGATGAGGTGGTGTGCGGCTTCCTCGATGAGATGCTCAAAGTGGGATTCCTGAAAGCCTGTTCGCATGGATAGTCGTGATACAAGCTGCCCGGTAGTCAGTTGACCTTTGTCGTACAGCATCCAATCCCCACCATCATGGCCGGCTTGAAATATGAGGTGCGTAAGGTCATCTATTGAGTAGGCTGAACTTTTGCCGAATACTTTTTCTACTATCTCCTCGGGCTTCCACTTGAGTACAACGCCCCCCAAATCGAAAACAAGTGGTCGTTTCAGGGGTCGGGGCGTAGCGGTTGGCGGGAGCTGTTTTTGTCCGATGGGCGGGATCGCGGCTTTTTGCCGCGTGGATTCTGGGGTGCTCGATCGTGATGGGGCGGCCTCTGATTCAACATGGGTATGGGGGCCGCGTACAACCGGAGGGGGTTGATATTCGCGCCGTTTGGGAGGGCGCTGGAAGTATCGAAGAACTGCTTTTAAAAAATTATTCATTCAATCTACAGGAGATTATTAGCGCCAGCGCTTCCGTCGTCGATGAGGGCAGGGGGCTGAAATAGTCAGAACCCCGTTCCCCTGCAGGATAACATTCTCGGCGCGGTGTTCCGTTTGGATCTTGCTGTTGTTAAGATACTCGCATACGGGAGGGAGATATGTCGGGTCTATTGCCGAATGTGGATCCTGATGGACTGCTGGAGTTTTCGGTGGTCTACACGGATCGCGCGCTCAACCATATGTCCAAGCGCTTTCAGCGGGTCATGTGCGACATCTCGTCGATGCTGAAAGAAGTCTATCGGGCCCGTTCCGCAATTCTGGTACCCGGTAGCGGCAGCTTCGGAATGGAGGCGGTGGCCCGACAGTTTGCCCACCAGAAACCGGTTGTGATTCTTCGTAATGGCTGGTTCAGTTATCGATGGACCCAGATTCTCGAGATGGGCAATATCCCGTCAAAGACAACCGTACTGAAGGCGCAGCGTGTGGCAACGGAGTCCGAGGCCCCTTGGGTGCCACATCCTATCGAGGCCGTGGAGTCCGCGATTGCGCGCGAACGACCTGCGGTCGTGTTCGCGCCTCATGTGGAGACGTCGGCGGGCATGATGCTGCCCGATGATTATCTGAAACGCGTGGCGAAAGCCGTGCATGCCGTGAACGGACTTTTAGTCCTGGATTGCGTTGCCTCGGGTGCCATGTGGGTGGATATGCAGACCACGGGTGTTGATGTTTTGGTCTCGGCGCCTCAGAAAGGATGGAGTGGATCGCCCTGCTGCGCGATGGTGATGTTGAGCGAGCGTGCGCGGCAGGCCATCGACGCCACGACGAGTTCGAGTTTTGCTGCGGATTTAAAGAAATGGCTACAGGTCATGGAGACCTATGAAGCCGGTGGGCATGTCTATCACACCACGATCCCCACCGCTGCCCTGTGTCGATTGCGTGAAGTGATGAGGGAGACCCGCGACTATGGCTTTGACAAGGTGCGCCAGGAGCAGCAGATACTGGGCGATAAAGTCCGCGATTTACTAGAGAGTCGCGGCTGCAAGAGTGTGGCCGCCGATGGCTTTAAGGCGCCAGGCGTCGTGGTCAGCTACACCCGTGACCCCGAGATTCAGAGTGCAAAAAAATTCATCAATGCCGGACTGCAAACCGCCTCGGGCGTACCCTTGCAGTGCGATGAGCCCGCGGATTTCATGACCTTTCGTATCGGGCTTTTTGGTTTGGATAAGTTGCACCATCCTGACCGTGCCGTGGCCCAGTTACGCCAGGCCATGGACACGATCGGAATCTGACCGCGACGCGCGGTCTGGTGGTGCTACGACGGCGTGGGCAGTTTGCGCGTGGTCATCAGGCTCGCCACCATTGAGATGGCCAGGATCGATCCCACAATGCCGAGGGAGATGCCCACCGGGATCTTGATCCAATCCACGATGAGCATTTTGGTGCCTACGAACACCAGAATCACACCCAGACCATACGTCAGCAAATGGAAACGCTCTTTGAGGTCGGCCAATAAGAAGTACATGGCCCGCAATCCCAGAATGGCGAAGATATTAGAGGTCATCACGATAAATGGATCCTCAGTGATTGCAAAGATAGCGGGAATGCTGTCTACGGCGAACACCACGTCAGTGATGCCGATCAGAATCATCACGACAAACAGTGGCGTGTAAAACCGTACGCCCTGACGCGTTACCCAGAACTTTTCGCCATCGAAATCGGACGTGAGGTTCATGTGCCCGCGCATCCATTTCAGAATGGGGTTCTTCTCCAGATCCGAATTGGCGTCTGCAAAGATCAGCATCTTGATGCCGGTAATCAGCAGGAACGCGCCAAAGAGATAGAGCACCCAGTGGAACTCCTTAATCAGCCATGCACCAATCAGAATCATGACGGCACGCAAAATAATCGCGCCGATCACCCCAAGAATCAGCACACGCTTTTGCAGCTCAGCGGGCACCGCGAAATAGGTAAACAGCATCAGGAAAACAAAGATGTTGTCCACGGCCAATGACTTCTCGATCAGGTAGCCCGTAAAGAATTCCGCCGCTCTCTGATTCGCGAGCTCACGGCCAGCCTGCCCATCCAGGTACCACCACAGCAGGGCATTAAAGACCAGGGCAAGGGCCACCCAGAGTGCCGACCAGCGCAGGGCTTGTCCGATCGAGACCCGCTCCGACCCTTTCTTCTGCAGCACCAATAGATCCACGGCGCAGGCCACCACCACGAAGATGGCAAAACCCGCCCACATCCACCAACTTCCAATTGTTTCCATGACGATCTCCGAAACGTTCATCGGGCCACCGGATGGCGGCCCCCGGATCGAAGGTCTTGCCGTGATCCTGAGGAAGGATCACGCGTCAGACCGGAGCAGTGCGAGACACCTGAACTGTTCGTATTGACGGCCGTGACGCTGGGGGC
>JACCDW010173224.1_pt1 | contig 19042 bp, 19 predicted proteins | sample 7449781 | NCBI WGS metagenome assembly JACCDW01 (sample SAMN15323449, study PRJNA562643) | freshwater metagenome | isolation source: river surface water | place: USA:Blue River Watershed | collected 2017-08-18
AAATTGTAAAGCAGAAGATACATCTTTTTTTTGTACTTTATCAAAAGTTTTTAGTGGATTAATTATGATTATTGGTATTTTAGTAATTTTATATTTAGTATATTATTTTGCAAAACTCTTTTTATTTTCCAAAAAGAAATAAATAAAAGATAAAATGGTTTGCGTAATCTTTAATTATAAAGATTCATATTATACATTAGTATGATATTTTTAAAAAATATATTTTTAATATGAAGAAGATGGATGATCCACAACAATTTAAGAATGTAATAATATTTATTTTATTTATTTTTGTTTTATTTTTTATTTCAAACGATAAAAATTTTAATAAGATTTTTCATAAAAATATAATTAAAATATTATTTTTAGTTACTCTTGTTTATATGGTTTATTTAAAAGTTAATTTATGTATTATACTAGGTATTTTTTTTATATTTCTTTTATTTAATACAAATGTAGGAAAAAAATTACAAAAAAATAAATATATTAAACGTATTATTAAATACTTTTCTCCTTATATAAATCCTATTATTTATAGTATTGAAGATTTTGTTTATTCTTTTACAAATATATCTGATGATGATTCTTCAGTAGGTTCCATTAAAAATAAAAAAGTTACATTTCAAGATGAACAGGATAATGATGATGATGAAATTAATTATGATGATATTGATGATATAGAATTATTAGATGATAACCAAAATAATCATTTATCCGAAAATGAATCAAATGACGATTTATTAGATGAAATTCGTCAAAGTATGATACCAAATAATGCTTATCATAATAAAGATAATAATGATAGTAGTACACCAATTAATGAATTAATAAATGAAGAAGATATAAATGGATCTGGAGAAGAAGAAAATAGTGATGAAATAAAAAAATTAAATCCAATGGAAGCGCGAGAATTATATAATGAAATGAATTTAATTAAATCTCAATTAAATCTCACATAAATTTTATAATTATTATAAATATTTTTTAGAAAAAAATGATTATTATTAATAGTAAACATAGTTATTATTTTTAAAAGTAATTATAAAAAAATGTATGATAAATTATTTATGGCACTTATTATGTTAGCAATGAATATTGGTGGTCGTTTTATAGTAATGGATTTACCACAATCAATTGAACAAATATTTACAACCTCATCATTATTAAGAACATTTGTTATTTTTGCATTATTTTTTTCAGCAACTCAAGATGTAATTATTTCAATAATATTAACATTATTATTTATTATAATAATGAAATATTTATTAAATTGTGATAGTGAATTTTGTTTATTAAATAAAGAAACATTTAAAAGTAAATTAGATGCTAAAGAAAATAAAAGTAATGTAATAAGTGAAGAAGAGTTTATGAAAGCTAAAAAAACAGTAGAATCATTTATGAATCAAAAGTATAGTACTTTATAATTTTTATAATTTATTTTTATATAAAATATGGATATAAAGAAAAGATATATATAATTTAAATAATAATGTTTATTTAAGTTATTTAAAATGCCTTTTTTAAAAAGAAAATTAGATGAAGAAAAAATATATTATACCAATGATGAAGGTTCAATACCTTTTAAAGTTGTTGTAAATATAAATCATACAATGATTTATAAAGAAAAAGTTATTAAAAGTAATCATTATAATCTATTTGTTCAAAAATATGAACCAACTGAAGTTTATATTGGAAATTCACATATAAATTTATTATGTGATGATGATAAATATGAAGGAAATAGTATTTTATTAAAAATAAGAAATAATAAAAAACAATATAATGATAATCATCAGAATAATAATCATCAAAATGATTATAAATATGTTTATATAGGACATAATGTATATGAATTTAATATTGAAAGTGATGATACTTTTGAATATTTTTATTCAGTTGTGGATGAAAATATATCATATCCAATTTTATTAGGTAAAAAAAATATATATTTTTTACTAGATTATGTATATATACCACGAAAGCATTTTCCTCAAAATGTAAATTTAGAAGAAAGTTATAATTATTATTATGAAAGTGGAAATTTAGGATTATATGATTATGAAATGCCAATAAGAAATAAAAAGTTTATATGTCATTCTCCATATGATTAATAAAAATGAAACTTATTAGTTTCGTTATATCAATCTTATATAGAATTAATTAAATTAACATTTTTTAAGAAATAAATATTTTTTTAAAAAATACATATTGCGTGAAAATAAAGGAATTAAAATAAAAGTATAAAATAAAGTAATATTTTAAAGAAATATAAAGGTATGTTTGCAATAAATAGTAGTGGAAATTTTAAAAGTGAATCTTTTTCAGCACCTCGTAAATCAAATAGTGATGATGATTTTAGTATAAGAATGAGTGATAATAAAGGTTTTAAAAATGAAAAAATTAATTCAAATATAAAGCCATTATTTTCAAATACTTCATCTGGAAATATAAGGATTCCTGAAAATAAACGTGTAAATATTAAACCTAAATTTATGTCGTCAAATTCTTCTGTTAAATCAACTGATTCTAATACTTCTTCAAATGTTCCCATTGATAGTTTTTCTGCTTTTTCAAATCCTAAAACAAGCATAAATGGCTCTCAAAGTAGCAATAGTGATGTAGAAGATGATGATGATGAAGATGATAATGAAAATTATGCTTCAGAAGATGATGACGATGATGGAGATAGTACTCCTCGTTCACGCAGTGGAAGTTATGTAAGTGGTAGTGGTAGTGGATCATATCAAAGTAGTTCTGGTTCAGAAGGTTCATCAGAATATGGAAGTGATGAAGATAGTGAAGAAAATAGTGATGAGGAAGATGATGATGATGATGAATCATCAACTTCATCAAATGATGTTAAAAAAATGAGTTATGAAGATATTCAAAGAGAAAAACAAAATTTATTATTTGAATTAGAGCGTTTACAAAAGGCTGGTTTTACACCATCTAAACGTTATTCAATGGCTTCTACTTATGAAGAAATGAAATTTGAACGCGATCGTCTTAAACGAATGCGTGATGTAGAACGTTCTATTAAATTTAGCAGAAAAATGCTTATTGGTTTTGCCGGTGGTGTTGAATATTTAAATAAAACTTTCAATCCTGCTGATCTTAAATTAAATGGTTGGTCCGAAAATGTTATGGAAAATATTAATGATTATGATGAAGTATTTGAAGAACTTCATGACAAATATGCTGATTCCGTTAAAATGCCTCCAGAACTTAAATTAGTAATGATGGTAGCCGGAAGTGGTTTTATGTTCCATATGACAAACTCATTCCTTAAGAGTGCTACACCTGATTTACGAGATGTATTAAGAAATAATCCTGATATTATGGCAAATATTAATGCTGCTGCTTCTAAAGATATGGGTCAAAAGATTGACCAAACATATGGTCGCAATAACCCTATTGCTTCGGTAATGAAAGGAGGTTTAGATATGAAACAACGACAAATGAGTGGTCCAGCAAATATTGATGATTTATTAGGTGGTGGCGATGATGATGGTTCAGTTGGAAATATTAAAAGCTTTGGGTCAAGAGCAGGTCCTAAAAAGAAAGGCTTTTCATTAAGTATGTAAAAAGGAACCTTCTTTTTTTTTATAATTTATTATTTTGAACGTTTTTTAATTCGGTGATAGTATATAAATATGTTGAGAAATAAAATTTGAATTATTTTCTTTATATTCTTCTTTATTCATTTCTATCTTTTCACTTTCAATATTACCAAAAGATTTAATATTATCAACAATTTTATCTAATATTGAACTATTTAAATTTTCTATTGAATCTTTTACTATATTATTCATTTTATTTACACTTTCCATTTTATAAATAATATATATTATTTATAAAGAATATATTTATAAAAATAAATATTTTTTTATTATATTAAGGTTTAGAAAGATAGGTTAAATAGGAAGCAAAAGTCATCCATAATAATAACGCAATCATTGTATAAGCATATTTAATATTTAACTTCATTAATTTATACACAATATAATAATATATTAAAGTTATCATAACTATATAGATTAATGAAGCATACGGTAAACAATAATTTCTAAATATTACATTCCACATATTTAATGCTATAAAAGTAATAATCATGAAAATTGAAAAGGATGATTTGATTGAATATTTTTGTAAATATTGATAATAAACAAAACCAATAATTAAATATAAAATTGGCCATACGATAAAAAAAACATATGGTGGTGGTGTAACAGCATTTGCTTTTGCTGAAATACAATTTTCTAATCTTTGTTTTTTAACTAATAATCCCATTCCCATTCCAATAATAATTGGAAGTAATATAATCCATTTTGAAACCATTTTTTATTTTCTTTCTACTAATATTACTTTATAAAATAATATTTTTAATTCTTAATTCTAATAAATTATAATAAATCATTATTTATATAATTATACGTATCTTCAATATTATCAACCTTTATTCCAATTATTCGATTATCATTTATTATATTATAATCATTACCGTCTTTTTCATATTTATCACCAAAATAATATATATTATCATATTTATTTATATCTATTTGTTCTAATACTTGAACTTTGTCCCATTTTTTGGGATATATTGATATTCCAACGGAACCACCATATGATATTGAAATTTCGTCTAAATTTAATTTGCGTGCTTTATTATTTAATAAATGAAATAAGTTTTTTTTATAATTAAATATTTTATCTATTTTTATAAAATGTTCACGTTCTTCTTCTGTTGCGTTCATACCAATTAAAGAAATATATATAAGTCCATTTCTTAAATCAATAAAATGTCCACTAATAGTATAATCAACATTTGATAAAAATGATAAAGATTCTTTAACTAATAAATTTATTTTTTTATAATCTTTATGTAATCTTATATTATTTTTATATATAAGTTTATATACCTTATTCATTGAATCATAATCATAATATAATGAACCACTTTCTGAAAAAATATATTTTATTTCAATTTCTTCTGTAATATTATCTAATTGATACATTATTTTTTCATATGTACCTCCTCCAACAATACCAATCGTATAATGATTATTATATAATTTTATAATACTTTCTTTTATATTTTTATTTATTTTTTGCCCAGAATGAGCAATGGTGTTATCAACATCAAATAATATTAAATTATTTTTCATATTATTTATATAAAATAAGGAAGATAATAATTATAAATTTATAACTTATTTATTTTAATTTTATTCTTTTTTATTTTTTCCTCGTGTTTTCTTTTCAGGTTTATTTAATACACGTTTTAATACATAAATTCCTTGTAAAAAACTATCTGCTAAATCATCTCGTTTTTTATGACTATTAAAAAATTCCGCATATTTTGGCTCTTGCTCTTTTAAAAAATAGGTTGCGTGTGCTATTGCTAACTTCTTCTTATCTCCATATGCTAATGATGAACCTCCGTGTTGTGTTGTAGCATCTATAATTGTTTTATCAATACCTTCAGTATCTATTATAATATCTTGGTTTTTATTTTCTTTTTCATTTTTTTCACTTTTTTTAGCCATTAATAAAGCATATTTTTCTTCATAATCTTCATCTTCACTATCTAACGCATCTAATTCATAATTATAATCAACTTCTTCTATACTTTCAGTATCTTTCTTTTTTTTTGATTTACTTTTTTTGGGTTTCGTGGATACTGCTCTTTTCTTTTTTAAATCTTCTAAAGCAATTTCTGGTCCATCATATACTTTTAATTTATTAGATGCTGAACAAAAATCAACTGCTTTTACTTTATGATTATACTCTTCTAGTACCTTAGTACTGTCATTTACATCACTTTTCTGAATCAATATTCCATCAGTAATTCCATAAAACAAAAAATATGAATATAATATCATTTGAATCGATTTCATTTGTGGATTTTTTAATACAGGTTGATTTTCAATATAAACATAATCAACTTCTAATAATTCAGGAATTTGATTTAATTTTACTGGAATATTTTTAAATAATAATGTTCTATTCTTTTTTTGAGCATCATTATCAACTAAATTCACAATATCCCATTTTAAGATTTTAATTTCTTTTGAAATATCATCTTGTTCCAATATACAATAACTAAGATTGTAAATACCTACGTCCCAAGAACAGATTTTCATTTTATTATTTTTAAAAATTTATATTTGTTAATATAAATTATCCTTTATATTAAAAATAAGAAATTAAATAGTTATATCTTTTTTATTAAAATAAAATTTTATTTTAATAATTTATTTTTATAATGTACTTTTATATAACATGAGATTGATGAACACGTTAATATTTAATCACAATCACAATCACTATTCTTTACTGAAAGATAACCATTAGGGTAGAAACGGCTATCAGTGTAAGGATAGTAATAGCAAGTTAAGTAATTGTAATCAGAGCAGAAACGGCGACGCCAGTAACCATACATGGTGTAAGGATCACCACAAGCAGGGTTTCCAGCAGGAAGGATTACAGCAGGTACGCGATTAGGGTTGGTATAAATAGAGCCTTGAGTTACACAGGGATAAGGAGTTGACATTTTTTCTTTATTATACTATATAATTAGAATTATTTTTTATAATATTTCTAAAAAATTAATTAAATTAAATTAATTTTTTAAACTTATTTTAAATTTATTTTAAATTATATTTTATAAAAAAATCCTATATTATTTACTCATCATCTTTTTTAGCTGTAATATTCATAAATGTTTGAATTGTAGATTTTTCCGCAATTAATGGTTTACTTCGTGTTAATTTCAATTTTGTTTGAGTATTATTTACTATATTTTCATTTACAACTTTATTTTTTGGATAAATTTGCTCTTCAATCTTTGGAATAATTGAAATAAGCGGTGGTTTTATTACTTGGAATCGTCTATCTTGTTTAATACAATAATTCCTAAACTCTTCTATATCCATATATCCTCCAAACATTTTTAATACTTCACGTGGTGGAGCCATTTCAATTTTAACAAAAGGTAAGTTATATAATTTCTTATACATTAAATTAAGTAATGTATATCGCTCCCATACATTATTATCATTTTTATTAAAATTATATGAAGCCGCACAATTAAACGAACAAAAACACCCAGATACATAAAATTTATCTCTTCTTATATATTCAGGTAAAGTACAAGGTGGTCCATCAAATTGATGACAACACCACCAACAATGAATATTTGTTTGGTCAGGCCATTCTTGATACATATTTGCATTAATAAATTCAACCATAATATTTTTAAGATTTTTCTTATTCATTTTATTACTATGCTCCTGAATAATCTCATTTTCAATATGTGTTGACTCCATAAATGGATTTACTTTAAAATTTTTTTTTGTTAACTCTTCATTTTCTAATTCTTTTAATAAAGTTCCGCATCCATCACGTATATATTCATCATTATTTCGATGTTCAATTGTTTCATTATTTTTGTTTGAAATTACCTTAACATAATTCATTAATTTAAATTCTTTAAATTCTTTTACTTTTTTATCATATTCTTCAATTACATTTACTTTATTTTCATCAACATTTTCTTCAAATACTATTGTATAATCCTTCTTTTCAATTTGTGTACTTTTTAATATGTCCTCATATTTTGTATTTTCATTTATAGGTATTTGGGAAATTGGTGCTTGTTCATATGTACCATCAATATTATATGTTGCTATTGGTGTTTTTTGAGCACTTATACCTTTTGGTATATTACTTGAAAAAATATCACTACTTTTAATTGGCAAATGTAATATTAATGTTTCACTTTTATCTTCATCATAATTGTCATAAGACATTTCTTTAATATTATAAATTTTTTCTTTAGGTCGTGGTTTTCGTCCACGCTTTTTATAAATAATATTTTCATCCTCTTCTCCATTAACTTCATTTTCATTATTATTTAAATCTACATTTGTATTATCAACATTTTCTTTAACTATTTCATTTTTTGGTTTTCGTCCACGTTTTTTCTTTATTTTTTCTGGTTCTTTATTTGTTTCATTTACTTCATTATCATCATCAACTTCATTAACTTCATTAACTTCATTAACTTCATTAACTTCATTAACTTCATTAACTTCATTAACTTCATTAACTTCATTATTTTTCTTATTATGTTCATCAACTTCTTTATGCTGATCTACTTCTTTATATTCATCAACTTGATTTGTTTCATTATTTTTATCTTCTTCATTTATAATAACTTTCTTTTTTCGACCTCTTTTTTGAATTTGAACAGTACTCATTTTAAATAAAGATTATATTCTTACATTTTTATATGTTTATTTTCTTTATATTAAATATTTTTTAACAAATAAAATTAATATGTTTAAAAAATAAAATTAATATATTTAAAAAATATATAATTTAAATATAGAATATAATATTTATTTAATATGAGTAATAAAAATAGTAATAAAGAGTTAAATAAAATATATAAAAATAATATAATATTTAAAAATAAATTAGGTAATAAAAACATTGAATTTAAAAAAAGTAATTTAAAAGAAATATTACAAGCAATTAAAAATAAAGCGTCACCTAAAAATATTAATGTTGACTCTTTAACACATTTTTTAAAATTTAACGCAATGTACTTTTCAAACAATGAAAATAGACGTGCTTATACACAAAAATTTTATGAAGTATATACGTCATTTTTAATGATATTAGATACGGTTGAACAAATTAAATCATTTTTAAATGAATATAGAAATCTTCAAAACGAAGAAGAAGATTTATATAAAGATATTCAAATACGTGAAAATATCAATATGCGCACTACTGTTTTTAATAAAGAAGATGTTGATAAAATATTATTTGAAACAAGTGTTGTTTCGATGTTTGGATCATCTTCAACATTAGAAAAAAATATAAGAAACACTTTTAATAAATACCAATACCAAAGAGGTTTAATGACATTAAGTGATAGTGATATTAGTAATATTACATTATTTGAAACTTTATTTATAAGATATAATAAAAGTGAACGTTTATTAAAAATTATTCCAAGATTAATTAAACAATATAATCTTTTTAAATCTAAAATATTTGATAGATTATGTGATAATGCTGAAGGAACATTTGATTTTGGTTTATTAGGATTTGGATTTTTATTTACTTTTGAATTTTTCCCAAATATTAATCCTGATGAAGAAACAAATGTATTTTTTAATAAAAATTTATATGATATGGCAGTTAAAAATATTGATATTGATAAAGAAATTAATGTATTAATTGATGCTCATAAAAGTATTGGTTTTAAATTAGTATCATTAATGAATTATTTTTATAATAATAGTTATCGAGATGCTAATTTTTTTGAAACATTAATGAATGCTATTGATATGGATGTATATGGATTAAAATTTGCTTTATTTTATATTCATTCTAAATTTTTAAAACTTTTCTTAAAAAGAAAGTTTAAAATTGATAAGCAACTTTATAATTATTTATCTTCATATGATGTTAAAACAGAAGCAGCTGATAAACGTGATGATTCTGAACCAACAGACCAATTTATTAATCCTGATTTAAGTAAACCATTTTTTAATGATTATGATAAATATATTCTTAATTAAAAATTAAATATTATGATTATTTTAATTATAAAAAATAATATATATTTATAATAGACACTATTATAAATAAAATGAGTAGTAATAGTAAATGTGATAAACTAAGAAATCCATTTATTAAGGATTCTTCAAATGAAATATATAGTATAAGTGATAATATTATTGAAGAGATTAGAGAATCATATACTTTAAAAGATCCTAAATCAGGAAAAAAAGATGAAAATGAAAATAAAGTAAAAAAATTAAGAATTTTTAAAAAAAATATATTACCAAAAATAATGGCTACTTTTAAAAGTAAATTTTATAATTTTAACTCATCCAATTGTCATGCTATGGAATTATTAGTATTATCAAATAATTTTAAACAATTTAATGATTTTTATTTAAATCGTGAATATTTCCCTTATTTAGATGGTATTAATGAATTAATTGAAAATAAAAATAGTGTTATTGAAAGTAGTCAACAAGATGTTATTGATAATTTATATAAGGAAATTGAAAATGCTGAACAAATTTATTTTAAAAATAATAAAATTTATAAAGAAAATATTATAAAATTTATAGGAACTGTTGCTTTACAATATTTTGGTGAATTTCGTACTTATGCTGATTTTGAAACAACTAAATCTATTGTTGAATTAAATACTTTAAAAAGTTATCAAACTTTTTTAACAAAAAATGTAGCAACATTATTAAAAAATAAAAAAAATAATGCTGAAGTTCAAAAAGAAATTAATAAAGCATTTAATTCAATTATTAATGTTTTTCCAAGCTCTATTTATGAATATTTACCACGTGAACTTGATGATATTATAGAAGAAAAAATAAATCCTCAAACAAAAGAAATGGAATATATAATAAATATAAACAGTGAAAAAAAAGAAAAAATGGATAATACTATAAGAGAGTTATCTAATAATATAAATTATTATTCTACAATTTTTACTGATAAAATTAAAAATGAAGAAATAAATTATAGAAACATTATTGCTAAATTTAATGAAATTATAAAGATTGAACAAAAAGAAGAAGTATTATTTACCGATTTACAATCTACACGTAATCAATTAAATACTAAAATTAAAGAAATTGGTAAAGGTATTCAAGATAAAAAATATTCATTATTAAAAAATGAATTTGATACTGCTTATAAAAATTATACAACACTTATATGTAATAAAATTAATTTATATAAAGAATTAAAAAACTTAATTATATCAAATGATAAAAAAAATAGTAATAAAAAAGAAAATGGAAATAGTAATAAAAAAGAAAGTGGAAATAGTGATAAAAAAGAAAATGGAAATAGTAATAAAAAACCAAATAAAAAAAGTTATGAACCAAATAAAGTTATTCAATTTGAAAGATTTAAATTAGAATTTATATTTAAACAAATATTTGAAAATGGTTTAGGAAGTAATAATCAAGATAAAAAAATAGAATGTAATAATACAAATTATGATATATTAGATAAAGATTATCGATCAACTGTTTTTAATTATTTATATAAAGAAATTAATAAAGGCAAAGATGATATTATATTAGAATCTTTACGTAATCAAGATAAAAGAAATATTTATGAATTTACTTTATATATGAATGATATTTTTGAATATCACGTTTCATTCTTTCAAAGTGAAATTGATAATTATAATGCTATTAAACAAAAAGTAGAAACTGAATTAAATATTATTAAAACAATGGAAGAAAATGCTAAAACACAACTTCAAGAAAAACAAACATATTTAACATCTTTAACAGCTGATATTAGAGATTTTGAAAAGAAAAAAACAGATTTACAATCAAATATGGATAAAAAAGAAACTAATATTAAAAAAGATTTATTAAGTAGTACAATATCTTCTTCTTTTGGTTCAATTACATTTGATAGTTTATTTACAATAGATTATGATAAAATTGAAGAAGCACAACAAAAATATATTAGTAAAGTCCATAATAAAACAACTTTTCAAGATATTATAAATAATATCATTCAAAGTATAAATAAACTTTCATATGTTAATGATGAAGAATTTAAAACACTATTTAATAGAATTGTGGTTTTAATTAAATATGATAGTCATAAAATAAGTAGTTCACAACTAGATTTAAGTAGTTTTCAAACCAAAATGGATAATAAATTAAAAAGTTATTTAGAAAAAAAAAATAGTGGAACTTATGGTAACAGTGATAAAATTACTTCTCAAGATATATTTAAAAAATTAATTCAAAATGCTATTACATTTATTGAAAATAATAAAACTGAATATCGTGAAATTTATAATAAAGATATTGAAGAATTTTTAAAAAATGATTCAGGATTTAAAAAAGCAAATGACGCATTAATGACAATTATGAGTAGTTATAGATCTTATCAAGATGATAACCGTAAATTAAAAGAATATGATGAAAAATTATATGCTCTTAAAAGTGAAGAAAAGGAAATAAAAGAAGGTCCAGAAGAGTTTACAAAACAATATAATGCCAAAAATACATATAATAAACGTATTGATGAATATTTAAAACAATTAAATAAAATATTAGATAATAAAAAAAAGAGTAATGATGTATTACGAGGATTAATAGGTACAGATGCTTTTAAAAGTAGTATGGAATTAATGTATAATGCTTTAATTAGTCGTTATAAAAATGTGTATGATTTAATTAAAAGAAATAATATACGAAGCGAAGTTTATAATTTATTTAGTAATGATTTCTTATATAAAATTACTAAAACATTACACGATTTAATATCACCACATATTGAAACTGTTGATCGTGTTACACAACAAAAAGCAAATAGTTATATTCCTCCAGAATCAATTGTTGAAGTTGCTAAATCATATCAATTATATGTTAATGAACGTTTAGAAGATTTTCCAAAAATGATTGAAAAAGATGATGGTATTATGAAATTTAAACGATATCAATTACAATCAATGAGTAATGTACTAAAAGGACAAAAAATAGGAAGTTATTATATTAAACCAGATTCAAATATGAAAGAGTTTGTTAAAAAAATTAAAAATGAAGATATTAATGATATTACTGGATTAGTTAAAAAATTATATAATAAAGATTTAAGTATTAATCAAATTAATAAAGAAAAATTAGGTAAATATATGCGTAACTACGCAAATATTGAAAAAAGTTTAAAAATGACTGGCGGTAATACCAATAAAATAAATCAAATTATAAATATGCCAAAAGAAAATAGTGAAAAATACTTTATTAAAAAAATTTACAAAATATTACTTGCTGATAATACAAATACTTCAAAAGATTTTGTTCAAAAGTTACGTAATATTGAATATAAAATGTTAATGGCTGCTAAAGCAAAATTACGTTCATTTACATATTTATATAAAGATGGTGGAAAAGGAAAAGATAAAATAAATAACCATTTTGTTTTACTTTATAATATGACAAAAATATGTTTAGATGATTTTGATACAATATTAACAAATATATTTAAACGTGGTAAAGCAACTACTCAACGTATTAATTTATTAATGATCGCAAAATATATTTATATGGAAGTTATTATGATTTATACTTTATCTTATTTCTGTTAAATAAATATATATATCAATATATATCAATATATATTCACACATATTCATAAAATTTTATATAAAATATTATTTTTATATAAAATAAAAAAAACGATTTTTTATTTTTCTAGAAAAATAAATTTAAAAGAAAAAGAATATAAAAAATATTTTATATAAGTATATAAATATATAATTAATATTATTTATCATGAGCCTTCAACTTTTCATTGGTCCTATGTATGCCGGTAAATCATCCGAACTTATTCGCCAAATTCAACGTTATGAAATCCTTGGTAAAAATATACTCGTAATTAATCATAGCATTAATAATCGTTATGGTTCAAATACTATTACCACTCATACTAAAATGAGCTATGATGATTGTATTATTATTCCTACATTAGCATCTATTTTTGAAAATAATGAGTATATTACACGTTTTAATAATGCGGAAGTAATTGTAATTGAAGAACTTCAATTTTTTGGTGACGCGTATGACCATATTGTTGATTGGTGTGATAATAAAAAGAAACATGTAATCGCGTGTGGTTTAGATGGAGATTTTAAAAGAGCACCTTTTGGAGATGTTCTTCGTCTTATTCCACACGCTGAAAAAGTGGTTAAATTATCCGCACTTTGTAAAAGATGTCGTGATGGCACACCTGCTAATTTTACAATGCGAGTTACTAAAGACGAAAGTCAAACGGTTGTTGGTAGCGATGATGTTTATGAAGCTGTATGTAGAGCTCACTTTATAGAAAATGAAAATAAAAAATAATAATAAAATATTTAATTAGAAGAATGTAAAAAATATTTTTTATCTTTCACATATATTTTATTTACAATTCTTTTTTTTTCTTCAAATACTATTTTACTAATCTTTTTATCTAATTTTTTAATATTTTCATTTACTATTTTTAACTCTTTTATTGATTGAGAAGTTCTTAATAATATTTTTTCAATATTATTATTCATTTTATAATATAATAATCATTATTATATTAGTAAAATATTTTATTTTTATTTCTTTAATTTTTAATAAAAATATATGATTTTATTTATATCTTTATTATAATCATACATATGCTCATCAAATTTAGCACAATGAATAATAATTGTACTATATTTTTTACTATAATGATTTATTAACTTTTCATAACTTTTATAAACAGGTATATAAAGATAAAAAAGTTCATCATATATAAATTTTATAGACTCTTTTACATAAGATATATTTATAATAATATAATTAACATTACTATAATATAAAGGATTATCATCAAAAGCATTCATATAACCCATACATTTTGAATAATATGAAAGATTAATTTTTTTTTTAAAAAAATCTTTACTTATTGTTTCTTGATATATATAAAAATAAGTTTTAAATGTATGATTTGCGTGAAAAAGAGTATCAAAATATGATTTTTTTAATAATTCATGAAATGAATCTATATTTTTAAAATGTAATATATAAGTAGGTAATAATATTTTATCTTTTAACTCTTTTTCATTATTTTCCATTCCATTTATATAAATATTTTGTATTAATTTATGATGCGTTTTATCATCTTTTATATCTAAATAAGTATGTGTATTTTCTAGCTTTTCAGTTATTTTATAAAATTTTTCACAAATATCTTTAGGTAATGCTCCTATAAAAATATTTTTATGATAATCTTTAGTATTTAATTTATCAAAATTAAATTTTTTAAATAATTTTTTATAATTAAATAAAAAAAGTAATTCTTTAAAACATTCATTTTTAATAGTTACATATTTATTACGTTCCCATACTTCATTACTACATAATCGAAAATGATTATTTTTTACTTTTTTAATTAAATTTTCTATTTCTTTTTTGTCAAAATTATATTTATAAAAATCAAAATGATTTTTATCATTTTTTTTATAAACAAAATAAATATATTTATGGTTATCATTATATTCATAACGAATTTCTGAATGAATATCATTGTATGTTTTATAATCTTTAATTAACTCTTTATTTGTAAAAGAATTATATATGCGTTGTAATAAATAATTTGAATATATATTAAAATATAACGCATAATCCAAATGCTCTTTCATAATTAAAAAATTATCTTTTGCAATGATCATAATAGATAAATTATATAAATCACGATTTTCAATTAAATCTTTCATATATTTATTTTGAAAATATTTTCCATAATCTCTTATTGAAAATAATAAAAATTGTTTATGCTTTTTATGTTTATATATTTGTTGATACACTTTTTTATATGTACTACTTTTATATATTTTATAAAAGTCTAAATCTTCATCAGGATTATCTAATTCAAATTGATACATTTTTGGAAAAAGTTCTTCTAAAATATTTGGTCCATTATATCCTAACATATTGATTGAAGTATTATGTTTTTCTAATTGATTACATACAAAATAACAATGTTTATGAGTATTTATAAAAGGTTTCATTAAAATAAGTCCATTTATTGGTTCAAAACCATTTGATACATAACAATAAATATAAAAATTTTTATTTTGTTTCCAATCTTCTTGAATATCTATAATTGATAAATTGTTAAAAAAATCCATTTTTCTAATATTATATTTATTCATTTGTAAAGAAATTAAACTTAAATAAATAAAATTATTTATATAAAAAAAACAAAAAATGATTTAACAAAGAATAATAATAATATTTATATATTAAATAGTATAAAAAAATGATAATAAAATGAAACAAACATCATTATTATCATTTTTTAATAATAAAGCTTTACCAAATTCGAAAGTATCTAATACCATTTTACAAGATTCTATACATACTTACTTTTATTTACATTGGGATGATAAAAAACCAAAAGTACACGCACAATTTTTAAAAGATAAACCTAAATTAATAAATTTTAAACATACTTTTATTTGGAATAATAATGAAATAATATTATGTGGTTATTTTGATTTTTTAATCAATTTAAATGAAGCTTATAAATCTGAAAAAGAAAAGAAATATAAAAATGTTGGTTTTTTAAAATCATTACTTCAAAAAGCTATTCGTCGTAAAAATATGGATGTTGCTGTTAAATGTGCTTATCATTATATCCTTTTAGATTTACAAGATTTTTTACGACGTTTACCAATTATTATTATTGAAGATACATCATTACATATTGTTTATCCTACATTAATATGGTTAATGATTGTTTCCACATTAAAGGAGTCTACATTTGTTTTTGATAAAGTCATTTATGAATATTTAATCGGAATTGTTTATGTAGTTGCTCAAATACCAAATTATCATGATATTAGTAGTACTACAAATTTGAATGAATCTATAATAGGCAAAAATGAATTACATACATTTATAATAGCACAACATAGTAAAAAAGAGCCATTAAAATCGCTTATTTATTCATTACTGTTACGAAAAGCATATGGTGGAATGAAATGTGATTTAGAAATGTTAGAACGTTACGCACATATATGGAGTACTTTAGAATATGATTCGAAATATTTAAATAAAATGAATATAAGACCTATTATGTTAGAAAGTATACCATTACTTCAATTAAATGAGTGGATTGTAGAAGCAATTGATTTTCATTGTGTTCCACAAATATTAACTTATATAAATGAAGAATATCCAGAATATAGTGAAGAGTATATTAAAAAATTAATTTGGCATTATTCAAGCAAATTAAATATGCGAATGAAAGAAAATAGTGTTGAAGATAAAGAAATAGATAAAAATGATTGGAATATTATAAAAAAGTATGTAAAACGAGTTCAATATTATTTGTTAGAAGAAAATTACTAATTATCTAAATCTTTAAATTTATTCACAATATTTTTATATTTAATAGTTACAGTTTTATTTCCGCGTTTAATTTCAATACCGTGTTCTAATTTAACGCGTTGACCCATATATTTAAATTCACGTTTTACACCATGTTTATTAGGGGTTTTTTGGCGTATAACAAATACAATAAATTTTTGATTACTATTATTTAAATTGGATGAACGAGCTAATTTAGAAAAAGCTTTTTTGGCGGCTTGTTTAGGCGTAGTTCCTTTATAAGTACCATACAAATTGCCGTGTTTAGGAAAGTCAACTAATTCATAACTTTTTTCTTTTTTTATTTTTTTTTGTGTATGACTTTGATTCATATTTTGTAATCTTGAATTCGGTGAAGTAGAAGAATAATTGGAACTATTTGAAGTGCGATTTTTTAAAACATAACTAGTATTTAAATGATTTGAACGATTTGAACCATTTGAACGATTAATTCTTCTATTTATATATGATGTATTTAATCCTAAATTATTTTTTAAAAATCTTTGATTACTATACTTTTTACTTTTACTATTTATAGTACTATTTTTAGTACCATTTATTTTATTAATTTCATTTAAAGAACTATTATTTAATTCAGATAATAAAGATAATGACATTTAATATATAAATTTACTAATTTATATATATAAAAAAATAATCATTTAAGAAATTTAAATATAATAATTTATAAAAATAAATAACTTATTTTTAATATCAATATTTATTTATTATATTATAAAATAAATATGTCATTCTAAAAATAAGAAGTGCGTCAACAAAAATATTTTGGAGCTACTTTTATTATTTTTATAAATTATTTATATAAAATATTTTTACAATATTAAATTTATAAAAAAGAAATTAATATTTAATCATCTTTTTCATAAATTTTTGCCTCGCCTCACCCACCAGTTTGTTTTTTACCTTTTTTACCTTTAGTACTTGATTTTTTACCTTTAGTAGTCGATTTTTTACCTTTAGTAGTCGATTTTTTATCTTTAGATGTCGTTTTTTGAGTAGTTAATTTGGATAAAAATGATTTAACATCATTTTGTAATGAGCTAAGTGAAAGTTTACGAGTCATTTTTGTAGTCTTATAATATATAACAATATATTATTTTTTATTTCTTTAATTTGATAAAAATCAAGATGAACAACCAGTATATTTTTTATATCCAAAATATGCTAATCCACATAATATTACAAAAATAATAAAATATATAATATAATTTATATAAGATGAACCATTTTTTGTACATACACCATTTTTACAATTATTTTCTAGATTATTATCATCTTCTAATATAACGCATTGATTACCATCACATTGAATTCTTTTACCATTTGATTCAAAATTTTCAATAACTCCTGATGGATTCATAGCAATTACACGATCAGCATCAACATTTAAATCTTTTATGTTGCTTTCTTCGTATATTTGACTTTCTTCATCATATACTTGATTGTTATCCATTTTTAATATATATATATATTATTAAATTTGATTTAATAATATAATTTGAAACGAATAATATATTTTAATTATTTTTATTTATATTTTTTTATTTATATTTTTTTATTTTTACTTTTATTTTGTAAATCGGAAACATTTATAATATTTTTCTTTTTTTTAAATATTGCTAATTCATATCCTCCTACAATTTGTGTACAAACTGGTTGTATATGTATTTTTTCAAAACCGGATTTTAATATAATATCATATATTTCACTTTTTGGTGAGAAATAATACATTGTATGTTTAATACGTTTTTTACCATCTTTAAATGTAAATTTATCAAAATACATTAATAATCGTTCACTTTTTTCATTACTTTCATCTAAATCTGGTACATACCAACAATCATGTGAAAAATGATCTAAATAAGTAAATCCGTGAACAATTCCTAAGTTATCTATATAAGATGTACTATAATATCGTGATGCTAATTGTAATTCATTTTTATCATATATTGGTACAACTAAAATTCCATCATCATATAACCAATGATAAGCATTTTTAATTATTTTTTCTATATCTTTTGTATGATTCATATATAAAGTACGTTCATCTA
>JACCDW010944077.1_pt1 | contig 19020 bp, 13 predicted proteins | sample 7449781 | NCBI WGS metagenome assembly JACCDW01 (sample SAMN15323449, study PRJNA562643) | freshwater metagenome | isolation source: river surface water | place: USA:Blue River Watershed | collected 2017-08-18
ATAAATTACATTTTACCCGGTAAAATTTGGTTCCAATACAACCAAGGAAGTATGTATCTCTTTAGCATATACATGCTCCATCGTTCTTTGGACTGATCAAAAGGAAAGGTTTCCATAGGTTGATTATTGTAATCAAACTCTGCCATTACTAACTTACCATACCCTGTTACCAGCGGACAAGAAGAATACCCATTATATCTCTCGGATGGTTGTTTTTGATTTATAATACTTAGTAAATTCTCAACCACTACCGGTACCTGTTTTCTTACAGCTGCGCCTGTCTTTGCCGTTGGTAATCCAGCGGCATCCCCTAAGGCGAAAACGTTAAAGTGCGTAACATGTTGCAACGTATACTGATCCACATTTACCCAGCCCGAAGCATTTGCTAAAGGACTGTTTTTTATAAAATCCGGCGCACTTTGTGGTGGAGTAACATGGATCATATCATAATCAACCCAATACTCATCGTTTACGTTCTCCTTACCAATCCCCACAAACTTTGCTCGCTTAGCCTCACCATCTATTTCTACCAACTTCACGCCGAAATGGGTTTTGATATTCCCCCGTTTAACAACTTCCAACAACGTGTTTTCGTATTTTGGAATTCCAAATAATCTTGACCCACCGCTCCAATAGCTTAAATTCACCGCGTTCAATAACCCCTGTTTACGAAAATAATCAGCCGCTAAATACAATATTTTATGCGGTGCTCCGCCACATTTTACCGGTGTATGCGGATTGGTAAACACCACATTACCACCCCTCACTTTACTCAACAACTCCCAAGTGTACTGAGCAGTATTAAAATCGTAGTTACTACATACCCCATTTTTGCCTAAATTCTCTTTTAATCCCTTTACAGCAGACCAATCTAACTGTATTCCCGGTGCAACTACTAAAAATTCATACTCAATAACTTTACCACTTAACACGGTAACTTCATTTCGCTCTGGCTGAAACGAAATTACTTTGTCCTTGATCCACTCTACAAACTTTGGCATCACAGAATCCATACTACGCTCCGTATCTTTCGCATTATATACACCAGCACCAACCAACGTCCAAGCTGGTTGATAGTAGTGCTTTTCCGATGGCTCCACTAGGCTGATTTTTAACTTCGAATTCGCTCTGTGCAATTGCGATGCGAAACTTATTCCCGCATTTCCGCCACCAATGACTAAAACTTCTGTCTTCATGTTGTAGATTTCTATCCGAAAGAACAAACCAATTTGGAAATTCCCCGTGACTAATATCACATAAATCAAATATCTTTTTGTATAATTTGCGTCATGATCGATTTTTGGAACCAGCGATACAGCGACCCCAACTTTGCATACGGAAAACTACCCAACGAATTCTTCAAAGAACAATTACAACTATTACCTCCAAACTCGAAAATACTATTCCCTGCCGAAGGGGAAGGCCGAAATGCGGTTTATGCCGCAACACAAGGACATCTCGTTAGGGCATTCGATCAGAGCGAGCAAGGGAAAATTAAAGCACTTAACCTCGCAGAAGAATTGGGAGTGTCCATTCAATACGATGTGTGTTCTGCTACCTCCGTAGAATACTCAGTGCACCAATTTGATGCCATCGTTTTAATTTATGCGCATTTCCATCAATCTCAAAGAAACGAACTGCATCAGCGATTTTTACCCTGGCTTAAACCCAATGGATTCATAATTCTGGAAGCTTTTTCGCAAAATCATCCTCCATTTCAGCAAGAATACCCCAATATAGGAGGACCGTCTAGCCCCGAACTTTTGTATTCGGAAGAAATAATTAATCTAGACTTTCCCAATTTCGAAATCCTAACCTTAAAAACTGAAATCATTGAACTTCAAGAAGGTAATTGTCATAGTGGTAAAGGTTCTGTTGTCCGATTTGTTGGCAAACTACCCTCTTGATAATAACCATTCTTTTAACTCTTTGCCGAAATTCAGATATCCCAAAATCAATACGCTTAACAATAAAGAACAACCTAAAGATAACCAAACTATAGGAGTAGTATTTAAAGCCGATGTTAATCCAAATACCGCCCAAAAAATAGAGAAGATCACGGCTGGCACCACAATCTGAAAAACAAAAAATTCGACATACTTCCAATTCCAAATAAATAAATCTCTTTTGTGAGCACGATAAATGCAGCCCAGCGCAAAAACCAGTTGGGTTGCTAATCCACCTTCTAAAGCACCAAATGGACCCATTAGCGGAATCCGTAATCGATCTACCAATACATTGATAATTAAGCAGACAATAGCTAAAAAGGAAAGCCATCGTACATCACCCGCTGCAGTAACCAAAGTACCAAATACGTGTACAGTGCTCATAGCTACAAAAACCAACATAAATCCAAAAAATAACTGACCCATATTAAATGCCTCCGCATCCACCGTAATTTCATAAAACAGTGCCATCAAGGATTTTCCGTAAAAGTAACCTGCAAAGGCTGCCAAAACCGATACCATGAAAACTAATCGGAACCCCAACCAAACCAAAGGTTGTAGATCCAATTTTTCCGCTAATCGTTTGCTGAACAAGGGCAATAACTGAACACTCAACATCGAACTAAATATCAAGGCGGCATCCAAAAATCGATACCCCTTGGCATACATGCCATTGGCTAAGAAACCTGGATTTTCAGGTCGAGGAAAATCATCAGGCAACGATAATTCCGAGGTGATATCCAAAGTAAACCACTGCAACATCTGAATATCCAATCGTGTAAATGCACTCATGGCTAACCCCAAAACTACAAACCAACCCATCCCTTGAACCCAAGTTGAAAAAGAAACTGTTGAGCTATTTAAAGTTTCATTACTCACATCAAATTCTCCCGTTAACTTCTCAGATTTACGACCTAAAATATCTCCCCCGGTACAAATAACACCCAGAAAAAACGCTACCAAATATCCCAAACCCTGTGCTACTAAAAATTTCTCAACTCCGTTACTCCCTATCCCAGTACCTGAAAACAAACCAAATGCAACAATCAAAACCACTATTGCTGTAAAGCGGTCCGCCACACTCACAATACTATCCCATTTAAACAAATGCCTGCCTTGTAGTACCGATCGAACCAATAACACAAATGCAGCTAACACCTGATTAACAACCACTAATCCGATCAAATTCCATTGAATAGTAGGTTGAACAGCAGAAAATACAAGGACCAACAAAAAATACAAAAGCCCTAATCCGAGTCGTAAACCTACAATTCGTTTCCACGAATTCAAGGAACCCGATATTGCTATTTCTCTGCTTATAAATGAGTTAATGCCTGCATCCAACAACACGGCAAACAAGGTTCCAATACCCAAATGCACCGCATACTGGCCATATAAACCATCCCCCAATTGCAATTGAATTTCACGTTCAATCAGTAAAATCCAAATAGGTTTGATCAGCCAATTAAGGGCTTGTAACCAAAATAAATTTTTCAAAAATGAACCTTGCACCGCCTCAAAGGTAAAGAAATTCCCTACCCATTGTATCTTTGCAAAACCAAGGATTTACTTGTTTGTTGTCTCAATAATGCACGATTTAGAACCCCATTTTGCTTGGCTCAATCAATACAGCGCTGCCGATGATCAGCGTTCGCCCTTTTATCAACGCGAGTATAGTGAGTTCTATTTCGATAAAACGGTTTACAACTATTTAATCCATCCTCAGTGGGACCAATTTGGCTCCAGCACCTTATACATTAAAATTTTGTTTGCCGATTATCAAGATAAATTTGCCATTATCGAGATGATTGGTGAATGGAACGATGCATTGTACAACGATATCATGACGTTAAAACGCGAAGTTCTAGAATTGATGATGGCCGAAGGAGTTAATAAATTCATTTTACTGGGTGAAAACGTGATGAATTTTCATGCCAGTGACGATTCTTACTACGAAGAATGGTTCCAAGATGTAGAAGAAGGTTGGATTGCTATGATTAATTTCCGAGATCATGTTATCGATGAATTTCGTCAATATCGAATCGATTATTATCTCAATTTTGGCGGGCAATTAAACGAGCTTTTATGGCGAAAAATGGGCCCGCGGCAATTGTTCAACTTTATCGACGATATATTGAGCAGACGATTGAAATAAAAGACGTATTTTTGCGCTTCCTTTGAATTTTCAATCATGAGAGAAATCCAATTCCGAGAAGCCTTACGCGAAGCGATGCAAGAAGAAATGCGTCGTGACGAACGTGTTTTTTTATTGGGCGAAGAAGTTGCAGAATATAACGGTGCATACAAAGTTAGCCAAGGAATGTTAGCAGAATTTGGAGCCAAAAGAGTTATTGATACTCCTATTGCAGAATTAGGATTTGCAGGTATCGCCGTAGGTGCCGCTGCTAATGGACTTAGACCTATTTGTGAATTCATGACCTTCAACTTCTCATTGGTGGCCATTGATCAGGTAATCAACTCTGCTGCAAAAATGAATTCCATGAGTAATGGCCAATATACTTGTCCGATGGTATTCAGAGGTCCAACTGGAAGCGCAGGTCAATTAGCCCAACAACACTCTCAGAATTTTGAAAATTGGTATGCCAATACCCCTGGTTTGAAGGTTGTAGTTCCTAGCAATCCTGCCGATGCAAAAGGATTATTAAAATCTGCGATTCGGGATGAAAACCCCGTGATTTTCATGGAAAGTGAGCAGATGTATGGTTTCAAAGGCGAAGTACCTGAAGAAGAATATCTAATCCCATTAGGAGTTGCCAAAGTAGCTAAAACCGGAAGTGATGTTACCATCGTGAGCTTTGGTAAAATGATGCTGCGTGTTTGGGATGCCGTTGCCGAATTGGAAAAAATGGGAATTAATGCTGAAGTAATTGATTTGATGTCGGTTAGACCTATAGATTACGATACAATTATCGCTTCTGTAAAGAAGACTAACAGATTAGTTATTGTGGAAGAAGCGTGGCCATTGGCATCTATTAGTTCCGAAATCAGTCATATTGTTCAGCGCAGGGCATTCGATTACTTAGATGCTCCTGTTCACCGCGTAACATCTATGGACACCAGCCTTCCTTATGCTCCAACATTCGTTGAGGCCTATCTTCCTAATGTTGCGAGAATCATCGATGCCGTAAAAGCGGTAACCTACAGAGCATAATCCGGCTTTTTTATTACTTTTAACTATGTAACTCCGGGGGTAGAATTTCCCTATCTTATTATTATTTGCTTTTCTAACTTATTAGTTACCTCACCAATATGCCACGCATCCGTATTGTTTTGGTCGCAAATTTTCAAAAAATCAGTCACCGTATTTGGATGTACAGCGATGAGAAGTCCTCCACTGGTTTGAGGGTCTACGATCCAAGCAAAGGATTCTTGATTTACTAATTCCACTTTCTCTTGATAGGCATTCCAATTACGCATAGCATTATCCGGCAATACAAACTGCTGGGCCAAGGTAATAGCCACTTCTATTTTGGGTAAACGAGCCCCGTTTATTTCCATGGATACTTGGGATGCCTCGCACATTTCCAATGCGTGACCCAATAACCCGAATCCTGTAATGTCCGTAATGGCATGAACACCCAAAATTTTAGAAAGCTCAGCTCCTATAGCATTTGAACGGGTAATCCAAGAAAATAATTCACTGTCTTGATCGGCTGTACTTATTGCACGTTTATGCGCGGCTGCTAACATTCCAATTCCTAAAGGCTTCGTTAAAAACAACCAATCCCCCACTCTAGCGCCTCCATTGGTCTTTAAGTTTTCTGCATCAACCAAACCCGTAACAGACAATCCAAATATGGGTTCCGGAGAATCGATGGAATGACCACCTGACATTGCAATTCCAGCCTCGATACAAGCCTCCACTCCTCCTTGCAACACGCCCTGAGCTAAAGAAATAGGTAGCGTATCTACCGGCCAGCCCATTATTGCGTTTGCCATTATTGGCTTTCCACCCATCGCCCAGATATCACTTAAGGCGTTGGTGGCTGCAGCTTTACCAAAAACAAATGGATCATTTACCAACGGAGTAAAAAAATCCACCGTCTGAAGTAAATACTGCCCATTCCCTAAATCATAGACAGAACAATCATCACCGGTATTATTTCCAACAATCAAATTACCTGCGGGGGCGCTTTGAATACCCTCCAACATAGATTGTAGAACTGCGGGCTGAATTTTGCACCCACAACCGCTGGCTTTTGCATAACGTGTTAATTGTATCAGCTCTTGATTATCAGACATGGAAATAATTCCCAAAGGTCGGAATCAATTGCTAATCTTCTTACACCTATACCTCGGTTTTAGTAAAATTTAAAAAAAAGTTTTTTTCTTTTGGGGGATTTGCATAATTGTTGTGTTATTGTCCAAAACGGGTATGAAACAGAAATTATTTTCCATCGCATTAAACCCTGTCGCCATGGGACTAATACTTCTAGGTGGTTTGGGTTCATGGGCAGCGTTATCACCCTATAACCATCAATCTAACAACGCGTTAACCGCCTTGCGTACGTTGTCTAATAATGCTTACCAACCGGGTGAGTTACTTAAATACAGAATTCACTACGGAGCTATCAACGCAGGAATAGTTAGCATGAGTGTTTCTCCCAACGCACAAAACATTTCTGGGAAAAACTCCTACGCAGTAAAAGTAGAAGGTGAAACAGTAAAGAGTTTTGAATGGGCGTATAAAGTGCGTGACAAATTTGAGAGTTGGATCGATCAAGGTTCGCAAGCGCCCCTTCGATATGCAAAAACCCTAAGGGAAAATGATTATTTCGCTCAGGATATTGCAATTTACGACCATGAAAACGCAAAACTTCGAAATAAAAAAGGCGAAATAACCATTCCAAAATACACTCAAGATATTGCTTCTGCTATTTATTATCTTAGAAACTTAGATTATAAAAAAGCTGCCATCAATACTCAATTTCCCGTAGATGTTTATATCGATAACGAGATTTTTCAATTGCCCATTACCTATAAAGGCAAAGAAGTTATAAAAACTGATATCGGTAAAATTCGTTGCATTAAACTCAAGCCACAACTAGTAGTAGACCGTGTTTTTGCGAAAGCCGATGCCATGACTGTCTGGGTAAGTGACGATGAAAACCGAATCCCAATTCGTATTCAAACCGATATACGAGTAGGTTCATTAAAAGTAGATATTACTCAATACCAAGGACTGAAAAATCCATTCAACTCTTTTGTTAAATAAATCTTTTACCTGCTACCAAAAAAATAAAATCGAGACAATAAAAGAAATTGCCATTATCCAGAAAAAACTTGAAGCTAAATTCTGAAGGCATTTATTTTCGGATAATAGATCCTGAAAATAGGTGTGTTCATTCCCCTCTTTACGCGCATCCATAGTAAGATTATTAAGATAGTTTAAGTGCAAATGCTAAAACAAAGTTCGCCACAAAACTCCTGCAAAAAATACCCAAAATTCGGTATTTTGACGAAGCACAAACTCCATTAAGGACCCTAATAAAGGGAACAGAACTTACGCAAAAGTTAATATTTTTATCCCTCAATGAAAACCCTGCTTACTCGCTGAGAAATCGAGGTTAACACTTCATAAGCGATGGTATTTCTTCGCTCCGCAACTTCTTCTACCAATATATTTTTGCCAAATATTTCTACCTCAACTCCGGGTAAACAATCTGAAATATGGGTAACATCCACCATCGCCATATCCATACAAATATTACCTACTAACGGCGCACGTTGACCTAGTACCCAAACCGTGCCTACCCCTTTACCATCCACCCGTAATAAGCCATCTGCGTAACCTATTTTGATAACGGCTATTTTTCGATCTACTGCCGCCACATCATGCATTCCATACCCAATTCCCTCACCCGCTTTCACGGTTCTTACTTGTGATATTTCCGTAACCAATCGATTCACTGGTTGGAGCTCAGCGCTTAATAATCCGCTGGGATCAATTCCATACAACCCTATCCCCAATCTAACCATGGATAGTTGAGCCTCCTGGAATCGCACAATTCCTGCGGAATTATCAATATGTTTCAACACACTGTAGCCTAAAACCGATTCAATTTGCAATACTTCATAGGAAAACTGTCGAATTTGAAACCGCGTAAAATCATCACTTTGTAGGTCCTCAGAGGCCGATAAATGGCTAAAAACTGAAGCCACACGAATACGATGATCGTTCAATTGACTCAACAATACAGCTACCTGTCCCAACTCAAAGCCCAAACGGTGCATCCCTGTATCCAATTCCAAATGTATCTTGAACGGATTTTCCACAGAACATGTCTGCTCAATTCCATCGCTATTAAAAGCAAATTTTAATAGCTCATCGTACAATTCTTTAGAATATATTACTGGCTCTAACGAATTTTCTTTTAGCAATCTCCATTGGGTTGAATCCACATTCATCACCATTATTGGCGCCTTCACACCGGCTTTTCGGAGGGCAATTCCCTCATCTAAATAAGCCACTCCTAAATAATCAACTCCCAGAGAATCCAATCGTTTTGCCGCTTCGTATGTGCCGCTTCCGTACCCAAACGCCTTCACCATGCACATGATTTTAGAATCATTTGTTAACTTCGATTTATACACTTGGAAATTATGCGCCAGCGCCGATAAATCAATTTCCAAATAAGTACCGTGGTGCCTCTCCTGCAATGCATCGGCTACCTTATCCAGTCCAAATCGGTGTGCACCTTTTACTAAAATTCCAGCATTGGATATCGAGTTTAAATCGCCAGAACTGAATAAGGTTTGAGCAGATGGATAAACCGAAACATTTCCAACGCTTGAAAACAAATTTTTGTGTTCGCTTAAAACATCACCGATTAAAAATAATCGATCCACTGAATACCGATTTAGTAAATTCTGCACTGATGTAATCCAAGTCTGTTGATCGCGAGAAATTTGCTCGAAATCGGCTAAAATTACCACTTTATGATAATGCGGTGATTGCTGCTGTAAAAACTCTAATGCAACTGCAAAACTCTCAATATCAGCAGAATACGTATCATTCAATACCACATTGCCCCGTTTTCCCTGTACTAAAGCCAATCGGTTTTTCAACTTCGGCAAATACTGAAACATATCCAAATGTCCCTGATCCCAACGCTCAAAAGCTACCAACGTTAACAAGGCGCTCATGGTGTTTTCTCGTGAAGCACTGTCTGTTTGGGATAAAGGAATGGTATGGGTTACCGAACGATGTATAAATTGCATTTTCAAATCACCCTCCTGGTAGGGCAATACTCTAAAGGATGCTCCATTTTCTTGACCCCAGGAAATTGTCTTCATCATCGGAAACCGCTGTTTTAAACGGCTAACTTGTTCTCGCACAACCAATTTATCAAATGGATAAATCAACACATCTGCATCTTCGGCCAAAATCAATTTTTCCGCTACCTTTTCCTCCAAACTTGCAAATCCCACATCGTGTGCACCTCCTAAATGCGTAAAAACCACCAAATTGGGTTTTATCATCGAATGCAATGAACGCATTTCACCCCGTGCTGAAATCCCTGCTTCAATGATCGCTAAGCCACTGCTTTTAGGTATTTCCAAGAGACTAATTGCTACGCCCAATTGAGAATTAAAACTCCGTGGACTGCGATATACATCCGTAAAATCCTGTTGAAGTAATTTGAAGAGCCACTCTTTTACTATCGTTTTCCCATTGCTACCTGTAATTCCCACAATAGGCATTGTCAATGATTTTCGATACCAACTCGCCAGTACTTGCAACGATTGTAAAACGTTGGAAACCTGGTAAAAAACCGCATCCGTCAGGGCACTCCAATCCGTTCTTATCTCGGAAACCAAAAACTGCCTAACACCCAAGTGATAGGCGGCTTCCACATAGTCATGACCATTTCTTTTATCCGTTAATGCTAAAAATAATGTCTCAGAAAACAAGGACATGGCATCGGATGCTTGACGGGTATCAAATAAAATTTTGCTTACCTGTCGGTCTGAAGATCCATGTAAAATCAATCCTTCACCCGACTTATTTACCAGATTCGCATTGGCCGTAAACACCTCATAACCCCCTAATCCTGGAGGAATCTCCACCGCTTTAGCCTCCAACAGGGCTACCAAATCAACAGCGGAAATTCGAAATCCCATGGGTTAATTACTCCGTAAATTTATTTCAGCACTATCCCCAATATTCAAACTCTGAATAGCTCCCATTAAAACAGCATCCGACCCAACTAAAGAATCCTCCAATAATGCACTATTCAATTCGGCACCCTGACCGATTATACTATTTTTCACAATCGATCGTTGAATAACAGCATTTTCTCCAATACTCACATCTGGCCCGATTATGCTGTGTTCAATTTTTGCTGAAGCCGCAATATACACGGGTGGGACGATAATATTGTTTTTTGAAAATTGGCTGTAATCTTCATTCGCCCGGCGTTTTAATAGATTTCGGTTTGTTTGAAGAATAATATCCTTTTTACCACAATCAAACCAAGCATCCACGGCAAATGTTGTGAACTTACAACCCCGATCGATCATGCATTGTAACGCATCCGTTAAATGGAATTCATTCTGCGTTTTAATTTCATTTTGAATGTTGTAATCCAAACATTCAAATAACATGGTGGTATCCTTGATGTAATACAAACCCACTGCGGCCAAATTACTTTTAGGTATTTGGGGTTTCTCACTTAACCGATGTATGGTTCCATCTTCCCGTAATTCCGCAACGCCAAATTGTCTTGGATCTTCCACCTTCTTTACACCCAATGCATTGCTATCTGCTCCCAAAACATGTGAAAAATTCGCTTCAAAAATGGTATCGCCCAAAACAATCATCATCGGCTCACCTTCTTGGAAATGCTCTCGTCCTAACCAAATTGCATGCCCAATGCCCTTGCCCAAAGTTTGCATTACGAATTCGGTTTTACAGTTACTGTAATTTTCCCGTACATACTGCTCAATCCTATCGCCTAAATATCCAATGACAAATACAAAATCTTCAATTCCCTCTCCCACCAATCGATCCAAAATATGACCCAAAATTGGTTTACCCGCAACCGGGATTAAACTCTTAGGCTGGGTCTTGGTATGAGGCCTCAGTCTACTACCAATACCGGCAACGGGAATAATGGCTTTCATAATAGCAAACCTACACGATTTTTTGTAAAAGCACTTTAATTTTGAATGAAATCCAAACGAAAACAGTAGGAATCTTCCATTTTAACACGGTACTTTTCTCCAATTACAAGGCCAAAAACAGCGATTACTTCTCCCATCTCATTGGATATCACGGGATAAATATCTTTTAAATAATTTTCAATTTTTAAATCGATAAATACATCGCTCAACAGTTTTTTCTTTCCGGATGCACTGGTAAAAAAATCTCCTTCATTTCTACTTCCCACCTTTAAATTCATGCCCTGAATCGATGGCGATACAAACACGGAATTTGTAGTAGTAACTCTTGTATTTTCTGATTTCCATCGATCAAAATCATGTTTTGTTACTTTTAAAATTTCCAGTTTCCCACCTGTAAATTTCGGTAGTTCCTTAAATAATTTCCAGCCAGTTCGAGTCCTGTAAGCCTCATATTTTTTACCCAGAATTTTACCACCAGTTTGTACCGAAAAACCTACTATTTTGTCAATTTGGTCCCTAGTAAACCCCAATGAAAGCAATTGTTCCTTGGCAAAATTCTTCATCTCCATATCCTCTAACCACCGTCGATTGCCTATATGTTCTGGTAACCATAAGGAATCGTTCACTTTATCTGTTTCCACCCACCGCTCCCATTCCAATAATAATTTCGGCTTGCTATCTGCCAACAATCGTTGTTGCTGTATACTCAATTCGTAAAACTCATTAACAAAATCCAAGCTATCGTGCAACGCAGGAATTATCCAATGCCTAATTTTATTTCGTAAGTAGGTTGGTTTTTGGTTACTCGCGTCCTCCCTCCAATGCCATCCATGTTCAATCGCTATTTCATAGATTTTCTCTTTGGAATACCCAAGCAAAGGCCGAATAATATCTCCATTCTCTACGGGTATTCCGCGCCAAGCCACCCGATAATTCCCTCGATATAGATACAAAAAGAAGTGCTCTAAATTGTCATTACCGTGATGAGCCGTGGCAATTTTTGCAAATCTCCCCGGAAACCGAGCCATGATTTTTTCAAAAAATGCGTAACGCGTGTGTCTGGCCGACATCTGCAACGAGATGCCTTGAGACATAGCCAACGCTTCGGGGCTGGACTGATGCACGAAACACTCAACGCCCAATTCTGCAGCTAGATTTTCTACTAAACGTTGGTCTTGAATACTATCTTCTCCACGCAAACCATAATTTACATGCGCTATTGCAAATGGAAAATTTAACTCCTTAAAAAATCTCGCCAATACCACCGAATCTGCACCCCCACTTACCGCCAATAATGTTTCACATCGGTTTAAATTCCAATTCCATAGATTTGCCAACCGATTAAACTCTTTTAACACGTATTTTGCAAAGTTAATTCATTGCTTCAGTGACCGCGCTCAAATTTCGAATATCCCATGTCCTGTTCCTCCTTTTAGGAAGCATTTGGATCCATCAAGGATTAGCGCAACCAATCAGTCTTCAAGCAGGCCGAATGAAATCGTCCCGAAATAATGGGAAAATGATACAATTACTTAAAGACAATGTACGATTTGAACAAAGTGGATCTAGCGTTTTTTGCGATGAAGCGGAATATGATCCCGAATCCGAAAACTTAATAGGTAAAGGGAATGTGCGAATTTTAAATCCCGAAGGTGTGGTAGTTACCGGTAGAAATTTATACTACAACAACAAAACCCATATTGCCAAAGTAGAAGGATCCGTTATTCTTAAAGACGGCACCCTCGAATTAGCCACTCCATGGATTCAGTACAATACCCAAACTCAAGTAGGTTGGTATAATTCAGGTGGTAATATTACTGACAAGGACACCCGACTTACTTCGCGTTCCGGCTCTTACGATCCCTCAAAAAAGACCATGTTTTTCCGATACAATGTGGTTCTTAGCACTCCCGATTATATTGTTAAAACGGATACACTTCAATACCGCACAGACTCCAAAGTGGCCAGTTTTTTTTCTGCCACTCAAATAGATTACAAGCAAAGTTCCATCACCTTCCAACGGGGTTGGTACAATACAGAAAAGGAAATTGGAACATTTTATCGTGAAGTTGGTTTATTCGAACCTGGAAAATTGTTGGTATGCGATACTTTGGAATTCGATAAAAAAAATGAAACCGGCAAGTGTTGGGGTCATGTAATGATCAAAGATTCTGCCAATCAACTGCAAGGATGGGGAAAAACCGGATGGTACAATGGAACGATAAAACAAATGCATTTGTTTGGTAACCAACAACAAAAAGCCCTCGTGTACCAAGTTGATAATCCCCAAGAACCATTTAAAATTTGCGCCGATACTCTATTGTATTTTAACGATAGTTTGGCCGAAAAAGCTTTCGATGCTATTTCCAACGTTGGCTTCTTGCAAGCAGGATTTACCGGTAAAACCAAACGATTAACCTCTTGGCGTACCGATTCCACTGTACGATTTTCCAGCAAACCCGTATTGTGGGACTCCGCCACTCGAATTTCTGGAGATTCCATGTACATGGTTGTAATCAATAAACAAATTCGTCAACTACATGTGTTTCCTAAAGCTTTCTCCATATTAGAAGAAGGCGAAGGTTATTTTTCTCAAGTTTCTGGCGATTCCATGGTGAATTATTTTAATCAAAATCAACAAATTCAATCGGTTAAAGTATTTCGAAAATCAAAAAGCATCTACTTCGTTCGCAATGATTCAAATCGTATTGAATCCGCCAATTTCATTGAAGGTGGCGACATGCGAATCAACATGAATAATGGTAAATTAGAAACGGTTACCTTCTTCAAAAATCCGGAAGGAACGCTGTTCCCCATCAATCAATTACCAAAGGATAAAAAGGAATTGCCCGGTTTCCTATGGGATCCGGAAAACAAACCCAATCCTGATTTATTTGAACCATACTTTAACGCAAAAATTCCTACATTACCTTATGCTGTTAAACCGGCAAAATCCAAAAAGAAGGAGGTAAAACGATGAAATTAAATTCACTGCGAATTCTCATTCTTTCTATTTTACTGTGTTGCAGCCCAAAAATTTCTAAAGCTCAACTGGTTGGAATTGTAACCGATACTTCCTGGGCACCTATACCCAATGTTAAACTTTTCGATAAATCGGGAATTACCTTATCACAGACCCGTCTTGATGGTTTTTTTGGATTAACACTTAGAACTGGCACCTATAAAATCATTTTCTCTCACCCCGATTTCTACCCTCAAGAAATTCCAATTATCGTTCAGGGCAACTATAAAGATACATTGAAAATTGTACTGACACCCAAAACCGAACGAATTGAAACACTGGTAATTAACAAAGAATGGAAGGATCCAGGTCCGGGGTACATGCGACAAGCAATTCTCATGAGAGACTCTTGGAGCAAACGTATTCCCGCTACATCGTCTGTTGTTTACACCAAAGCATACGAAGAATCGAAAACCATATTCAACTCCAAAAAACAAAAACCAACTGGTTCCTTAGATAGCTTGTTGAATTCGCTCTCAACCACACATCAAATTGCAGACAGCGGCACGGAAACATTGGCAAACAAGAAAATAATTTCTCCCGATACCAGTAAAACTATTGATTCAACAACTAATACCTTCTCATTAAAGCATATTGCCAATACTTCTAAGGATTATGATAGAATAACTGATACGCAACGAATCAGTGCTTTTATGGAAATTCTTATGATTCGAGACCAAGCCTACCCCAATAAGTTAAAAGAAGTTAGACAGGGTGTTCGTAAAATCGGCTCAAAATCATTTCTGTTTTATTTAACCGCCTCGGATGGCGATTTCAACCCATACCAAAACCTATTTCAAGTACCTGCACTTTGTCCATTGCCCGTAATGAGTCCACTAAGTAATTCGGCATTGCTTGCTTATAAATTTCAATATAAAGGGAGTTATGAGCACCCAAAATGGGGAAGAGTATTAAGAATTCACATGCAAGGCAGACAAACCGCGAATGCCACAGTAGACGGAGAATTGGAATTGGTTGAAAATGGATTTTGGATTTTAAAATCATCCTTTGATTTTCCAAAACACCTGATGGCGGAGTATGATGAAATGAAAATTGTTCAGTATTTCGATAAAACGGAACAAAACTGGATAATTTCCGATTCCATGCGTTTTTATTATTCTGCAAAATTTGGGAAAACAACGCTATCTGCCACTACAGCGGTGGATGTTAAATCCCGAACTATCAATCCCCAATGGAAAAAGAACCATTTCGGATTGGAAATCAGTAAAACCATCGATAGTGCTTATCTTAGAGATTCTTCGTTTTGGGAAAAACAACGAAGTAGTCCATTAAGCTATGGACAAGCGAGAGCAATTGCTGTAAACGATTCGCTACAAAGAGTTTACACTTCTGATAAATACTTAGATTCAGTAGAAAAATCCATTAACACCGTAAATTTCAAATCCCTGGTTTTGGAAGGTCAAGGCTATAAAAATCGCAAGAAGGGTTTGGAAATGTCGTTTCAACCATTGTGGACCGTTTACCAGCCCTGGTGGCCTGGAGGCACACGAATAAGCATGTTCTCACGAATCGATAAAACCTTCGAAAACAAACGTAGTATATCGGTTAGTGAAAATATCAGTTATGGATTAAGAAACCAAGATTTACGGGGAACTGTCTATCTATCAACCCTCTATAATCCCTATAAAAGAGCTAGTTTCACGGTATCTGGCGGTCGTGACTTTGGAGTGATTAATGGAAATGCTGCCTATATTGATATGTTTCGAAGGGATAATTTCTATGTTCACAATCATGTTTCTGCCTACCATAACCAAGAATTAATTAATGGACTATTCTTACGGTTGCAAGGTGAATATTCCAGCCGAGAAGATATGTCGAAATACCAATTTGATGAATTTGGCGATAGTTTATTTGAAAACAATAAACCGTCTGTATTCAATAACAATACAGCTTTTTATGCTACAATTAATTTGAGTTACACACCCTTTCAACGCTATATATCAGAACCAAAACAAAAAGTAATTCTCGGATCATCTTGGCCAACCTTTGGTATACGATTTAAAAAAGCATTACCGGGTGTTTTGGGCAGTACAATAGATTATAGCTATCTGGAATATTATTTAAATCACGATTTCCCAATTGGATTATTTGGAACTTCAGAAATTAAGGCCAATAGTGGTAGCTTCTTAAATTATCGGAATATCAGTTTGATTGATTATCGTTATCAAAGGAGAGGGGATGCCACTATCTTTACTCCGCCCTTGTATGCTTTTCAACAACTAGACAGTACATTTTTTACATTCAAACGCTTTGTAGAAGTGCACTACCAACATCGATTTAACGGAGCATTGGTAAATAAAATCCCTCTAATTAAAAAGCTCAGTTTAAGTGAACGAGCAGGAGTAAATATTTTGTATGCCCCAGAGCGCAGAAATATGTTTTTTTATGAAGGCTACGCTGGTATTGATAAATTAATTAGGGTCTGGAGAGATCGATATAAAATTGGGATCTATTACACCGCGGGCTACTCCAATCTCTTTGAAAAACCTCGGTATGGTTTCAAAATAAATTTTGAATATTACGATCGATATAACAATAAATGGTAAATTGAATGTATGAAAAAGTTAATTCCTGCAATCGCTCTGTTTTTTATTTTATCCCATAATTTTTTACAAGCAAATTCGAACACGAGATTTGAACCTCTATCTCATCAAGTTGCTTTAAGAAAAAGTCCAAAGCTTACTCCTGTAAAACGACATTCAATCACACCCATGCTTAGTTTGTCGAACACCAGCACAAGCAATTTTATCTTACAAGTAAGTCCAACCTTGCTCTGCGAGTACACCTCCGGAGAAACACTCAATACACCCATGGCTATACGATACCAATATCGCATGAAACAAGGGAATCGTTTAGGATTTGATTATATGAACATGTACTCGTCCTTCGGATTCTCTCCCAAAGCAAAAGACAATACGTTGGGGTTTTATGGGCCCATGGTCCCCGCTTTCTCATCCAATTTACATGGATTTAATGTTCATTATTCTAAAGCAATTGATATAAAACTTCTAGAGGTTTTTGGATTTGTTGGTGCAGGAGGATATCTCACAGGAAAACCCATTTCTTCTACAGCCGACTATTCGTGGTATAAAAATGCCTCGGCTGAATTTTATGATTTTGCCCCTGCAGTAACCCATAATGTAATAAAATCATTTATTCCCATGTTGAATTTTGGTGCAGGTGTGCGTTTAAAACACTTGGAAGGAGGAATTAATAATCAATTTTCATTAAGCAGCCCAATAAAGGCAATTGAATACCAAGGAAATACCTTCCAAAATAATATTCGATTAAAAAGCATAGGCTACTACATCGCGTATCGCTGGGAATTTTAAATTCGGTAACGCGTCATTTCATTAGCGGTATCTTAAAGCACAAATAATTGCCCTCCTAACCATGTGCAATTGAGATTTTTTACAAGACGAATTTCTCGTACGCCTATTTTAACTTATTTACTAAAAATCACTTATAAAAACACAGTCCATCCTGGATCTGTGAATACATAATTTATTGCATTTTACACAAATTATTTGTTGATTTTTAATCGCCAAAAATCTATACATCAGTAGTTTGTCAAAAAACTTATTGTATTTTTTACTATAACTCGATAAATCTTCTATATTTGAAAAAAATCTATATATATGAAGAGAATAATTACTATGGCTTTTGTTGCGGGATTAGCAGCCAGCAGCATGGCACAAATTGCCGGCACTTGGAAGTGCACCTTTATTGGTGTAGGACCAAATAAAGGCGATTTTGGTTGGTTTAGCACTGGAATTGATGCAAACAACAGACCTTGTTTAGCAGACGATGAGTATGTATTCAACTCCGATGGAACCTTTGAAAACAAATTAGGTACCGAAACTTGGTTGGAAACTTGGCAAGGTGCTGCTGCCGACGGCTGCGGAACTCCTGTTGCTCCTCACGACGGTAAGAACGTAGGTACTTGGCGTTACGATGCCACCGCAGGCAAATTATCCATCGTTGGTAAAGGAAACTATTTGGGTATTACGAAACCTTATAACGGAGGTGAACTAAAATCTTCTTCCGCTGCCCCTGACTCTATCGTATACGAAGTTGCAATTAGCGGCAATGACATGACCGTAGACATTAACTTCGGCGGTGGTTACTGGCGCTACACCTTGAAAAAACAGGGTGGAAGTCAAACCGTTGAAACCAACCCTACCGGTAACTGGGGAATGCACTTCATGGGCGTTGGACCTACAAAAGGAAATGTTTCTTGGTATAATACAAATTTAAATTCTTCTACTCGTCCTTGCTTAGCCGATGATGAATATCAATTTATGGCGGATGGTAGCTTCAAAAACGTACTAGGAACAGAAACTTGGTTGGAAACTTGGCAAGGTGCTGCTGCAGAAGGCTGTGGTGCTCCAATATCTCCATTTGATGGCGCAAGTGCAGGAAAGTGGATGGATAATGGTGATGGAACAGTTTCTATCATCGGAAAAGGTAATTACTTAGGAATTACCAAAGCTGCAAACTCAGGCGAATTGAAATCCAATAGCGATGCCAAAGACACCCTTACTTATGAAATTACTTTCAATGGAGCGAAAGACACCATGAATGTTAACATCAACTTCGGCGGTGGATATTGGTTCTTTCAAATGCATAAAATTGTACAAAAAATAGTTACCAATCCTAAAGGTGACTGGAACATGACCTTCTTAGGAGTTGGTCCAGCGAAAGGAAATGTTGCTTGGTATAACACTCCATTAAATGCTACTACTCGTCCATGTTTGGCCGATGATATTTATTCCTTCAAGGAAGATGGTACCTTCACAAACTCTTTAGGCTCAGCAACTTGGGTTGAAGGTTGGCAAGGTGCTACTGCCGATGGTTGCGCTGCAGCTGTTGCTCCGCACGATG
>JACCDW012092054.1_pt1 | contig 19020 bp, 17 predicted proteins | sample 7449781 | NCBI WGS metagenome assembly JACCDW01 (sample SAMN15323449, study PRJNA562643) | freshwater metagenome | isolation source: river surface water | place: USA:Blue River Watershed | collected 2017-08-18
CAGCACGGCGTCGGTGATGCCTTGTTTGCCCAGCGCAAACAGGTTGATGTGCTGGGTGCGGCCGGGTTTTTTGGAGGCAAAGGCCAGCTGCTTCTTTTGCGTGAGGGTGTTGATGCAGGTGGATTTGCCCGCATTGGAGCGGCCCACAAAAGCGATTTCAGGGGTGTCCATCGCAGGCAAATGGTGCAGTTGCGCGGCGGTGGTCAAAAAGCGGGCGGTGTGCATCCAGCCCATGGGTGTCACCACAGCAGGAGTGGTGGACACGGGTTTGGGCGAAGGGGGGGAAACGCGAGGGCTGGAGCTCATAAATCAGGGGGGCCTTGGGTCGTCAGGAAACTGACGAAGGCCTCATTGTAGAATCCTTGGGTTTTGCGCCCATTCTTCCAACTTTTGGACGACGACCATGAAGTCTATTGTTTCTTTTCTGATCTCTGCCTCTGTGTCCGCTTTTGTGGCGGGTTCTGCTTTGGCCAATCCTGCGGCTCCTGCTGCAGCCAAACCTGATCTGGCCAAAGGCGAAGCCGCATTTGCCATGTGTGTGGCCTGCCACGCGGCTGACGGCAATTCCACCACGCCGGTCAACCCCAAGCTGTCGCAGCAACACCCTGAGTACTTGGTCAAGCAATTGCAGGAATTCAAATCGGGCAAACGCGCCAACGCTGTGATGAGCGGCATGGTGGCTGCCCTGAGCGATGACGATATGCGCAACATCAGCTACTGGCTGGCTTCCAAGCAGGCCAAGCCTGGTTTTGCTAAGGAAAAAGACACGGTGGCCTTGGGTGAGCGCATTTACCGTGGTGGCATTCCAGACCGCCAGATCGCCGCTTGCGCCAGCTGCCATTCGCCCAATGGCGCTGGCATTCCATCCCAATATCCGCGTGTGTCGGGTCAACATGCCGACTACACCGCTGCTCAGTTGGTTCAGTTCCGTGATGGCGTTCGCAAGAACAGCATCCAGATGACCCAAGTGGCCGCCAAGATGAACGACCGTGAAATCAAGGCGGTGGCCGACTACATGGCGGGTCTGCGCTGAGCGCAACTCAGACCTTGCCCGGGGCTATTCCCTCGGTGCACAGGGTCTTCATTCAGCCATCAGCAGGCTGAGCCACAATCGGGGTTCCGGTTGTGGCGTGATCCATCAAGGCCGGGTAACCGGCCTTTTTTGTTTGTGGCGGGCGTGGCCCGTGTTTGTTTGCCTGAGAGCACTTTTGCACCATGACGACTGTCACTTCCAGCCCTGAATCTGAGCGTAGCTCACCCCGCTGGCAAGCTTTGCTGGAACTGTTGTCGTCCATGCGGTTTGCGATTTCGTTGTTGACCATCATTTGCATTGCGTCGGTCATCGGCACGGTGCTCAAGCAAAACGAACCCGCTGCGAATTACGTGAACCAATTCGGGCCATTCTGGGCTGAGTTCTTTGCGGCTTTGAAACTGAACGCGGTGTACAGCGCTTGGTGGTTCTTGTTGATTCTGGCTTTCCTGGTCTTGAGTACCAGCTTGTGCATTGCCCGCAACACGCCCAAGATCTTGGTCGATCTCAAAACTTACAAAGAAAACATCCGTGAGCAAAGCCTGAAGGCCTTTCACCACAAGGCAGAGGGCATGCTGAACGAAGCGCCAGAAGCTGCTGCAAACCGTTTGGGGCAGTTGCTGGCTACGGGTGGGTGGAAGGTGAAGTTGCAATCGCGCGAGACGCCGCAAGGCACGGGCTGGATGCTGGCTGCCAAGGCGGGGGCTGCCAACAAGATCGGTTACATCGCAGCCCACTCGGCCATCGTTCTGGTCTGTGTGGGGGGCTTGCTCGACGGTGATTTGATCGTGCGTGCTCAGATGTGGTTTGGCGGTAAAGCGATTTACAGTGGCGGCGGTCTCATTGCTGATGTGCCCGAGAAACACCGCCTGTCTGAACGCAATCCGGCTTTCCGTGGCAACTTGATGGTGGCCGAGGACACGGCCTCCAGTACCGCCATCCTGAGCCAGTCCAGTGGCATCTTGTTGCAGGAATTGCCTTTTTCGATTGAACTCAAAAAGTTCATCGTCGAGTATTACTCGACCGGTATGCCCAAAGTATTTGCCAGCGATATCGTGATCCACGATAAAGCCACAGGCGAAAAAATGGCAGCTCGCACGGAAGTCAACCACCCGGTCAATTACAAAGGTGTTGAGATTTACCAATCAAGTTTTGATGATGGTGGCTCCAGCGTCAAGCTGCAGGCTGTTCCCATGACCGCGGCCACCCGACCGTTCGAGGTCGATGGCACGATTGGCGGCAGCACCGAATTGAGCAACGGCGCAGAGAAAATGACGCTGGAGTTCACGGGGCTTCGTGTGATCAACGTCGAGAACATGTCAGGCAATGGCGCTCAGGGGCAAGGCGTGGATGTGCGCAAAGTGGATTTGCGCAGCGCCATCGACCAGCGCTTGGGCGCTGGCCACAAGACCACCCAAACCAAAGAGCTACGCAATGTGGGCCCGAGCGTGAGTTACAAACTGCGCGATGCAGCTGGCCAAGCTCGCGAATACAACAATTACATGTTGCCAGTGGATGCGGGTGATGGTGTTCCCGTCTTCTTGTTGGGCATGCGCGAGAACCCCAGTGAACCCTACCGGTATTTGAGGCCTCCAGCCGATGAGGATGGGAATTTGGATGGTTTTGTGCGTTTGCGTGCGGCTTTGGCCGATCCTGCTTTGCGTGAGCGTGCGGTTCAGCGTTACGCTCGCAAAGCGGTAGATCCGCAGCGTCCGGAGTTGACGCAGCAATTGGCTGGTTCGGCTGCCCGTGCCTTGGGCCTGTTCGCAGGACAGGAAGAAATCAAAGGTAAAAAAGTAGCTGGTTTGCAGGCTTTGGCTGATTTCTTGGAAGCCAATGTGCCTGAGGCTGAGCGTGCCCGTGCTGGCGAGATGTTTGTGCGTATTTTGAATGGGGCCTTGTTGGAGTTGGACGCTGCTGCACGAGAGCAAGCCGGGGCCAAGCCATTGCCCGCCGAGAAGGTGCAAGGTTTCATGTCGCAATCGGTGCTGGCGCTGTCCGATGCGCCTTTTTACCCTGCCCCCATGACCTTTTTGCTGAAAGACTTCAAGCAGGTCCAAGCTAGTGTCTTCCAGGTGGCCAGAGCCCCGGGCAAAAATGTGGTTTATCTGGGTTGTTTCTTCCTGATTTTGGGCGTTTTTGCGATGCTCTATGTTCGCGAACGTCGTTTATGGGTCTGGCTCTCGCCTCAGGGCGATGGCGCCCAAGCCACGATGGCGCTGTCATCCAATCGCAAGACCTTGGATGTGGACCGTGAATTTGACCAACTGACCGCCCGCTTGCTGGGCCGTCCCGAGAAAACCGCATGACAAAAACTGTGACTTTGAACCCCGGCTATTTTTCTCGCCGCAGCGCGCTCGATTGGGGCTTTGCCTTGTTGGCGGTGCTGGGCATGGTTTTCGCATTCAGCCGTTACAGCCAGGCGATGGATGTTTACGAGCAAGGCATTTTGGTGGCCAGCGTGCCGGCTGCAGTGGCCTTGGCTTGGTTTTGGCGTCCCATGCGCACCCTGATGCTGGTTGTCGCCGGATTGTCCTTGTTTGCCATCAATGCTTACCAAGGTGATTTGGCGCGCGCTGAGCAGGTGTTTTGGTTGAAGTATTTCCTGTCCAGTCAATCTGCCATTTTGTGGATGAGCATGGTGTTTTTCATCAGCACCGTCTTTTATTGGGCGGGCATGTTCATTCGCGGGCAGGGTGACAACCTAGAAGCCTTGGGCAGCCGCATGGCTTGGGTCGGGGTGGCGTTGGCCTTGATCGGCACCATGGTTCGCTGGTACGAGAGCTATTTGATCGGTCCTGATGTGGGGCATATTCCGGTCAGCAACCTTTACGAAGTTTTCGTGATGTTTTGCTGGATGACGGCAGGCTTTTACTTGTACTACGAAGACCATTACCGCACCCGCACCATGGGGGCGTTTGTGATGCTGGTGGTCAGTGCGGCTGTGGGTTTTTTGCTCTGGTACACCTTGGTGCGTGAGGCGCATGCCATTCAACCGCTGGTTCCTGCACTCAAAAGCTGGTGGATGAAGCTGCACGTGCCAGCCAACTTCATTGGTTATGGCACCTTCGCCTTGGCCGCGATGGTGGCGTTTGCTTACCTGATCAAGCAAACTGCCGGCGAGACACGTTGGTACAAATTGGCACCGCTGTGGTTGCTGGGCATTGTTTTGTGTTTTGAACCGCTGGTGTTCCGTAAGTCTGCAGTCGAGGGCGGCAGCAGTTATTGGGTCATTTATTTCGGCGTGTCAGCTTTGATGGTGGCGGGCATTTTGTGGGGGCGTCGTCGCATTGCCGAGCGTTTGCCTGCTTTGGAGGTGCTCGATGATGTGATGTACAAGTCGATCGCGGTCGGTTTTGCCTTCTTCACGATCGCCACTGTGCTGGGTGCGTTGTGGGCTGCTGAGGCCTGGGGCGGGTATTGGAGCTGGGATCCGAAAGAGACTTGGGCCTTGATCGTGTGGCTCAACTATGCGTCTTGGCTGCATATGCGATTGATGAAGGGCCTGCGCGGTACCGTGGCGGCCTGGTGGGCGCTTGCTGGACTGGTGGTCACCACCTTTGCGTTCCTTGGTGTGAACATGTTTTTGAGCGGTTTGCACAGCTACGGCACGCTCTGATGTTTCGGAGGAGGTCGGCCCGCTGTTTGATCAGCTGGCGGGCTTGCCTCCCAAGGCTTTGTCGATCATGCCCAGCATCTCTTGGGTATTGAACGGTTTCCATAAAAAGTGCACGGCCCCAAGGTTGGCGGCGGCCTGAGTTTCGTGGGCTTGGCTTTCGCCGCTCATGAAGATCACGGGGATGTCGTTGCCCAGTGTCTTGAGCCGGGCGTGCAGCTCAAGGCCACTCATACCCGGCATGCGCACATCCAGCAGCATCACATGCGGTGCCTGAGATGGTTCCGCATTCAAATAGGCTGCGCCACCGTCATGCACGCGAACGGTATAACCTTGCCTTTCTAGGACAAGGGCCAGCATCCGACGGATGTCCGCGTTGTCGTCGATAACGTGAACCAAGCCTGATAGGTGCATATTTCAAACCACCAAAAACGTCAATTGTAATTTTTTGGTCATTGGGTTGCATTCAGACTGTTCAACGTCGCTGAACTTCAGGAGGCCGGTGTGGAGGGCTTCAACCACAACTGGATGCATGCCCCCGTTTCCGCAGAGCTGGGTCCATTTTGCATATGGGTGTGCCCTCCCCAAAGTCGAATCATGCTTTGCGTGAGCAACAGTCCCAGACCTGATCCTTGTGCTTTGCTGGATGCGACGGGGCCGCTCAGTTGCTGCAGCAGCTCGTGGGGCAGGCCAGGGCCATTGTCCTGAATTTGCAAAACCACCCAGTGCTTGCCATCTTTGACCTGCTGTAAAAGGTCGATGGCGATGCCGGGGAGTGCCGGGCGGGATTTGCTCAGGGCATCCATGGCATTGGCGACCAGGTTGAAGACAATCCTCTGCAGCATCACTTCATTGGCCAGAACCAAGGTTGCTGGCTGTAATTGGCTGGACAGTCGAATATCCATGTGTCGTTGTGTGGCTTCGCCTTGCAATATGGGGAAGACGGACTGCATGGCTTTGTACAGATCCACCGGTTCCATCTGGTCTTGCCCCCGGATCATGAGCCTTCGCAGGCTACCGACCATCTCGCTGGCTTTGCCGGACAGTACCATCAACTCGTCAATGCGGGGCTTGAGTTCGGGGGATTCTTGGTGCGGCGGGAGCCGACCTTGCAGGTCGTACAAACCCAATTCCAAGGCCTGCAGTGGTTGACTGATGTCGTGGACCAGCATGGCTGAAAAAGAAGACAGGCTACTCAATGCGGAGACGCGGGCATTGAGCATCAACAATTGGTCACGCTCTTTGACCAGTGCACGCATGGCGTCGCTTTCGGCTTCAGCTTGCAGTTGCCCCTTTTGGGCATGCGTTGTTTCGGCGTTCGATTTTTCGAGTGCAAACCCCCAGTAGCCAAAACAAATCAAAACCATGGCGAGGATCGAGGACAAAGTCACCAAATTGCTGACCCACGAAAAAGAAAAAACATTCAAATAGTCTAAACTCCCGGTCAGCGCGTATTGGTAAAGTCGGTTGAGATAAGCCGATGCATGGATGGCAAAAGCCACCTGCACCATCATCAAGCTTCGGCTTTTGAATGTCCGTCTGAGCTGCCAAACCAGATAAGACAAGCTCAGGTTCAAGCCTACGAAGACCATGGAATAAACCAGTACGCCCGTTGTGGCGACATTGCCGGATTCATGCAGCCACACCAGCAAGAGTGCCCATGCTGTGACGGGGGCCGCCATGAAGGGCCAGCGCCACGGGGTCTTGTTCAGTTCACGGCGCAGCGTTTCGATCATCAATAGCCAAGAGGCGCAGGCTCCGGACCACGCCACGATGTAAGACAGATATTCCGAGATCAGCGGTCGCAACGCGACAGAGCAGATGGAGAGGCTATACAGCGAGATGCTGATGAACCACAAACGCGTAGTTTCATGGCGACGGCCTGCCAGCAGCAACCAAGTACCCAAGGGCAACGCGATGTGGATGGCGATGACCACATAAATCAGCAAACCGATCGCAGGATGCATAGAGGCTCCTTGTAGGCAGACACGGCTTGGGCAAGGGTGTCGGAAAAAGTACAAAATAGCCAACCATTTTCAGCCCAAATCAGGACCGCCCATGATCATCCAGCCCAACAAGTCGGGATTTCAGCACGCTATTCCCAGCGAAATCACCCCTGAATCGGTCTACCAGTCACGGCGCGACCTCATTCGCCAGCTGGCCACAGGCTCGGCAGGGTTGGCGTTGACGGCATGGGGCCTTCGCGAGGCCCACGCACAAACCCCACGCGCGGGTCAGTTGGCGGCTTTGGCTTCGGTGCCTTCGACGGTGGCAGGCGCCCTGACCATGGACAAGCTCACCGCCTACAAAGACGCGACGACTTACAACAATTTTTATGAATTCGGCACGGATAAATCTGACCCCGCTAAACGGGCGCACACGCTGGTGACCCAACCCTGGACTGTAGACATTGAAGGATTGGTCAAAAAACCAGGGCGCGTGAACCTGGACGACCTGATGAAGTGGGGGGCGATGGAGGAGCGCATTTACCGACTGCGTTGCGTGGAAGGCTGGTCGATGGTGATCCCGTGGATCGGTTATTCCTTGGCCTCTTTGATTCGCAAGGTTGAACCTCAACCGAGTGCCAAGTTTGTGGAGTTCATCACCCAAGCGGACCCCAAGACCATGCCGGGTGTTCGTGGCGGCGCATTGGATTGGCCTTATGTTGAGGCCTTGCGCATGGATGAAGCCATGCACCCATTGACCTTGCTGGCCTTTGGCATGTACGGTGAGGTCATGCCCAAGCAAAACGGTGCACCTTTGCGCTTGGTGGTGCCGTGGAAGTACGGTTTCAAGAGCGGTAAAAGCCTGGTCAAGATCCGTTTCACCGACAAACAACCGGTGTCATCGTGGGAAAAAGCCGCGCCGCAAGAATATGGTTTTTATTCCAATGTGAACCCGAATGTGGACCACCCACGCTGGAGTCAGGCCACCGAGCGACGTATCGGTGAAGACGGCTTGCTGGCCAAAAAACGCAAAACGCTGATGTTCAACGGCTATGAAGCGCAAGTCGGTCAGCTTTATGCAGGCATGGATTTGAAGAAGTTCTTCTGATGCGTCAGGCCTTGAGGCGCCCGGTCACTTGGTGGGTGCTGTTGCTGATCGGGCTTTTGCCTTTTGGATGGCTGCTCGGCCTGACTTTGCAAGAGCAATTGGGCGCCAACCCAACCGAGTATTTGACCCGTGCGACCGGCGACTGGACCTTGCGCAGCCTTTGTGTGGTGCTGCTGGTGACGCCTTTGCGTGTGTGGTCAGGCTGGCCGGAGTGGCTGCGGTTTCGCCGCATGCTGGGCTTGCTGGTGTATTTTTATGCAGTGCTGCACGTGGCTTGCTATGCCCTGTTTGACATGGGGCTCGACTTGGGCGATATCCTGGCCGACATTCCCAAGCGCACTTTCATTTTGGTGGGCTTTGCCGCCTGGCTGCTCTTAACGGCCATGGCACTGACCTCGTTCAACCGGGCCATTCGCTGGCTGGGCGTTGCCCGTTGGCAAATGCTGCACCGCAGTGTGTATGCCGTGGCCGTGTTGGCCGTGTTGCACTTTGTGTGGATGCGTGCGGGCAAAAACAACTTCGCCGAAGTGTGGGTCTACGCGACAGTGCTGGCGCTTCCTTTGGGTTGGCGTGTTTGGCGTTGGGTTCGCCAATCCAGACGACTGGCTTGATTCACAAGGTGCATCGCACCTCGCACACACGTGTCAGACCAGTTGCTCCAGCGCAAAGGTGTCGAACGCCGATTCACGCTGGCGGATCAGGTGGGCCTTTGCGCCATCGACCAGAATCTCAGCCGCTCGGCCGCGGGTGTTGTAATTGCTGGACATGCTCATGCAGTAAGCCCCGGCCGACAACACAGCCAGCGTGTCACCCGCTTGCACCAGCATTTGGCGGTCGCGGCCAATCCAGTCGCCGCTCTCGCACACCGGACCCACGATGTCATACAGGGTGCCATCTGCGTTGACAGACCCTGCACGCGGTGTGACCGGAACGATCTGGTGAAAAGCCTGGTACATGGCCGGGCGTGGCAGGTCGTTCATGGCTGCATCGACGATGCAAAAATTCTTTTGCTCGCCCGGTTTGAGGTACAGCACTTCGGTCAGACACACCCCGGCGTTGCCAACCAGTGAGCGGCCTGGCTCGATCATGATTTGGCGCTGGCCGTAGCCACGGGCATCCAGCTTGGCCAGCAACTGTGTCCACAGCACATCAGCCTCGGGTGGTGTATCGCCGTTGTAATTGATGCCTAACCCACCACCAAAGTCGATGTGATGGATGGCGATGCCAGCAGCTTCGATCTCGCCCACCAGATCTAGCACGCGGTCCATGGCGTCCAAGTAAGGCGTTGTTTCGGTGATTTGCGAGCCGATGTGGCAATCGATGCCCACGACTTTCAGGCCAGACAGGCTGGCTGCGTGGCGGTAAGCGCGCAGAGCGTCCTCGTGTGCAATGCCAAATTTATTGCCTTTGAGTCCGGTTGAAATGTAGGGATGGGTCTTGGCGTCCACGTTGGGGTTCACCCGCAAACTGACCGGTGCTTTGAGCCCCAGGCTCATGGCCACTTCACTCAGTACATCGAGTTCAGCTTCACTTTCCACGTTGAAGCAGCCGATGCCCACTTGCAAGGCTTGTTTCATTTCGGCGCGTGTTTTGCCCACGCCCGAAAAGATCACCTTGGCCGGGTCAGCGCCTGCGGCCAGCACACGGGCCAGTTCGCCACCCGAGACGGTGTCAAAGCCGCAACCAGCGTCGGCAAAGACTTGCAAGATGGCCAAGGTGGAGTTGGCTTTCATGGCGTAGCAAATTTGGGCCTTGCGTCCAGCAAAGCCGCGCTGGTAGGCCGCCAAGGCGGACAGCATGGCCGCTTTTGAATAGACAAAAAGAGGGGTGCCGTGTTCACGGGCCAGGTCGGACAAGCGCACGCCCTCGACCATGAGTTGATCGCCTTGGTAAGCAATATGAGGTTGGCCTGGCAGGCCTTGGGGTGTGGCAATGGCGTTCATTTGGGTGCGGCAGCGGGTGCCTCAGGTGCAGTCAATGGGGCTGTGGGCTCTGTGTTGGCGTTGGAGCCATGCGAGGCTGGCCACAGTTTCAAGGTTTGAGGCAAGGTCGCTCGCCCGGCAGACTCGGGTGTGCTGGGCAAAACCAGGGGGCCTTTTTGGCCGCAAGCAGTCAACATCGCCGCACCGCCAACAAGGGCATGCGCCGTGACTAGAATCTTCAATACCTTCAACATGCAGCGATTGTAATGACCGACCTTGAATTTCTGGACCAAGCTGAACGCCTGCTCGCGGGTGTAGAGATCAGCAGCGATCGCCTGAACGACGCAACCGACGCCGACATCGACAACCAGCGCACGGGTGGCATGGTCACGCTCACTTTTCCTAACCGCAGCCAGATCGTGATCAACCTGCAAAAGCCCTTGCATGAGGTGTGGTTGGCAGCCCGTTGTGGTGGTTTTCATTACAAGTTTGATGGGGCGCACTGGGTGGACACCAAAGGACAAGGTGAGTTTTGGGCAAGCTTGTCTCGCTATGCCTCAGAGCAAGCGGGGCAGGACCTGTTGTTCCAGCCCTGATGCGCGATCAGGGCGCAAGGCTAACCTGTGGAGTGGGCCTTGCAGCGCTTTAGTTCCTGAACAAGTCCAAGATGCGGCTGCGCTCTTCGGCAGGCGGTATGGCACTCGGGGTTTTGCCGGAGGATTCGTTGCCTGTGCCCAATGTGCTCACGCCGCCGCCGTTGGCGTACTCCTCGTACATCCAGTCACCGCTGACGTTGACCAGCCCTTCAGGCACGGCGGGTTCAGACACGGGGACGCCGCGCAGGGCTGTTTCCATGAAACTGATCCAAACTGGCAGGCTCAAGCCCCCCCCGGTTTCCCTATCGCCCAGTTTGCGTGGGGTGTCATAGCCAATCCAGACCACAGCTGCCAACTGATGTTGGTAGCCTGCAAACCAAGCATCCATGGCATCGTTGGTGGTGCCTGTTTTGCCATAAATGTCAGGGCGTTTCAGTGTGGCTTGGGCCCGTGCTGCTGTGCCAGAACGCGTGACCTCTTGGAGCAAGCTGGTCATGACAAAAGCATTGCGGGCCGGTATGGCGACGGTGCTCTCATCCAGTTGCGTGGGGGCAGGGCTTTCCACCAACACACGGTCTTTGAAGTCGGTGATGCGCGTGATCAAGTGAGGTTGCACTCGGTGACCGCCGTTGGCAAAGACCGAGTAGCCCGTGGCCATTTGCATGGGCGTGACCGAACCTGCGCCCAGTGCCATCGTCAGGTAAGCCGGGTGTTTGTCTTCATCGAACCCGAATCGTGTCACCCACTCCTGAGCGGGGCGAGAGCCGACGGCTTGCAGCACCCGAATTGAGATCATGTTCTTGGATTTGGCCAGGCCGGTGCGCAAAGTCATGGGCCCATCAAACTTGCCGTCGTAGTTTTTGGGCTCCCAAGGTTGTCCGCCTGTAACCCCGCTGTCGAAGAACAAGGGCGCATCATTGACCACCGTGGCCGGCGTGAACCCTTTTTCCAAGGCTGCCGAATAAATGAATGGCTTGAAGCTGGAGCCCGGTTGGCGCCAAGCTTGAGTCACGTGGTTGAACTTGTTTTTGGCAAAGTCGAAACCACCCACCAGGGCCCGTATGGCACCTGTTTGAGGGGTGATGGCGATGAAGGCACCCTCTACTTCAGGCAACTGGGTAATCTCCCACGCCCCTTTGGGGGTCTGGGTGATGCGGACCAAGGCCCCTTTGCGAATCTGTTTGGCTGGAGGGGTTTTGTCTGACAAGCCCGACTGCGCCGGTTTCAGACCATCGCCCGTGATGCTGATTTGTTCGCTGTTTTGGCGAACCACCACCACTTTGCGGGGAGATGCTTCCAAGACCACGGCAGACAAGACATCGCCATTGTCAGGATGCTCGTCCAAAACATCGTCGATGGCATCTTCCATTTTTTTGGGATCTGCAGGCAGGTCGATGAATTTTTCAGGTCCACGGTAAATCTGGCGACGTTCAAAATCCATGATGCCCTGACGCAGGGCTTTGTAGGCCGCCATTTGTTCCGCCGCTTGCACGGTGGTGTAAACGTTCAGGCCGCGCGTGTAGGTTTCCTGACCATACTGTGCAAATACCATTTGACGGACGGTTTCGGCCACGTATTCTGCATGCAGGATCTTCTTGTCGGCTGCAGACCTCAGCTTGAGCGGTTCGGCTTTGGCTTCTTTGGCTTGGGCGGTAGTGATGTAGCCGTTTTCCTCCATCCGCTCGATGATGTAGAGCTGGCGTGAGCGGGCGCGTTTGGGGTTGCTGATGGGGTTATAGGCTGAAGGGGCTTTGGGCAAGCCGGCCAGCATGGCCGCTTCAGCGACGGTGATTTCCTTGAGGGGTTTACCGAAGTAAATTTCGCAAGCCGATGCGAACCCATAGGCTCGGTTACCCAAGAAAATTTGGTTCATGTAGATCTCAAGGATCTGGTCCTTGCTCAACATGTGCTCAAGTTTGTAGGTCAGCAAAATTTCATAAATTTTGCGGGTGTATGTTTTTTCCGATGACAGGTACACGTTGCGTGCTACCTGCATAGTGATGGTGGACGCACCTTGGCTTTTGACCCTTCCGATATTGGCAATGCCAGCCCGCAAAATACCCAAGTAGTCCACGCCACCGTGTTGGTAAAAGCGGTTGTCTTCAATCGACAAGACCGCGTCTTTCATCACTTTCGGAATGTCTTTGATGGGGGTCAGGTTGCGCCGTTCTTCGCCAAATTCGCCCATCAATTGCCCATCTGCGGTGTATACCCGCAGAGGCAGCTTGGGTTTGTAGTCCGCCAAGTCTGAAATGTCGGGCAAGTTGGGGTAAGCCATGACCATGGCGACCCCCACCACCATGAGGATGGACAGCAGACCGGCTGCCATGATGCCCAGTGTCCACACGGCTATTTTGACAAACCATTCAGTAGGAGTCAGCGCAGGAGCACGCGCTTTGGAACGTTGCTGTTCTGGAGAAGGGGTGTCTTTGGGTGGCATAGGTGGGCTGTTGGTGCAGCCGACAAGATGCAGGCCGCCGATCATTATAAAAATCCTGAACGCAAGCCCAACTTGTTTTAAAAGACTTTTGAGCTATTTTGTTTTAGAAAATTGTCATGAACGCTGATTCATGTTACAAAAGCGCACACACGACCATTCTGGTCCCTTCCTCGGGAGGCTCGACATGCAGGCATTCGCGCATTGGTGGCGGCAGCTGACTTTCAGGGCGACTCGTCAAGCTTGGGGTTTGGCCCCACATGGGATGGCTTGGGCTTTGGTGGGCTTGAACAGACAAACCCATGACGTGGCCAAAGTCAACACCACGGTGTCGTTGCAGGAGCCCGGTGGACTCGATTTTTCAGACCTCGAGTGGTTGAGCCAAGCCTTGCGACACAACGGGCGCTTGCGCGGTGGTCACAGGCACCGTTTGAATATGGCACTGCCTGCTGCCCGTTTGCAAGAAGGGGTCATCGACTTCCCAGCCCAACTGCCACAAGAAGATTGGATTTATGAAGTCCAATTGGAAGTGGCGCAGGCGCTTCAGTTGTCACCTGATGAGGTGAATTTTGACTTTGAACCCGCTGCCTTGACCGATGGCCTTGTGCAACGTGTGCATTGGATGGGTTGCGCGCAAGCGCACATGGCTCAATTCAAGAACTGCACCCGAGCCGCGGGCTGGCGACTTGCCACAGTCGAGTCTGAATTACAAGCCGCCCAACGCGGGGTTCGTGCCTTGCAAGGTGGGGTGACCAGTTTGTTGACACAAGCCCCACAAGATTGGCAGTTTCACTTGGCAGCCCCATCCGGTTTGACGGATGTCGGCCTGGAAACGGATACGGACGAAGCCATTGACGAGGCTATTGCGCAAGTCCTGAGCACACCCACGGGTGCGCGTTTGGTGGCATCGGGTTTGGCGCTGAAAGCTTGGCAGTGATGCGCTCGCTCAATTTACTCCATTACCCGAGCCAAGCTCGGCAGCAAAAGGTTTTTCATCGGTGGTGGAGCAGTTTGGCAGGCTTGCTATTTGGGGGCGCTTTGGCATGGGGGTGGCTGCAATGGCAAGACTTGCAGACCACAGGGTTACAGCAAGAGCAAAACCGACTGCAAGCGAACTTGGCCGCAAGAGCGCAGCAGGCCAAAGAGGCCGCACATCGGCAAACCCAATCGCGCATGCACGCTCAACATTTGGCGCACTTGAAGCAGGTCGGGCAGCAGCAGCAGGCTTGGCTGTCTTTACATGACAGCTTGCAAACTGAGGCTCGTCTCAGTGGCCTGCGTCTGGAGCGTTTGCAGGCGGAGTCTGAAAAGATCGAACTTCATGGTTCGGGGATGCCCGTGGACAGGGTGAACCAAGCTCAACGCAGACTGTCGGATCAGTTGGAGTTCCCCTTGACCTTTGCCAGCATCACGGCGACAGGGCATGAGGGCGTGAGTTTTGTTTTGCAAGCCATGTGGCCTTTTGGGCGCGCCGTATCCAGTGTGTCGTCTTCTGGTGTGCCGGGGGCCAAACCATGAGTCTGGATCTCCCATCGCGACAGCCTTGGCATGCACCGTTGTTGCGCGACTTGAACTGGCCTCACTTGCAACGATTGTTGGAGCGCTGGCTGCGGCGATGGGGTTTTGCGATCTCCGGTTGTGTGGTGGGTTTCGCAGCTGTTGGGTGGGCACAGGTTCAGGTCAGCGAAGACCATGCGCGCATTGCACAGGCCGTTGCGCAATTGCACCAGCAATTGGCGGCCTTGCCCGATGGTTTGCCAGATGGCTCCGTGAAGTCCTTGTCCAGCGACGAGCAGGGCATGCTCGACAGTTTGCCTGGACCGACGCGGCAGGGACAAATTTGGGTGGATTTGCAACAAATCTTGGCGCAGCGGGGGCTCAGTCTTGTGTCGCTGCGGCCCTTGCCGCTCACGTTGGCCAAAGCAAGTCCCGCAGGCTTGTCCAGCCAAGCGGTTGCGTTGCGTGTTCAGGGGCGTTTTGAGGATTGGTCCCGTGTTTGGGCCGAGTTGACCCATGTGGGGCCAGTGTGTTCCATCGAACGACTCAGCATAGCCGCCACAACGCGACCAACAGAAGTTCAAATCGATGCGGTGTTGCGGCTCTGGCTGCGCCCTGGCGAAGTGGACTCGCATACACCGTCAGAATTTGTGGATGCTTGGGATCGGCTCAGATTGTCCCAAGCGCAGCCCTTGGAGCGATCCGAGGCTGTTTTGTTTGCGCGGGCCAAAGGCCAGTCTTTTGGGGAAGATGCACCACAGCCGATCGAATTAGCCGAAACCCGCGCACCCAACGAGTCCGGTGTCTCGGCTGCTGCCATCGGGGTCGCCGCCGCAGACGCTTTGCCCGAAGATCCTCAGCGGTGGCCTTTGGCGAGGGTGCGTTTGGCAGGGCTTTGGCAGCAAGGAGCCGATCGGCAAGCGATCTTGTCCGCTGGTTCGCATTGGGTGAAGGTCAGCCCTGGGCAACGGGTGACACAAGAAGGACACCGGGTCGCAGCCATCACCGATACGGGCGTGAGCCTGCGCTTGGCCCAGGGCCCTTTGTTGGTCCTCAGCTGGGGTGAGCGTCAAGACAACACAAAAGGCGGGACCCCAAAATGAAGCGTTTGCAGCAATGTGCCGTGTACGGTATTGGGTGGGTCTGGGGCGTTAGCTTGGTGATGTCGTCTTGGGCGCAATCTGCTCAAGCCCCTGCGACGTCAACGTCCTCGGTGGTCAGTGGGACTTCCGCGAGCGCAGGGCCCAGCGCAGATCTTGCGGCGTCAAGCTCGGACAACAAGCCGATCAGCTTGAACTTTCAGAACATCGAGGTGAAGGCTTTGTTGCAGGTGTTTGCCGATTTTTCGGGCCTGAATGTGGTGCCCACCGAGGGCGTGACGGGGCAAGTGAGCGTGCGTTTGAACGAGGTGCCTTGGCAGCAAGCTTTGAGCATCGTGCTGCAATCCAAGGGCTTGGTGAGTCGCCAGGAGGGGCGTGTGCTTTGGGTTGCACCACAAGGTGAATGGGCTTTGCGTGAGAAAAAACAGCTCGATACCCAAGCGGCATTGGATGCGGTCAGTCCCTTGCATATGCTGTCCTTGCGTTTGCAATACGCCCGCGCCACAGAAGTGGCCCAGCGCTTGCAGGGCGGTGCTGCGGGCAGCACGGGTGGGCGTTGGTTGAGCGCGCGGGGCAGTGTGTTGGCTGAGCCCAGAACCAATCAACTCTTTATTTCAGACTTGCCTGCGCGTTTGTCGGATTTGGAAAAAATGCTGATGCAGCTGGATGTTCCCGTTCGGCAGATCCTGATTGAGGCGCGGATTGTCGAGGCCGATGACCAGTTCGGTCAATCGCTGGGTGTGCGTTTGGGGGCGGGCCTGGCGGTTCCCCTGAAAGTGCAGGGGCGTTCCAACACCTTGAGCGTCGGGGCGACCAATCAGCCTGCCGCAGCAGGGACTGCCGCTGGCAACCAGATCAACTTGCCTGCGGGCTCTGCCGGACAAACATTGAACAGCCCCGCCACTTTTGCTGTCTCGCTGTTCAATGCTGCTGCAGACAAGTTCATCAACGTGGAAATCTCAGCCCTGGAGGCTGCGGGTTTGGGTAAGGTGGTGTCGCGTCCCCGTGTGGTCACGGGTGACCAGACCAAAGCCCTCATCGAGCAGGGCACAGAGTTGCCTTACCAAGTGTCGCTGGGCAATGGCGTGAATTCGATCCAGTTTCGCAAAGCCAACCTCAAGTTGGAGGTGACGCCTCAAATCACCCCCGATGGCTCGGTGGTGCTCGAGGTGGATGTGAACCGTGACAGCGTCGGGCAAATCACCCCTGCGGGTTACGCCATCAACACCAAGCATGTGAGAACCCAGGTGCGCGTGGAAGATGGCGGCACCGTGGTGTTGGGGGGGATTTATGAAGAAACCAATCGCAACGACGAAGCCAAAGTCCCGGGCCTGGGGGATGTGCCTGGCTTGGGTTGGTTGTTCAAGAACCGCGATCAGACCCGCCGAAAAAGCGAATTGTTGATTTTTCTGACGCCCCGCGTGGTGGCCGACGCCCCGGCCTCACCGGTGCCTTGAGTCAGGACGGATGGTCCGCGGCAGTCGCTGCCGCAATGTCGTCAAGCGGTCGAATACACTTAGCGCCTCTGTGCGGCTGACCATGACGGGATGCGGCCAGACCGACTTTTTCCAGTGTGAGACTTTCTTGAGCATCATCTTTGTGGGCCTTCCGGGCTCTGGCAAAACCACCATTGGTCGGCAATTGGCGCGCCGCCTTGGCTTGCCTTTTGTGGATTCCGACCATGTGATTGAGCACCGATTGGGGTGTTCGATCCGGGAGTTTTTTGCCCGCGAAGGAGAGGAAAGCTTCCGCGATGTTGAGCAACAAGTCCTCGATGACCTGACTCAATCCCACCAAGGTGTGATCTCTACGGGGGGTGGTTCCGTCTTGCGCGAAGCCAACCGCCGTCACCTGCATGAGCGCGGCCATGTGATTTACCTGCGATCTGCCCCCGAAGATGTTTTTCGCCGGGTGCGCCATGACACGGCAAGGCCATTGTTGCAAGTTGACGACCCGATGGCACGTTTGCGAGCGCTGTTTGAGGCGCGTGACCCGCTGTACCGTGATGCGGCCCACTTTGTCATCGAAACCGGACGCCCATCGGTGGCCACACTGGTCAACATGATCGTCATGCAACTGGAGTTGGCGGGGCATTGGCCAGCCCATTCCCAAGGCCACGGGGCTGCACAAGCTGCAGCCGACCCTGACAGAGATGCCTGAAAGTTGGGCCAAAGCCCCTACACTTGGTGCTTATGTCCGAGTCCATCACTTCCCAAATTGAACAGGTCGCCATCTCGCTGGATGACCGCAGCTACGACATCCACATCGCGCAGGGACTGATCGCCCATGCTGAGACTTGGGGCGGCCTGCCCAAAGCGCAGACGGCCATGATCGTGACCAACGAGACCATCGCGCCCTTGTATGAGTCCGCCTTGCGCGCAGCCATCGTCCCGCATTACAAGCAAGTCCACACCGTGGTGCTGCCCGATGGCGAGTCCCACAAAGACTGGCAGACCCTGAATCTGATTTTCGACGCGTTGCTCGCCAAGGGCTGTGACCGCAAGACCGTGCTGTTCGCTCTGGGCGGCGGGGTGATTGGCGACATGACTGGTTTTGCAGCCGCCAGCTACATGCGTGGTGTGCCCTTTGTTCAGGTGCCGACCACGCTGCTGTCGCAAGTTGACTCGTCCGTGGGGGGTAAAACCGCCATCAACCATCCCTTGGGCAAAAACATGATCGGTGCTTTCTACCAGCCCGTTCGTGTGGTGTGTGATCTGAGCACGTTGACCACACTGCCCCCGCGTGAGCTGAGCGCAGGCCTGGCCGAAGTCATCAAATACGGACCGATTGCCGACATGGCTTTTCTGGATTGGATTGAGGTCAACATCGATGCCCTGATGGCGCAAGACCCCACCGCCCTGGCCCACGCTGTCAAGCGCAGTTGCGAGATCAAGGCCTGGGTGGTTGGGCAAGATGAGCGCGAAGCAGGTCTGCGCGCCATCCTGAATTTCGGCCATACCTTCGGCCATGCCATCGAAGCTGGTCTGGGCTTTGGTGTCTGGCTGCACGGCGAGGCTGTGGGCTGCGGCATGGTCATGGCCGCCGAGCTGTCGCACCGGATGGGTAAAGTCGATGCCGCCTTTGTCGCCCGTCTGCGTGCTCTGATCGAACGCGCCGGGCTACCCGTTCGGGGTCCGGTGATTGACGCAACGGATAACGCCGGGCATTACATCGAGCACATGCGGCTCGATAAAAAAGCCGTCGGCGGTGATATCCAGTTTGTAGTCATTGACGGCCCCGGCCAAGCGGCGGTTTGCGGTGCGCCCGATGACATGGTGCGCGATGTGATCAACGCTTGCTGCGCCTGAGCCCAGGACGAGTGGATGCGCGATTTGATTGAAACTTCTTTTCAAGTCACGGGCAGTCTGTCGGCCTTGGCTTGCGACCCTGCGCAAACCCGGGGCCGCCGTTTTGCCGAGCCTGCCGCGCCCACACGCAATGCCTTTCAGCGCGACCGCGACCGCATCGTGCATTCCACCGCGTTTCGCCGCTTGGTTTACAAAACGCAGGTGTTTTTGAATCACGAGGGTGATTTATTTCGTACGCGTCTCACTCATTCGCTCGAGGTGGCTCAACTGGGCCGCTCCATCGCCCGGGCGCTGGGGCTCCAGGAAGATTTGGTCGAAGCGGTGGCGCTGGCACACGATCTGGGTCACACACCTTTTGGCCACGCAGGGCAGGACGCGTTGGACGAATGCATGGCCGAGCATGGCGGCTTTGAGCACAACCTGCAGACCCAGCGCGTGGTCGATCGGCTCGAAGAGCGGC
>JACCDW011402589.1_pt1 | contig 19015 bp, 12 predicted proteins | sample 7449781 | NCBI WGS metagenome assembly JACCDW01 (sample SAMN15323449, study PRJNA562643) | freshwater metagenome | isolation source: river surface water | place: USA:Blue River Watershed | collected 2017-08-18
CAAGGAAGAGCTGCCACCGGGGAAGCAGCAATAATGCTAACCGCTGTTGCACCGGCATCAGCAGCAGCAGTTGGGGGCTTATATGATGCCGCTAAACAATATGGTGTTGGTAGTAAAGAATTTATAGAAACATCAAATCAGTCTGTTTTAGAAGCACAAAAAGCATTTAGAAATATTGATCCGGCAATTATAAGTACAAATAAATCACTCAGTGTTCTTGGTGATTCTTTTCGAACTGGCGCAAAAGCTGAAATGGAAGGTATGACCTCCATACAAGCTATGAGAGAACGAGAAGCTGAGATAGAGAGAGATAGACTAGCTCGGGAAACATCAGAAGCTGACGAAGCAGCTAAACAGAAGAAAGCACTGCAAGAGGCAAATCAAGCATTAACAAATGTGCTGACAGATATAAGCAAGTTGTTAATGCCGTATATGAACGAATTTATTATTTCTTTGGCTAATGCTGTTAAGTGGCTGTTAGAAACTCCCGGAGCATTAGAAACTTTAGGAGTAGTTGTCGGTGGGGTAGCACTGGCATTTACAGGATTAAAAACTGCACAAGGTGTTGCAGCAGCTCGAGAACTTGCAAGAACTGGTGGAAGAAAATTAGGTACACCCGGAAATCCTATGATAGTTCAACCTACAGGTTCTATTGGTACAGGTCCAACAGGTCCAGGTGGTTCTACACCTAGTGGACCAAGTAGCGGGGCTGGAGGATTTGGAAAAAAACTACTTCGTGGAATAAAAGGTTTAGGTATAGGATCTGTAATTGGACTTGGCGCAGATTATGCAGCAGACGCGTTAGGCAGAGATACCGCCGCTGGTGCCACAGCTGATACATTAGGTACTGCTGCTAGTTGGGCCGGCACCGGCGCTTTGCTAGGCAGTTTTGTACCCGGAGTTGGAAATTTACTCGGAGGTGCACTAGGAGGTCTAGCAGGCGGCGCCTATGGATTATATAAAAATGCAGGAACAATGTTTGGTGGAGGTTCTAAAAATGTTCCTAGCCCTGATGCATCTCCAATTTCTAGTTCTTCTGCCGAAACGTCAACACCAATTTCCGGAGACGATCCTTTTGAAAAAATGGTCTTGAACTTAGAACGATTAAATAATCAGAACAACGAAATGATTAGACAGCTTAAATCGATTTCTGAAAACACTAGAAGAAATGTTGAAGCAACTAAAAATTTAAGCGGAAATCTGTATCCAAGTATATATTAAGAGAAAATAAATGTCATGGCGTAAGTATTTCACCCCAGTTAATACCAGTGGAAATCTCAGTCCTGTAAGTGGATCTTTGAATTCTAATGCAAATCCTTCTAGAACAAATTATTCTAGTTACTTACCGGACGTTTATGCAGGGCATCCAAATCGTCTCGAACGTTATGGGCAATATGATACCATGGACACTGACAGCGAAGTAAATGCCGCTCTTGACATTCTTGCTGAATTTTGCACACAAGAAAATATGGAAAATGGCACACCATTTCAAATATTTTTTAAAGATCAAGCTACAAAATCTGAAATTAAAATTATTCAAAAATATCTACAACAGTGGACAAAAGTAAACAAATTTAACAAACGTATTTTTAAAATTGTACGTAATGCTTTTAAATATGGTGATATTTTCTTTGTTCGGGATCCCGAAACACAATCGTGGATGTATGTTGATCCGGCCAAAGTAGATCGAATAATTGTCAACGAAAGTGAAGGAAAGAAACCTGAACAATATCATATTAGAGATTTTAATCCTAATTTTGAAACTCTAGCAACTACAGCTATTAATCCTAGTAATTTGCAAGGAGGGGGTAGTACATTTGGTGGTGCCTATGGTTCAGGACAAGGCGGCGCTGGCGGAAGTAGAGGCATGGTAGGTAGTTTTCCTACCGGGGCCAGTGGATCTAGATTTCAGACCAATCAAAATCAATACGCTATTGATGCTAGACATGTTATTCATATCAGCATGAGCGAAGGTATCGATAACAACTATCCTTTTGGTAACAGTTTGTTAGAAAGCATATTCAAAGTTTTCAAACAAAAAGAATTATTAGAAGATTCTATTATTATCTATCGTGTACAACGAGCTCCAGAACGTCGTGTGTTTTATATCGATGTGGGTAATATGCCCAGCCATTTGGCCATGAGTTTCGTCGAACGTGTTAAAAACGAAGTTAATCAAAGAAGAATTCCATCGGTAACCGGTGGTAGTCAGACAGTGGTAGACAGTAGCTATAATCCTTTAAGCATTAACGAAGACTACTTTTTCCCGCAGACCGCCGAAGGTAGAGGTAGCAAAGTGGAAATTTTACAAGGTGGTCAAAATTTAGGAGAAATTGATGACCTTAAGTATTTTACCAATAAGCTGTTTCGTGCTTTACGGATTCCTAGCAGTTATCTACCTACTGGTGCCGACGACGGAGGATCTAACTTCAATGATGGTAGAGTTGGAACAGCCTACATCCAAGAATTAAGATTTAACAAATATTGCGAAAGATTACAAAGTTTATTAAACGAATCATTCGATGACGAATTTAAACTTTATCTGCGTAACAAAGGTATTAATGTTGATAACAACATTTTTGATTTAAAATTTAATCCTCCCCAGAACTTTGCAGCATACAGACAAGCAGAAATGGATACAGCTCGGGTAAACACATTCAATTCAATGATTGCTGTTCCATTTGTTAGCAGAAGATTTGCAATGAAGCGATTCCTTGGATTAACTTCCGAAGAAATCTCTGAAAATGAAAGTCTTTGGCAAGAAGAAAATGTTGATAGTGACGTTTCTTTAAGTGCAAGTGCAGAGTTAAGAAGTCAAGGAATTACAGCAAATAATATGTCCGGAGATATTTCAGGATTAGAATCTGCTCCTATAGAACCTGCTGCTGGTGCAGCACCGACTGAAGCAGCACCGGGTGCAGCAGGTAGTCCTGAAGGTGCAGGCACAACTCCTGCAGTATGAAATAAATAATAAAATGCTACTACGTGAATTCATTTATTTTGATAATCAAAATTCCGATCCTAACACAGACGGAAGATATATTTCTCAGAATGATACTTCTGTTCTAAGAAATAAAGATACTCGAAAAACTAGATTAACTTTAAGAATGATAAATGAAATACGTAAAGCATCAGAGTCACACGATAAGGAAAAAAAGGAAGAACTTGGACTAGTTAGAAAAATGTATGCTTTACCCCCAGCACCTCCAGCATAAACTGACAACATAAAGTATTTTTCTGAAAAATAAATATTTTTTGGTAAAATTATATCAATATATAGAGATTAAACTCTGTCTTTCTGCGCCAAAATGATTCGTTTTTGGCCTATTTCGCATAAGTATTCTAGATTGGTTGTAAATAAAGGTACAAATTGCCGCAACCATAAAAGGAGAACATGCAATGTCAACAAAATTTGAACAATTACTAGATTACTTGGTCAATGAAGAAATGGATAAAGCCAATGAGCTATTCCACGAAATCGTTGTTGAGAAATCTCGTGAAATTTACGAAAACCTAATCGCCGAAGAAGAAGACGAAGAGGAAATGGACGAGGCCAAAGCCGAAGACGAACAAGACGAAAGCGTTGAGGAAGCAGCCGAAGACGAAGAGGAAATGGACGAAGGTGCCGACGAAGAGCTAGAAGATAGTTATATGATGGATGCCGATGACGACAGCGCCGATGATATGATGGGCGGTGATGCTGCCGACGATTCATTAGATGACATCGAAATGAATGGCGATTCCGAAGATGAAGCTATCATGGACATTAAAAATGCTATCGCTGAACTAGAAGCTGCCTTTGCAGATCTTCAAGCTGCTCAAGACGGCAGCAACGGCGACGAAATGGATGATGAATTTGGCGACGAAATGGATGATGAATTTGGCGACGAAGAAGACGATGCTAACGAAATGATGGGAATGGTTCGCGAGTATCGTGAAACTGTAGCCAAGCCTAGCGGTGATGTTGCTGGTGCAAATACCGGTGACAAAATGACTGCTGCTAGTGCTACAAAGAGCCCAATCAGTTCCGGAAAAGGTAAACCAACAACTGGTGCCACTGCCGGAAACATTGTTGCTAAATCCGATACAGCCAATGAAGATGGCACATCACCAAAAGGTAAAGTTGGTGGTTTAGTCAAACAAGGTGGCAAATTTGTTGGTAACAACACTTTAAACGTTGATAACGCTCAAACTGGTATTAAAAAACTAGCTAAAGTAAGCAAGCCTGCTGATGCAGAAGGTCATGCTGCCGGTGCCGGTACAGGTGACAACAGTGTCAAGGGTGCTACCAACACCAAGAGTGTAGTCGATCACAAGATTGGTTAATTAGAGAAACAGGATGAAATTAAGCTATCTAAGAGAACATTTAAGCTTTGATCAATCCGGTATCGTTTTAGAAAGCGATGACAAGGATGGCAAAAGTCTTTATCTAAAAGGCATTGCCATTCAAGGTGGCATACGTAATGCCAACGGTCGAGTTTATCCAGTTCAAGAAATCGAACGTGCGGTAAAAACTCTAAATGATCAACTCCAAGAAGGTTATAGTGTTCTCGGAGAAGTTGATCATCCTGATGATCTAAAAGTTAATTTGGACCGTGTATCCCATATGATTACTCAAATGTGGATGGAGGGTCCTAATGGTTACGGTAAGATGAAAATTTTACCGACACCGATGGGCAATTTGATTCGCACCATGCTCGAAAGCGGAGTAAAACTTGGAGTCAGTTCTCGAGGCAGCGGCAATGTCAATGACAGCAACGGCCAAGTATCTGATTTTGAGATTATTACGGTGGATATTGTTGCCCAACCCAGCGCACCTGGTGCTTATCCTACCCCCGTGTATGAACATTTGATGAATACACGTGGTGGTATGAAAGCACTTAAGGTTGCATCAGAAGTAAAAGACGATCCAAAGGCCCAAAAATATCTTCAAGAAAATCTCTTGAAGATTATTAAAGGTCTAAAATAAGCCCGAGGAGAAATAAATGTTGGACGCATTCAAACAGTTAGTTGAATCAGGTGTAATGAGCGAAGAGACAAAGAATATTGTTGAAACCGCATTTGCACAACGTATTCAAGAGAATCGCGACCAAATTACCGCTGAACTTCGTGAAGAGTTTGCACAAAAATACAATTATGACAAACAAGTCATGGTTGAAGCAATCGACAAGATGTTAAGCGACAGATTGGCCGCAGAAATGGCTGAATTGTATGAAGATAAAAAATCTCTAGCAGAAGCTAAGGCTGTTTATCACTCAAAGATAACATCCGACAGCAAAATGCTAGAAGGATTTGTTATCAAACAATTAGGCAAAGAATTACACGAATTTCAAAGCGACCGTAAAAAAGTTGCCGAGAATTTTGAAAAGCTAGAGAACTTTGTTATTCATGCTCTAGCTAAAGAAATCTCTGAATTTGCACAGGACAAGCGTGATCTAGTTGAAACTAAAGTTAAACTAGTCAGCGAAGCCAAGGCTAAATTTGAAGAAATCCGTCAAGCATTCATTAAACGCAGTGCTAAAGTTGTTGAAAGCGCAGTTACCAAGAAACTCACAACTGAAATTCGTCAGTTGAAAGAGGATATCGAAAGTTCTCGCAATAATGATTTTGGTAGACGCATTTATGAAGCGTTTGCACAAGAGTTTAGTGCTTCATTTTTAAATGAAAAATCTGAAACAAGTAAATTGCTCAAGATTATTCAAAAGAAAGAACAAGAAATTGTCGAAGCACAGAAGCTAATTGCAGAAAAGCAGCAAATTGCAGAATCTAAAGAGCGCGAGTTACGTGTTCAGAAAGATCTCATGGAGCGCAAAGCTGTGATGGCAGAGATGTTAGCACCTTTGGATGCTAACAAGAGAGAAGTAATGCAGTCGTTGTTAGAAAGTGTACAAACACCAAGACTATCTGCTGCATTCGAAAAATACCTACCGGCAGTAATGGAAGGCGAGAAGAAAGTTGCACCAAAGAAATCAATGCTTGCTGAAAGCACTGAAGTTACAGGCAATCGTGAATCAAAGCCAGAGGTAGGCTTAGACAACATTTTAGATATTCGCAAATTAGCGGGTCTAAAATAAACAAAATTCAAGGAGACAAAAAAATGTCACAACTATTAAATGAAAGATGGTCCGAGACCAAAGCTGCTCTGCTTGAAGGCCTATCTGGTAATAAGCGTGGAACAATGGACGTATGTCTAGAAAATACACGCCGTTACTTGGCTGAAAGCGCAACCGCTGGTGCAACCAGCACAGGTAATATTGCTACACTAAACCGTGTTATTCTACCAGTAATCCGTCGTGTAATGCCAACCGTTATTGCTAACGAAATCGTTGGTGTTCAACCAATGACTGGTCCAGTTGCTCAGATCCATACTCTACGTGTTCGTTATGCTGACGATGCTAACAACGTAGTCGCTGGTGAAGAAGCACTAAGCCCATTCAAGATTGCTGCTGCTTACTCCGGTAACAATGTTGACGCAACACCAAAGGCTGACAGCACAGCAAGTCTAGAAGGTCGCCCAGGTAAGCGTATGAGCATTCAGATCCTAAAAGCACCAGTTGAGGCCAAGAGCCGCAAACTAAGTGCTCGCTGGACATTTGAAGCTGCTCAGGACGCACAAGCTCAACAGGGTATTGATATCGAAGCTGAAATCATGGCTGCTCTAGCTCAAGAAATCACTGCTGAGATCGATCAAGAGATCCTAGCCAGCTTACGCTCTTTAGCTAGCGTTGAAGAAACATATGACCAGAGCTTAGTTTTTGGTACAGCAACATTCGTTGGTGATGAGCACGCTGCTCTAGCAATCCAAATCAACCGTGTTGCAAACCTAATTGCTCAGCGTACACGTCGTGGCGCTGGTAACTGGGCCGTTGTTTCTAACCAAGCTCTAACAATTCTACAGAGCGCAACAACCAGTGCATTTGCTCGCACAACAGAAGGCACTTTTGAAGCCCCAACAAACACCAAGTTCGTTGGTACACTAAACGGTGCTATGCGTGTTTATGTTGACGCATATCTAAGCGATGCAACAGCACAAGACAACAACCAAGTTCTAATTGGTTATAAGGGTGCAAGCGAAGCTGACGCTGCTGCTTTCTACTGCCCATATATTCCTCTAATGAGCTCTGGCGTTGTTCTAGATCCAGCAACATTTGAGCCAGTAGTTGGCTTCTTAACAAGATATGGCTATGTCGAGCTCACTAATACTGCATCGAGTCTTGGCAATGCCGCTGACTACTTAGGTAAGGTTGCAATCACCCACGCCAAAGTTAGCTTCAAGTAAGATTTTATTTGATACTAACTATAAAAACCCGCTTCGGCGGGTTTTTGTTAAATATATAGTTCGCTCCGAGAGGGGAGTTTATGCGGTCCCCGCCGCGTAGGCAATAGAACTGTCAAAAATTAAGGAGAAAACAAATGGGACGTCCGATTAATAAAAAGTTTTTTGCTAATACTAATGCACCCTACGATGATGCACAGACCGGTGGTCCAACTGGTGTAGGCGGTGAAGGTGTTGGTAGTGTTGTTGTTGGTTCTAGTGGTACTAACTATTCTGCAGGAGCAACTGTAACATTTAGTTCCCCAAATATTCCAGGTGGAATTTTAACATTAGGTTCATTATCCGTTGCCGGTGGCGCCGGCGGTATTACCGGAGTTAGTGTTACAACCGCAGGATCTGGATACACCTCTACAGCAACTCTTACAGTTACAACTGCCACAGGTGTTAATGTTGCAGGTACAGGAACTGCTGCTTCTACAACAATCTATGTAACAACATCTGGATTATACACAGGTATGAGTATCAACGGTACAGGTGTTGGGGCTAGCGCCAAAGTTAGTTCTATTGGTGATGGTACAATTGTATCAACTGTGGCCAACGCTAGCACAGTAACTGGTACATTAATTTTCCGCGATAATGGTTCCGGTGCTTCATTCGTTTCTGTTTTAACTAGCAGTCAACAGAATGGCATCACTGTTTATGCCTATATACCAGGTGGTAGCAGCGGTGTTATTGGCGACATCATGAAACAAGAATCTAGTCGCAGATATCTAGTAAAGACTGCACAAGGTCAAGGTCAGTGTATTTTAGTTACAACCTCTACACTAACTTCTGGACAGATGTACATAAGTGCTAAAGATACTTCAGCTAACGTTTATCTAGTTGATAAACTTACCGCTCGCAGAGCAAGACTAACAAGATCTTCATTAGTCGGTGCTTCATACGAGTACAACAGCGGTGATGTTGCAGGTTGGAGTTTTAGTGCTGCTACAACTGGTACAGTACAAATAGTCAATGCTTAAGGGCAATTGATCTAGGAAAAGGACCCCTAGGGGTCCTTTTTCATTGAATAAACTATGAACAAAATTAGGTAAATACCGGTATGGCTACCGATTGGTTCAATCCTCAAATTATAACTCAGTATTCTGAAAATGATGCAGAAGATGTACATCTCAGGTGGGATGAAACTAATAGCTTTGCAGGTCTAAGAAGCGCTAATGGCACTAGTGTAGGAACAATTGGACAATTAAAACATATTGCAAGAAGTCCTAAACCTGATATTACAAACAAAACTTATTACCTAAAAATGACCGGATATATTTTTACAAATTTGCCCGATATTGTGTCCGGTATTGAATTAGAACTTAAAAGTAAACGTGCAGGTAGAGTAACCGATGATTTAATTTCATTGACATATAATAATGAATTAATTGGCGAAAATCAAGCTAGACTAGAAATTAATCCCATTATGTATTATGGTGGGGTTGATTCTTTATGGGGTCTTAATGGAGTTTCGAATACAATAATTCAGAATTCATCATTTGGAATCATAGTAAGATTCAAAAGTCATCCGCAATGGCCTCATAATGACCCTATGGATTTGATTTCGGTTCGATTACGAATTCATTAAACTAATAAATACTCTAAAGGAATAGAAAATGGCAGCATTGGTAAGAGTTACGGGAACAAGACAAGTAACACCGATTGGGTCGAGTGGTATTAGCACTCCCAGAGGAAATATTATTCTCGATTCTACCAGTACAGTTGCTACAGCTGATCTGTCTGTTGGTAAAAACTTGTTTGTCAAAGAAAATGTTACAATTGGCAAACGAATCACTGTTAGTAGTCTTGACAGAGCCGAAACTGATATTGTTATTAAACCTGACAATACTGCAAACGTCGGAAATCCTCTAGGTATTCCATACGATCCTTTTGATGTATATGAAGCTCCTTATGGAAATCTAGCACAGATTGCCGTTCAGAAAGAACTAAGAAGAGAAGGCGGAGCATATTTCCCCGGCGGCGTAGGTATTGAAAAAGATCTAAACGTTGGCGGTAGAATTTATGGTCGGATTACATTTGCTTCTACTAGTAACGAGATTATTGTTACTGCTACTAACGTTGATGCAGTATTTTATCCTACTTTTGTTAGAGAAATTGATGTAAACGGTATTCCATTAAATGTTGATACAACTGGCACATTTAGCGGATTAACTTATAATCCAGGACAAGGTCTATTTACTGTAGAAAAAGAATTCATATCCGCAACTACTCAATCTAATAGTACTTTAACCGGAGCATTAGTAGTTTCGGGCGGTGTAGGTATTGCCGGAAATCTAAATGTTGGACAAAATGTCAACATAGATGGAATTACTACAATAACCAATACAACACAATCGTTGTCGAGCCTCACAGGAGCACTACAAGTCCAGGGCGGTACTGGTATACGTGGAAATCTAAATGTTGGACAAAATGCCAGTATTGGTGGAATTACTACAATAACCAATACAACTCAAGCAATATCAACTGAAACCGGTGCATTGCAGGTACAGGGCGGTGCTAGCATAAAAGGTAATGTTTTTATTGGTCAAACTGCAACAATTAGTCAAAAGATTATTATCAGCGATACATCTAGAGCTGATACAGAAATTGTTATTAAATCTGACAACACTGCAAACGTTGGAAATCCTTTAAGTATTCCATATGATCCGCTAGATGTTTATGAAGCAGATTACGGCAATACCGGTCAAATTGATGCTCAAAAGAATCTTAGAAAGCAAGGTGGAGCATATTTCCCCGGCGGTGTAGGTATTGAAAAAGACCTAAATGTCGGTGGTAGAATTTATGGTCGAATAACACAGGCTATTACCAGTACAGAAATAATTGTTACCGCCACTAATATAGATGCAATATTTTATCCTACTTTTGTTAGGGATATTGACATTAATGGCATCGCGTTAAATGCTGATACAACCGGCACATTTAGTGGGTTAACTTATAATCCAGGTCAGGGATTACTTACTGTAGAAAAAGTAAGAGTATCTGCAACAACAACAGCAACAAGTACACTAACAGGAGCACTTGTAGTTGCCGGCGGAGTAGGTATTAGTGGAAATATCTATATTGGTCAAAATGCTAACATAGGCGGAATTACTACCGTTACCAATACAACTAATGCGGTATCAACAACTACTGGTGCCCTTCAAGTGGTCGGTGGTGTGGGCATCGGCGAAGATTTGCATGTTAATGACATTTATACAAAATTTATTAACAGTATAAATGAAAAGTTAACAATGCGTCCAGCACCAGCTGATCCATTTGTTGAAGTTCAAGGTAATATTAGAGTTCTCGGTGATAAGCCAATAGGAACTGCACCAGTTATTACCAATGTTCTCTATGTCACAGTCGACGGCGACGACACCAACGATGGTAGAGCAGAAGATGCTAGCAGAGCCTGTAGAACCATTAATGGAGCTATTAATAGTCCTTATTATCAGCCAGGTACACAGATTTTGGTTGCAGCCGGTCATTATCTAGAAGATAATCCTCTAAGATTAAAACCATACACTTCAGTAAGAGGTAGCGATATTCGTACTACCTTTATTGAACCAATTAATAAAACTCAAGATTTGTTCCATTTAGAAAGCGGTTGTTATTTAAACTATATGACTTTCTTAAATGGTCGCTCAGGTTTACTAGATGGCCCTTATGATCAAAGATTTAATAGAGGTGCTTATGCAACAGCATTTCCTCCATTAACCGGAAGTGATAGAATCGATCTGTTCCACTCTCCATACGTTCAGAACTGTACTAATCAAAGCGGACCATGGCTGAAAGATGGAACGATGTTTGTTCCAAGTCAAACCGTTCAGGTGCCAACAGTGGTAGGCACTGGTACTTGGATTCTTAACACAACATCTATTATTGTTAATGCTTCTACAGGAACAATTACTCAAGGGATGTATATCAACGCTGGTCAACAAAATCCAGGATTCTTCAATGCTAGAACATTGATGTTGGCCAGTAAACCGTTCCTACAAGAACAAGTTGTAGCCTACGTAAATCAAGAGGTAGCAGCTAATGTTGCCAATACCACTAGTATCTGGTACGGATTTACTTACAGTCAAGAAAAATGCTTTAGAGATGTAGGTATACTTGTTGAAAATGTTGCCTATGATGCTGCATTTGGTGGCAATGAAAAATCTGTAGAAAGCGGGCTAGCCTATTATAATGGTGTTGTAAGCTTAATCGAAGGACAAGAAGAACAAACTAATGCTGCTATCAATTATCTTAATTCGTTAACACAACAAGTTATTGTTAATACAACTTGCACAGATTTACTAAGCGGAACAGGATTATACCAGCAAGAAAGAAACATAGTACTAACTGGAGGTGAAATTGCTTCTAATAGTATTAATGCACTGTTCTTTACCATTACAAATATTATTACATATGGTTCAGATGTAGCACCACCGGTATATAATAGCACAGGTCCTGATGCTGCGTTTGTTAGTGCCGAAATATTAATGCAGGCTAACAGAAAGTTTATTCAAGAAGATACTGTAAATTATATTAACAATATAGTTAAAAACTTTCCTTATAGCAAAATTAAATGTAAACGAGATACTGGATTAATTGTTGATAGTATTTCTTTAGATTTATTATATCCAACAACCGATAATAGTCAATCTACATTTGCAGGATTACAGTATTATAATCAAGCAAGTTATACAGGAAGTATTGCAGCAGAATTAACTGCAACTGTTGCAGCCATTGATTATCTTAAAACTATGAGTGGAAAAGTTGTACTTAATATTACAACTGCTACAGATGCCATATTAGGTATTGATAGATTTTCTACAGGAACACAAATTACCAGTTTTGAGGCTGCAACCGATGACGAAGTTATTTTCCTAGATTCTGAATTTGACATCATCATTGACATTTTAAATAACGGAAACATTGGATGGACCGATAGAATTATTCCAAATGGTAGCCAAACTAATTTTATAAGTCCAATGAATGCAGTGACTCTGTTACAGGCAAACAAAGAATACTTAAAGGATGAAGTTATTGCATTTGTTACCGCAAGTACCAGCACAGGCGGGCTAGGTTTCTTTGCATTTAATACTGCCACTTGCCGTAGAGATATTGGATATATTATTGATTCGGTAAGTTTTGATTTACTGCATGGCGGTAACAAACAGGCTGTTCAAAGTGGATTATATTATTACGGAGTAACCGCTACCAACATTGTTATTGAAGGACAAAGTACTGCAACAACATTGGCATACGATAGAATCAAAGCAATCGTTCCTCAACTAATCAGTAATACTTTAGTTACTACTAGCCCAGGAGTTATTGTAGAACAAAACGTTAGTTTACCTGCTGCTACTGTTGCAGAATCAAATGCTCTGGTAGTATTTTTGAATACAATTACTAATATTATCACCAATGGGCCGAGCGTAGCAGCACCAGCAAGTCCAATTAGCTTGGTATCAAATACCAATACCAATGTTAAAAAAGCTTACGATATTATAGTTGCTAACAGATCATTTATACAAGATGAGGTAATTGCCTACATTGACAATTATTTTAATGCTGGCAATTTTAACTACAATGAAGAAAAATGTTATCGAGATGTTGGATTGATTGTTGATGCAGTAAGCCAAGATATTTTATTAGGCGGAAATCAAAAGAGTATCGAAGCAGGTTTAAGTTATTGGAATGCAGGATTTAACTATGTTGCTGGACAAGTTTCAACTACTACAGCAGCTATAAGTCATGCCGAAAGTATAGCATTACAAATTATTGCAAATACTGCTGTAACTCCACAAACTGGAACTGAAATCACGCAGATCATTAATCCGTTCTTTCAATACGGCGGCGATTATATGCCTCAACAGGCAGTAAGTCGTAATTTTAACATAATTAAAACAATTATCGAACAAGGTCCCGAATATGCACCTCCTGTATATGCAGGTGGTGGATTATTTGCTTTAACTGGCCTTAATGGAGCTGACGTAAAAATTAGTCCAAGAGTTACCAGTGTTCAAACAATTACCACAGGAACTTATAGAATAGGATTAAACACTTCTACAATTGGTTTTGGAAATAATGCAACTCTTTATTTTGGAGATGTATTTACATTCCCATTAACTGATGCCGAAGTTGAAGCAAGAAGTTTAGAGTATTCGGGAACAGCTACTACATGGAATAGTAGAAAAGTTGATCCAATTGGATCAATGGGGGGAAGTTTAGTTGATGGAGCTGTTATTAGTAGTAGAAGTCCAATTCAATCGTTTGTTTATGATGCGTTCACTCAGGTTAACCAAGGAGGACGCGGAGTTCACATTAAGAATGATGGATATGCTCAGCTAGTTTCCGTGTTTACCATCTTCTGTTCGATCGGAGTAGAAGTGGAAAGCGGCGGTATTGCATCTATTGTCAATAGTAATGCAAACTTTGGTGACATATGCTTGTTGGCACGCGGTTACGGTAAACGTAAATTTAGCGGAACTGTTTATAATCCAAGACTAAAAGCTTACCCAACTGATCCAGAATTTGATCAATATTATCCTGCAGGTTTCTGGCCTAATGATGGGCAAGTATTAATATTCACTCCTGACATTGAAGATAGACCACACATATCCTTGGTCATGGAAGTTGTACCTCCAGAAATTATTTTTGATATCGAGGGAACTCCAGTTCCTCAAACTAATGATCAAGGATTACCGGGTTTCTTAAATGCTGCGGTTAATACCGGAACAATAACTACTGGTAGTATAGTGATCAATGGTATTAATACTGATGGAATTGCAGTAGGTAACTATGTTTATATTAGAGATCAAGAAAATAGTTATACTGGAACTAATGGATTACTATATACAGATACAGGAACCATTGTTACCAATATAGGGTATCAAAGTGTAACGCTGAACAAAGCACTAACCAGCGGCGGATTTGATCCTGAAGGTCCTAACGATCTTTATTTTGATATATATTTCTGCGGTAATGCTTATTACACAGTATTAAGTAGTACAGTAGCAAATAATCCTAGAAACGCAGGAACAAATATTTTAACTACTGCATCCGGCGCAGAAATAGCTACAGATCAGGTAGCAGCACACATACAGGCCATTAGTCATTTAAGTACCTGTACATTAAATATTATATCCAATACATTGATTACACCAACAACAGGTAACAGCTTAACACAGTTCACTGATCAATTTGTGATCGGGGGAGGTGACTCTACATCGTTTATCAGTTTAAGATATAATAATATGATCAATATTATTAATGCTGCTGATATAAATGCTGCCGAAGCAGTTGTTCCTAAGAGATTAAGAATTAAAGAAGGTACTCCGCCTACTGGTGCTGGTGCAGCAGTTACATTGATTGAAGCTAACATTGATTTCTTGGCAGAAGAAGTTAATGCTTATGTTAAACAACAAAATCCAAGCTTGGTATTCAATGAACTTAAATGTAAGAGAGATATAAGAATAATCTTACAAAGATTAATCTATGATCTAGAATCCGGCGGTAACTATAACAGTGTCATGAATGGATTAAGTTATTGGTCTAGAAACGGTACACATCATATTGTTCAACTAGGCGAAAATGTAAGAAGAAATGATTTATTCCCTGACGGCGCTACCGTTAATTTTTATCAACGTAGTTACATGAGTGCTAGTGGATATGTATTCGAATATGTCGGTGCTGGTACAAATTATGGTGCATTGCCACAAAGGGGTCGAGCAGACCCAGTACAAGGCAAAGAAACTGTTCAATTAGACAGCGGTAAAGTATTCTTTACCAGTACCGATCAAAATGGAGACTTTAGAATTGGTCCAGGACTGGTAATCAGTCAAGCAACCGGAGTTCTAAGTGGTAGAACATTCACTAAGAGTTTATTTGCTAACATGACACCGTTTATATTAGCAATCGAAGGATCGTAAGGAAATATTATGGCATTAATTCCATTAAACACATTTAAAACAAAAACAGCTAGGGTTAGTGATGGTATACAATCTACATCAACAGTTTATACTGCTCCTGTAGGTGTAACCAGCATTGTTCTAATGGCTCAAATTGCCAATGTCGGTACTCAAACCGAAACTATCAGTTTTGTACATCATAGAAATCGAAGAGTACTAGCCGATGCTCAGGGCAACGGAGCACAACCGCCTAATGTCGATACATATCTAATCAAAGATTTTCCTATCCCTGCAGGCGACGCAGCAAATCCATTAAGTGGTAAACTAATTATAGAAACATTAGACAGTGTCAGATGCTTTGGGTCTAATACTACTACTTTACAATTGACACTAAGTATACTTGAAACAGCTAACGAATAATTAGAGAATTAATAAAATGCCAAGACTTATAAGCGGATCAACACTAAGAAAGGGCGGTAGCGGAGACTTTATCGACCTTAGGAGTGCTCAGCCTCAATTACCTCCTACAGATACCACAGCAACTGGTTTTACCATTGCCACCGATTCTTTATTAAGAACTACATATCGTAGCAGTCTTGGATTTATTCAATTTAACAATTCGGCAATGTATAGTACCTTACCCGAAGGTACTATTAGAATTTTATCCACCGGTACAAGTCTCTATAGTCTAAGCACTGATACTGGGACATTAGTTGTTCAAGGCGGTATTGGTGTCGGTGCTAATATATATACCAAAGATGATATTACTGTTAATTCTTTATTAATCGGTCAAGGATATTCAAACGTTGAAGATGGTGCTTATAATAATATTATCATAAAAGGTACATCAACAGTTACTATAAACGATTTTTCAAATGGTCAAAATAATGTTGCAATTGGGTATGATACATTAAAAGGTTTAACTACAGCATATAAATCAATTGCCATAGGCAGATTTGCACTAAGCACCGGGACACGAATTCGAAACAGTATTGCAATCGGAGATAGCGCACTAAAAGAAAATGGTGTGGTCTACGATCGATTTATATTACCTATTACTAGTGCAACTATCAAAAGCAGTGGAACTATCACTAATATTACTAATGCATTACCGGCAGTGGCAACCGTAACAGCACACGGATTGTCAACCGGATCTAGAATTTCTATTGCCAATGTAAATGGAGTTACCACAGGATCATTTAGTTTGGTCAATGGACAATCCTTTTATGTTGATGTTTTATCAAACAACAATATTGCATTGTATAATGATGAACCCTTTAGTTCTTCGACAGCTCTGGACACAAGATTAGGCACAGCAACAACTTATGTCAGTAGTGGGACATTGATTTACCCTATAGAAATTACCGTACCTAATAATGATTATACTACAAGTACAGCAATTCAATTAACTAATTTATATAATGGTATGGACGAAATAGATGGTTATGTGGTTTATACATATCCATTAGGTTCTAATGTTTTTCAAATATATTATGATAGTATTCTAAGCGAAGGTGTCGATGGTACTAACTTTACCCCATACCTTTACGGCGGAACTAGTACCAGAGTTCTATTAAGTTCAAATAATATTGCAATCGGAACTAATGCAGGAAAAAATTTATTTGACGGCGAGAGGAACTTTTTCCTAGGCGATTATATTGCTCAAAACTTAACTACAGGTAGCTATAACTTTTTTATCGGTCACGAAGTTGGTAATAATTTAATCACAGGTAACGGAAACGTATCCATAATGGGTGATAACTTGATTGACGGACAAGATAATCAAGTTAATATTGGTGGAATTTTCTATTATAATGGTGCAGGATATCTACAACTTAATGCCGATACAGGGCTAGGTCTAGGAACAGCAGCCACAGGAACTAATACCGGAGCATTAGCGGTTCTTGGAGGTATTAGTGTAAGTGAAAATATTATTACTTTTGGTCCCATTGATATTAGAAATACCACCCAATCGACTGCTACAGACAATGGATCGTTAATCGTCGGTGGCGGCGCAGGAATTACATTAGATCTAAATGTTGGCGGACAGGTTAGTGCAAATCAAGTACAGATTCTTGATGCAGTAATTACCTCAGCAGCAACTACTGTGAATACCACCACTCTAGATACTATTGTAGTTGATACATATTCTTTATCAAATTATAGATCTGCTGATTATTTGGTTCAAGTCGAATCGGATACCGGATCAAACGATACCTATCAAATAAGTAAACTACTATTAGTTGCCAACGCCACAACTGCATCAATAGTCGAATACGGAGTTACTTATACCAATGGATCAATAGGAACATGGAGTGCAACAGTATCGGGCGGTATTACGGTTTCATTAAAATTTAATCCAAGTGTTGCTACCAATATGATTTTTAATGTAGTAAGAACCGGTATCTCATCATAAATTTAATTTAGGTTGAAAAACTATATTAAATAGTCTAAAATTTTAGACTATTATGAATGAAGATTTAATTGCTGTTATAACTCCCAGTTACAATGGATTAGAGTTTCTTGATCGCGTTATCAAAACGGTAAAAAACCAAACTTTAAAAAATATTAGACATTATATCTATGACGATTTTAGTACCGACGATACCAAAAGCTTTTTACTAAACTTCATTGGTAATTCTTCGGTGAGTGTCGTCTATGGTTCTGAAAATTGTGGACAAAGTCATGGACGTAATTGTTTAATCAAAGAAGCTATAAAAGACGGTTGTAAATACATTGCGTTTTTAGACGTTGACGATTTATGGGAAGTTAACCATCTAGAAACTAGTTTACCATATTTAAATAATTATGATTTTGTTTATAGTAAACCAAAATGGGTACTAGAGGATAATACACCGGTTGTGCCTTTAGGTATTCCTGTGCCAAAAATTTTTATAGGAAAACATTTAAGGCATAATAATTTTATTTGGATTTCCAGTGTGGTTGGAAAAATAGAAAATTTCAATACCGTTGAATTTGATAGTAAATTAGATAGTATTGAAGATTGGGATATGTGGTTACAACAATATCGTCTGGGAAAAACCTTTATAGATAAAAACATACAAACTATGACTTATCTAGTAAGGGGATCTGGACAAGCAGGGCAAGGCCCGAAAAAATACGGATATTTTGAAGAAAAAAATAACAGAATTCCTTATCTTAAATTAAATTTGGCCAGCGGAAAAGATTATCAAGAAGATTACGTCAATGTAGATTTATATAATTCCAATACAAATTTAGTCGATGTTCAATTCGATGTAAGAAACATACCCTACGACGACAACACAATCGACGAAATTCGTGCATTTCAAATAATTGATCATTTTGATTTTTTTGAAGGACAACAAATCATTAAAGAATGGCTGAGAGTTTTAAAGCCGGGCGGAAGATTATGGATCGAAACTCCGGACTTTTTATCTAGTTGCCAAGAATTTACAGAATCTGATTCTCAAGGAAAAATAAATTTATACGAACATTTCTTCTCAACTCCTTGGATACTTGGAATGTCCCGTAAATTTTTATTCACAGAAGAACAACTAGTTTCACAATTAAATTGGGCAGGATTTAAAAATATTAGACGACTACCTGCATCAGGGATATCTGTTAATAAAAATAATGCTCATCTATTTCTTAACATTGAAGCATTTAAATGAGTAAAATACTTTGTTCTATCAGTACTAAAGGTAGGTATGATACTACCTTATCTATGTCTATTCAGGCGGTAATAAATCAAACTCGTAAGATAGACCATTTGGTAATTTTTGATGATAATGATCAAGATAAAGCTCAGGATCTGAGA
>JACCDW010148886.1_pt1 | contig 19001 bp, 20 predicted proteins | sample 7449781 | NCBI WGS metagenome assembly JACCDW01 (sample SAMN15323449, study PRJNA562643) | freshwater metagenome | isolation source: river surface water | place: USA:Blue River Watershed | collected 2017-08-18
GAAAGTCGGTTACATGATGGGAACGCTGCCCGCCGAGGCGCGGGTTGCGAAATTTCTGCTGTCGATCTCGCAGAAATTCCGCGGTATGGGTTTTTCCGATAAATCCTTCCACCTGCGGATGACGCGTGAGGATATCGGCAGCTATCTGGGGCTCACGCTGGAGACGGTCAGCCGCACGCTGTCCGGGTTTGCCCGCTGCGGCTATATTCGGGTCGACCAGAAATACATCGAGATCGTCGACGTAGACGGGCTGAAGATGCTGCGCCGCTTACCCGCGCTCAAACGCTAGCTTGCAGGTACATTCCGGGCGCTGGCAGTTAAAATAGGGCAATGTCCGTCACGCGGCCTGGCTGCGCGATGTTTTCCCTGTTGACCGGAGTAAGCCATGTCCGAGGAAGCCAAGATTTTCAGAGGCGATCACGATCCTGAACAAGGATTTGTTGCCGCCCCTGTCGCGCGCATGCCCGCCCCGGCGCCCGTGCCGGCTACGCCCAAGCCGGAGGCCGTCGATGAGTTGCCAGCTTTGGCTGTGCCCGAGCCTACGCCGGCCGAAGCGCTCCACGCGCCGGTGGCAACACCCAAGCCGGCGCCGCCGCTGAATTTCGAGCTCGACGCCTCCCAGCTGTTCCACACGCCGGAAGCGGTGCGACAGCGTATGGCGCAGCTGGCGACGCTCGCGCACTCGACCGCTCACCTGCTCGACGAGCAGGCGGAAGCGTCGGATCGCATTGCGAAGCGTCTGAAGTCGCTCGGCTGACGGCCGCTGACCAAGCCGATGAGCCTCTCAATCAAGCACAGGACTGAGCCACAATGAGTGATACCCCGATGGAACCGAAACTGATCGCGCGCTATCTCGGTGCGCTGTCGATCGAAGAGCGCGTGCAAATCCTCCAGTGCCTGCTGGACGCCGGCGAAAATGGCATGCAGATGCTCGATATCGCGGCCCGCTGCGAACTTGGCCCGGCAGCGGTATCCAAGCAGATTGAGTCACTGACCGGTCTGGAAATCGTGTTTGTAAAAACAGTCGACAACAACAAGATTTATGTCCCGAATACGCAACTGATCAATGAATTGTTCGAGTGTATGCATCAGCATTACGGCGCCGGCTTCCTGGTAAAGATGGAGGCCCGTGCGATCTTGGCCGCAGAATCCGAAGCCTCCGGAAATAACGCGTGATCGACGCACCGCTGCTCGAACCGATTGACGAAACCGGCGCGACCGATAAGCAGGCCGCCGCGCGCAGCACGACGCTGGTCAGTGTGCTGGTCAATTGCGTGTTGTCGGCGGTGCAGGTCATCACCGGCGTGTTGTCGGGTTCGCAGGGCCTGATCGCAGACGGCATTCATTCGCTGTCTGATCTGTTGGCCGATTTCGTGGTGCTGATCGCGAATCATCACAGTCACAAGGAAGCCGATGACGATCATCCCTATGGTCATCATCGCTACGAAAACGGCGCATCGCTGTTCCTTGGTTTGTCTTTGCTGGTCGTCGGTACCGGTATGGTCTGGAGTGCCGCCGGCAAGGTCATCTCGCCGGCCGTGCCGCAGGTGCAGGTGACGGCGCTGTACGCCGCGATCGCCGCGCTGCTGGTGAAAGAAGGTCTTTTCCGCTACATGCTGGCGACAGCGAAGCGAGTACGTTCATCGATGCTGATCGCCAATGCCTGGCATGCGCGCTCGGATGCGGCGTCATCGCTGGTGGTCGCAGTAGGTATCATCGGCGCGCTGGCCGGTTACCCGGTGCTCGATACCATCGGCGCGCTGATCGTCGGGCTGCTGGTCATCAAGGCTGGCTGGGGATTTTCCTGGGATGCGTTGCATGATCTGATGGACCGCGCGGTGTCCGCCGAAGCGCATCAGCAGATACATGAGCTGATCGCTTCCACCGAAGGGGTTCGCGGCTTGCATGATCTGCGCACGCGAAAAATGGGCGACATGATCATTGTCGATGTACACATCGAAGTCGATGGCAATGCCACCGTGCGCGAAGGACACGATATTGCGTTCAACGCCGCGAGCCGCGTGAAGGCCGCACTACCGGTGCTCGATGTGATGACGCATCTCGACCCGGTCTGATCCGATCTGAGTCAGTCAGAAATTCCTAAATAGTTTCAGGCCACCGGACTGGTTCAGCAGCGGTCTTTCTGTATCGCTCCAGGTCTGTCGCGTCGCCAGCTCCCCGCTGACCCACCAGCCGCCATACAGCGGATAGCGCGTCGACAGCGACAACGAGGCCGATCGGTCACGGCGCACGGTGTCGGCCGGCATGGCGCTGCCATAATTCGCATTGGATAACTGACTCGCCAGCGACCAGCGCCAGCCACCCAGCAGCGTCGCATCGACGCTTGCATAGGCTTCGGCGGAGTTCGTGATCGCGGCTACTTCATAGTCACTGTCCTGCCGCACGCCGGTGGTCAGTGCCCAGCGCTCATTGAACTGATGCCGCCAGCTGATCGATGCCGAGCGTTTGCGCCGGGTCGACAACGCATCGTTGCGGGTGCTGATTCTGGCTTCGAGCCTGATCCGGTCATGCGGGCCCAGCGCTACCGTCATTCGCGGCGCGCTGCTGGTCCAGCTTGATTCGGCGCTCAGACTGTGATTGTCGCGGCCGGCATCGAAGGGCAGCGCGAGTTCAGTAGCGCCCAGAGCAATGCGGGGTCCGCTCGACAGACTCAGCGATTGCGTCCGTACCGGGAAGGGCTGATCGTGCCGGGTTCGCGACAGCTGAGTGGTGGTCAGCCACTGGAAACCCGGGCTAAGCAACAGCGAGCGCTCGCTGGAGAGGCGGCTCTCGCGGAATTCGCCGGGCAGCGTGCGGCTGCTGGCGGAGATCGTCGTTGGCACCAGCGAGTACATCGCCGAAGGCACCGATTCTGCGCGCGCAGCGCCTGCGGATAGCGCTGCCATCAGGGCGGCCATCAGAGCGAGGCGAGAAGTTAGCGCGGCTGGCATCGGCAAAAGTGAATCGGAGACACAGCCACAGTGTAACGCTGTCGCTGCGCGGCGGCCGTATCGACGGATCCGCGATCAGGCAAGACATCTCAGCGGCACTCCGCGTCAAATTTTTCCTGAGCGCGTCTCAAGCGTGTGATGGCTTTCTGCGCCTTGTCCAGCGTGGACTCGCGCACATCCTCTTCGCGCCATTTGACTTGCAGCGCCAGCGACCTGCATTTTTTCTCGCGCGCTGCGGCGCCGCGTGCGGCGAGATCGCGGATCTGCTGATCCTGACGCTCGCGCTGCTCGCGCAGTTTTTGCAGTCGTCCGACTTCGCTGCGTTCGCGTTTCAGTAGCTCGTCGTTATGTCGCGGTGCCGGCGCTGACGTGGTGATATCCACTTCACGGCCCGTACACGGAAACTCGGTATAAGTAATGCTGCCCTGTTGCTCGCAGCGGTAGATGGCGTTGGCGCTCAGCGGCACCAGCAGTGCCGCCCACAGCAGACAGATTTTCATGCGGACTCCCGGGACAGGAGAATCCGGCAAAGCGTCTTACAACAGCTTCCCCGGATTCATCAGGTTCAGCGGATCTAGCGCCCGCTTGATGGCCATCATCATGTCCATCTCTGTCTCGGATTTGTAGCGTCTGATCTCGTCTCGCTTCAAGGCACCCAGCCCGTGTTCGGCGGAGATCGAGCCACCGAAGCGGTGTACGTTGTCATGCACGATCAGGTTGACGGCATCCTGCTGGCGAAGGAATGCGTCATCGCTTTCGCCCTCAGGTGCCGACACATTGTAGTGCAGGTTGCCATCGCCGAGGTGGCCGAAAGTGACCATGCGGCAGCCGGGAAAACCGCTTTGTAACGCCGCGTCGGTATCGGTGATGAAGTCAGCGATGCGCGAGATCGGCAGCGCGATGTCGTGCTTGATGTTCTTGCCTTCAGCGGCCTGCGCTTCCGAGATACGCTCACGCAGCGCCCACAGTGACGCGGATTGCGCTAGCGAGTTGGCGACCACCGCATCACGCGCTATGCCCTGAGCGAATGCCTGCGTGGCAACCGCCTCCAGCAGCGTCGTTGCGTGCTGCTCTGACTCGGCATCGGAGAGTTCCAGCAGCACATACTGCGGATGGTGCTGGTCAAAGGGCGAGGACAGTGACGGAAAGTGTCGGGTGACCAGTTGCAGGCATCTGTCCGATATCAGTTCGAAACCCGTCAGGGCCGCATCACAGCGCTGGCGTGCAAGTGCCAGCAGATCGAGTGCGGCGCGCGGCGAGTCGAGCGCGAACAGCGCGGTCACGCGGGCCGCCGGTTGGGCGAACAGTTTTACGACCGTGCCGGTGATAATGCCCAGCGTGCCTTCCGCGCCGATGAAGAGGTCGCGCAGATCGTAGCCGGTGTTGTCCTTGCGCAGCCCGCGTAAGCCATCCCAGATCTCGCCCTGCGCCGTCACGACTTCCACACCCAGCGTCAGCTCGCGCGTATTCCCATAGCGCAGCACGGCAGTACCACCGGCATTGGTCGACAGGTTGCCGCCGATCGTGCAGCTGCCTTCCGACGCGAGCGACAACGGGAACAGTCGTCCGTGCGCCGCCGCCGCCTCCTGTAACTGTTGCAAAGTGCAGCCGGCGTCAGCGGTCAGCGTGTCGTTGATCGGGTCAATCGAGCGGATGCGGTTCATTCGGGATAGCGATATCACGACCGCGTCTCCGCTCGCATCCGGCACGCTGCCGAGCACCAGTCCGGTATTACCGCCCTGCGGCACGATGGGCACACGATGCTCGACGCATAGCCTGACCAGGGATGCGATCTCGGTGGTTGAGCCGGGCCTCAGCACCGCGCGCGCGCGTCCGGTAAAACGACCACGCCAGTCCGTCAGATAGGCGGCCATGGCGTCGCCGGTCAGCAGGTGGGACTCACCAAGCACCTGCGCGCAGCGACTGAGAAAGTCAGTGCTCATGATTTTCGGCGGCCTTCTGTATCGCCTGCTGTGTGAGCCGTTTCGCCTCGCGCTTGTAGGGACGCAGGAAGAAGATGGCGCTCAGGAAGTACAGCAAGGACAGCGTGATCTCGGCGAATGCCAGCCACTGTGACGGCCCGCGCTCGCTCCACGCGCGCACTACGCCTTCGGTGAAGTACATCAGGATCATCATGGACGCCCACTGCATCGTATACACATTGCGGCGCAGCGTGCCGGCCAGCGGCGCCAGCAGCGGCAGCGCCTTGATCACCATCCATGAACCGCCCGGACGCAGGGGGGCGAGCACCAGCTCCCACAGCACGCACAGCAGAATCAACAGGATCAGACTGGCACTGGCCGTGTGGTGCAGGCGATTCAGGAGCGGCGTGTTGTCCATGGTTCAGCGCGACTGCAGCCGGGTGGCTGTCTGGGCGAGCCGCTGGCCGAGTGCGATGGCGAGCGTGCGGGTGTCTTCCGAGAGGGTTTGGTCGCCGCTGATGCCGGACCAGTGAGTCGCGCCATAAGGCGAGCCACCGGACGAAGTGGTCATCAGCGCCGCCTCGGTATAGGGCAGACCGACGATCAGCATGCCATGGTGCAGCAGCGGCAGCATCATCGACAGCAGCGTTGATTCCTGGCCACCGTGCAGGCTGCCGGTCGAGGTGAACACGCAGGCAGGTTTGCCGGCCAGCGTGCCAGACAGCCATTGCGTACTGCTGCCATCAATGAAGTATTTCAGCGGCGCGGCCATATTGCCGAAACGGGTCGGGGAGCCCAGCGCCAGCGCTGCGCAGGCTTCAAGATCGGCAGCCTCGACATAGGGCGCGCCCGATGCAGGCACGACCGGCTCGCTGGCTTCGGTCACCGTGGATACCGCCGGCACCGTGCGCAGCACGGCCTCGCATCCGCGCACGCTCTCCACGCCCTGCGCGATGTATTCAGCGAGTTTGCGGGTGGCGCCATGGCGCGAGTAATACAGCACGAGGATCTTCAGTGTCGGTGGGTTCATGGCTTGGTATTATAGGGGGCTTTGCAGTAGTGACTTTTCTCTGCCTCTGATGACCCCACGCTCACCGAATCCTTCAGGCCGCTGGTCCGGCGCGCAACTGCGCGATCTCTGGCGTTTTGTCGTGCGCCGGCTGCGCGAAGAGCGTCTGTTCGAAGTCGCGGGCAGTCTGACCTACACCACGGTGCTTGCGCTGGTGCCGGTGCTGACGATTGCGTTCGCGATCTTCACTACTTTTCCGCTGTTCACGACCTTCCGTGATTCACTGGAAATCTATTTCGTGCAGTCCGTGATGCCGAAGGGCATTGCCAATACCATCCTTGATTACCTGACGCAGTTCTCTTCGAAAGCCAGTCGCTTGTCCGCGTTCGGTGCGGTGTTCCTGATCCTGACCGCCATCATGATGTTCGGCACGGTCGATCGCACGCTGAACCGGATCTGGCGGGTCCGCGAGTCGCGTCCTTTCCTTCAGAGCATGGTCGTGTACTGGGCGGTGATGACGTTCGGCCCGCTGTTGCTCGGTGCGTCGCTGACCGCGGCATCGGAATTCCTGCCCCTGCTGGGCGGCACGCCGCGCTCGCCGTCGCTACTGCGCGCGAGTTTCACGCTGCTGCTGTCGCTGTCGCTGTCGACGCTGGCGTTTGCGCTGCTGTACCAGACCGTACCCAATCGCTTTGTGGACTGGCGCGAGGCGATGATTGGCGGACTGGTCGCTGCCGTCGCGTTTGAGATCACGCGTCGCTTCTTTTCGTTTTCCATCAACATTGGCGGCGGTTATCGCGCCATTTACGGCGCGCTGGCCACCATCCCGGTATTTCTGATCTGGGTTTATTTATTCTGGCTGATCACCTTGCTCGGTGCGGTGGTGGCGGCGGCGCTGCCGGTCATGCGCTTTGAGCGCTGGTGGCACCGCGCTGCGCCGGGCAGCGAATTTCTGGATGCGATCGCAGTGCTGCAAGTGCTGTTCAACGCGCGCGCCAGCCATGCAGCAGTCGACGTGCTGAAGATGCGCGAACTGACGCATCTCGGTTTCGAAGAATCGGAAAGTCTGCTGCATCGCATGCAGGATGCCGGTTGGGTGGGGCGCATACGTTCGCAGCGATCGCAGGGCGTGCCATGGCGCCGCAGAGCGCAGGCGCGTCAGGAACGCTGGGCCCTGCTGGCGAATCCGGAAAAGCTGACGCTGGCCGCCGTGTTCCGGGTATTCGCGTTCACGCCTTCATCGGAATCGTCACTATCGGAACAGGTCGCGCAACTGATTCAACGCGACTTGTCCGTCTCGATCGCCACCTATTTCAGCACGCCGGACGCAAAATCCAACAGCGTATCGAGCACCTGATCCGGTTGCTCGGCCATCAGCGCATGGCCGCAGTCCGGCAGCGTGATGGTCTTAGATTGTTTCATCTTCAACGATAGCGCGGCTGCTGCTTTCGCCGGCGTCATCACATCCCGCCGACCGAGCAGGAATAACGCAGGGCAGTGCAGCGATAGCGCGGCCTGCTCGCCGTTCAGATACGCATTGCAGGCCGAGAAATCAGTGAAGAACACGTGCGCCGGATTGCGAGCCGCGATGCGTTGCATCAGCCGCTGATTTCCACCCTGCACCCAGAACCCCGGCCCCGGCGAGGAAGGCTTTGGTGCTAGGCTTGAATGCGACCAGCGGTTGACCCAGTCAATGGCGACCGCCTCACGCTCACGCGCGGTGTCAAGCAAGGCGGGCGAGACTGTCATCGGGTAGGCGGTGCCGACCAGCGCAATGCCCCGGACCCGTGCCGGCGAACGCACGGCCGCTTCCAGCGCGATCAGTGATCCCATGCTGTGGCCGATCAGGACGGCACGGGTCACGCCGGCCTGCTCGAGCAGTGCATTGATCCAGTCAGCCATGGCCTCGACCGAGCTCAGCGGCCCGCCGCGGCTGCGACCATGCCCCGGCAAATCGACCGCCAGCACCGAGTAGCCATGATGCGCGAAATAACGTGTCTGCAGTATCCACACCGAGTGATCATTTTGCGCGCCATGAATGAACACGGCAGTCGGCAGTGCCGCATCGAAGGCTTTACCACCGGTGTAGGCATAAGCGCGCTGGCCGTGGATCTCGAGTTCCATCTCAGGCTCCTTTCTGCGCAGCTTTCAGACCGCGTTTCAGGTCATCGATCAGGTCATCTGTATCTTCGAGTCCGACCGACAAGCGCATCGTGCCCTCGGTGATGCCGGATGCAGCCAATTGTTCGGCCGGCACGCGGAAATGCGTGGTCGATGCCGGATGAATCACCAGCGACTTCGCATCACCCACATTGGCCAGATGCGAGAACAGTTGCATCGCTTCCACGAAGCGGCGGCCGGCTGCGCGGTCGCCTTTCAATGCGAATGAAAACACCGCACCGCAGCCTTTCGGCAGCAGACGTTTCGCGAGCGCGTAGTCCGGATGTCCGGGCAGCTCCGGATAGGACACCGAGGCAACCGCGGGATGCGACGCGAGAAACTCGACCACCTTCCGTGTATTCGCGACATGCCTGTCCATGCGCAGCGACAGGGTCTCCATACCCTGCAGGATGGTGAACGCATTGTGCGGGCTCATCACGGCGCCGAAGTCGCGCAGTCCCTCGCGACGCGCGCGCAGCGAAAATGGCGCGACCGTCGATTCCTCTGAAAACACCATGCCGTGAAAGCCCTCATAGGGCTCGCACAATTCGGCGAAGTGGCCGGTGCTTTCATAAGCCTGCTGCCAGTCGAAAGTACCGCCGTCGACTAGCAGTCCACCGACAGCCGTGCCATGCCCGCACAGAAATTTTGTCGCTGAGTGACAAATGAGATCGGCGCCATGCGCGAAAGGCTGTAGCAGATAAGGTGTGGTGAATGTCGCGTCGAGCATCAGCGGCAGATGATGCTCATGCGCGATGGCAGCGACGCTGTCGATATCGAGCACGTCGAGCCCCGGGTTGCCTAGGGTTTCGGCAAACAGCAGCTTGGTATTCGGACGAATATTAGACCGCCATGCGTCCAGATCACGCGGATCGATGAAGGTGGTGTCAATACCGAAGCGCTTCATCGTGTAGGCCAGCAGGTTTTGCGAGCCGCCATACAGCGCGCGTGAAGCGAGCACATGCGAGCCGGCGCCAGCGATGGTGGCCAGGCCAAGATGCAAGGCGGCCTGCCCGCTGGCGACCGCGATACCGGCGACGCCGCCCTCGAGTGCGGCGATACGCTCCTCCAGCACTGCATTGGTCGGATTCGAGATCCGCGAATACACATGGCCCGCGCGTTCCATGTTGAACAGCGAGGCCGCATGGTCCGCATCGCGGAATACGAATGAAGTGGACAGATAGATCGGCGTCGCGCGCGCGCCGGTGGCGGTGTCGGGCGCGCTGCCGGCGTGCAGGGACAGGGTGTCAAATCCCGGGGCTCTGGGATCGCTCATGCTCGCAGTCTCCTCGCGTTGTCTTGATGGAACGGCCATTATAGGCGGCCGGCTCTGGCTTTTTTGGCATGACTCGGCTACATTGCCCTGACTGGGGGATGACAAGAATAACCACTCGGAGGATCAGATGAAGGTCTCGGAGATACTGAAGGTCAAGGGCAATATCCTGTATACCGCAACGGCCGATACGCCCTTGCTCGAAGCGATTCATACCATGTCCGAGCGCGACATCGGCTCGCTGGTGGTGATGAAGAGCGGCAAGGTATCCGGCATGCTCAGTTTCCGCGAAGTGATGAATGCGATTGACACCCGCACCGGCTCCATCGGTGACGGCACGGTGGGTCAGCACATGGCCACCGACATCATGACCATCACGCCGGACACGGACATCAATGACATCCGCCGCCTAATGCTGGAGCGCCATGCGCGCTACGTGCCGGTGATTGACGGCGACGGCACCTTGCTGGGGGTGATGTCTTTCTACGATATCGCGAAGGCGGTGCTGGAGGCGCAAACCTTCGAGAACAAGATGCTGAAGGCCTATATCCGCGACTGGCCGGCCGAGACCGAAGAGTGAGCTTGCCACCGCCGCCGCGGTCCGGGCAGTTCGCACTTCTCAGGCAGCGCCGCTTCGCCCCTTTCTTCGGTGCGCAGTTCCTCGGCGCATTCAATGACAATCTGTTCAAGACCGCGCTGGTCACCGCGATCACCTATGACGCCGCGTCCTGGACTGATATCAACGTTGGCCTGCTCAATAACCTGATCGCCGGATTGTTCATCCTGCCCTTCGTGCTCGTGTCGGCGACTGCCGGCCAGATCGCCGATAAGCTCGACAAGGCGCGTCTGATGCGCGCGGTGAAGTTGATGGAGATTGCGATCATGGGCGTCGCGGCCCTCGGCTGGTACACGCACAGCTTATGGCTGCTGATCGCGGCGGTGGTGGGCATGGGCCTGCACTCGACGATCTTCGGGCCGGTTAAACACTCTTATCTGCCGCAGCATCTTGCTGATACTGAGCTGATCGGCGGCAATGGCATGGTGCAGATGGGTACCTTTGTCGGCATCCTGACCGGGCAGCTGTTCGGCGCGGCTGCAATCACGCTCGGCGCATCGGGCACCACGCTGATTGCGGTGGCGACTGTGATCGTTGCCATGGTCGGTTTCGGTTTCACGCTGTTCGTGCCGCCGTCGGCACCGGCCGCGCCGGATCTGCGCATCAGCCGTAATCCCTTCCCCGAGATCGCGCGCAACCTCCGCTTTTCGGCAGCAAATCGCGATGTGTTCGTTGCGATGCTTGCGAACTCATGGTTCTGGTTCTTCGGCGCGATGATTCTTGCGCAATTCCCGGTGTTTGCACGCGATGTGCTGCATGGCGCACCGGAGGTGTTCGCGGTACTGCTGACAGCGTTCTCGGTCGGCATCGGTGCCGGCTCGCTGCTGTGCGAAAGACTGTCGGGGCGGCGCATTCATCTGGGGCTGGTACCGCTGGGCGCGCTCGGCCTGACGATTTTCGGTCTGGATCTGTACTGGTCGGCGAGCATCAGCATGCCGCCACTGGTGATCGCAAAAGACTTGCTGTTTGGCGCGCAGTTCCGCGTGCTGCTCGACTGCTTCCTGCTCGGTGCTTTCGGCGGCATCTATGTCGTGCCGCTGTTCGCGCTGATCCAGACCCGTTCCGAACGCAGCCACCTGTCACGCACGATAGGTGGCATGAACATTCTGAACGCGATCTTCATGGTGGTGGCCGCGCTGATCGCGATGTTGCTGCTCGGCGCAGGCGTGACGGTACCGGGCATCTTCCTGTTCACCGCGATCGCGAACTTCGTGCTGCTGGTCGTGCTGTGCGTGGTTCAGCCCGAGTACCTGCGCGCGGCGCTGGACTGGCTGGGGGCGCGTTTCAGCGGTCGCCGGCTGGTAGAATGACGCCTTCGTATTTTCACTGGCGCCTTCTCCCATGTCCGGCAATACCTTAGGCACGTTATTCACCGTCACTACCTTCGGCGAATCCCACGGTCCCGCGATTGGCTGCGTGATCGACGGTTGTCCACCCGGCATGGAACTGTCCGAGGCCGACATTCAGCCCGAGCTGGACCGTCGCCGCCCCGGTACCTCGCGCCATGTCACGCAGCGTAACGAACCGGATGCGGTCGAGATTCTGTCCGGCGTGTACGAAGGCAAGACCACTGGCACACCGATCGCGCTGTTGATTCGCAATCAGGATCAGCGCAGCCATGACTATGGCAACATCGTCGACCGTTTCCGTCCCGGCCATGCGGACTACACGTATTTTCATAAATACGGCATCCGCGATCCGCGCGGCGGCGGGCGTTCGTCCGCGCGACTGACGGCGCCAGTCGTCGGTGCGGCGGCCATCGCAAAAAAATGGCTGCATCTGCACTATGGCACCGAGTTCAAGGGCTGCATGAGCCAGCTCGGCGAGCTGCCGATTCCGTTTCAGTCCTGGGATCATGTGCGCGACAACCCGTTTTTCGCTGCGAATGCCGATATGGTTCCGCAGCTGGAAGCCTATATGGATGCGCTGCGCAAGGCCGGCGATTCCTGCGGCGCGCGTATCGATGTGGTCGCGCAAAACGTGCCGGTTGGGCTCGGTGAGCCGCTGTTCGACAAGCTCGACGCCGATATCGCGTACGCGATGATGGGCATCAACGCGGTCAAGGGTGTCGAGATCGGTGCCGGCTTCCGCTCGGTGGCGCAAAAGGGCACGGAGCATGGCGACGAGATTACGCCGGAAGGCTTTCTGACCAATAACGCCGGTGGCGTGCTCGGCGGTATCTCATCGGGACAGGACATCACGGTGTCGATCGCAATCAAGCCGACCTCCAGCATACGCACGCCGCGCCGTTCGATCGACCGTGACGGCCAGCCGGTGATGGTTGAGACCTTCGGCCGTCATGATCCCTGCGTCGGCATTCGTGCCACACCCATTGCCGAGGCGATGCTGGCGCTGGTGCTGATGGATCATGCGCTGCGTCACCGCGCGCAGTGCGGAGACGTAAAGACGGGCGCGTGACTCCGTCCGTCAAGCCTGCGCAGTCGCTGAACTTCGCGCTCTTCTTTTTTGCGTACTACGGCTACGTCGGTGTGTTCTCGCCGTACGCGAGTCTGTATTTTGCGGACAAGGGCATCAGCGCCACGCAGATCGGTGTGCTGATGTCGCTGATGCAGGTCATGCGAATTTTCGGTCCCAATTTGTGGGGCTGGGTTGCCGACCACACCCGCCAGCGCGTACGCGTGCTGCAACTGACCTCGATCGCGGCCGCGCTGGTCTTCTGCGCTGTCTTCTGGGGCCAGACCTTTTCCTATTTCTTCATCGTGTTGGTGCTGCTGAATCTGTTCACCAGCGCGCAAGGGCCGCTGTCTGAAGCGCTGATGCTGTCGGCGATGCGCGGCGATCTCACGCATTACGGACGGCTGCGACTGTGGGGTTCGGTCGGCTTCATCGCAGCGGTGCTGGTATCAGGACAATTGCTCGACCGTTTCGGCATCGGGCTGGTGCCGTGGATCTCCTTGCTGCTGCTCGCGCTGGTGGCGTTTGCCGCGTCGAACATGCGTGAGGAGGGCGATGCGCATCCTGCGCATGACACACCTTCAGTGCGCGCGGTGCTGCAGCGGCGCGAAGTAATCGCCTTTTTTGTGTCGACCTTTCTGATGGTTGCCGCGCACGCGTCGCTCTACGTGTACTACTCGCTATATCTCGCGCAGATCGGCTACAGCAAGACGGTGATCGGGCTGATGTGGTCGCTCGGCGTGGTAGCCGAGATCGTGTTCTTCTACTGGCAGGCGCCCTTGTTCCGTCGCTTCGGCGTACGCTGGCTGATCTTGGCGAGTTTCGCGATTGGCGTGGTCCGCTTTCTGATGATCGGGCTGGGCGCCGAGTCGCTGCTGCTGTTGCTGGTGGCTCAGGTGCTGCACGCAGCGACCTTTGGTGTGCATCACTCGGCGTCGGTTGCCACGCTGCAGCGCTGGTTTGCCGGTCCGCTGCAGGCGCGCGGCCAGGCCTTGTACATCAGTATTTCCTACGGCCTCGGCGGTACCGCCGGCGGATTGCTGTTGTCTGCTTGCTGGGATACATTTGGCGCCGACATGGTCTACGGGCTGGCCGCAGCGATGTGTGCGTTGGGATGGTTGGCCGCGTGGCTCAGTTATCGATGGCAAGACCCGCCGGCGCGGGTGCCGGCTGCCCCTGCAGGGAGAGAAGCATGACAAGGAATCGAAGCGCGCATCTAAGCGCGTGCCTAAGCGCGTGTCGCGGCGCACTGGCGTTGCTGATGGCGGTGGTGTCTGTCACTGGTTGCCAGAGCGTGCAGACCACGCAGGCCGGTCTGGTCGGCGTGAACCGTGAGCAGCGCATGGCGATCTCGGCGGCATCGCTGGAATCCGCCGCGAATAAGCAGTACGGGCAGCTGATGGCCGAGGCGGCGAAGAAGGACCGACTGAATGCCGATCCGGCGCAGTATGCGCGTGTGAAAACCATCGCTGACAAACTGATACCGCAGACCACGGCATTCCGCGCTGACGCGCTGAACTGGAAATGGGAAGTGAACGTGCTCACCTCGCCCGAGGTGAACGCGTGGTGCATGCCAGGCGGGAAGATCGCGGTATATACCGGCCTGATCGACAAGCTGAAACTGAGCGACGACGAGCTGGCCGCAGTGATGGGACACGAGATCGCGCATGCACTGCGTGAGCATTCGCGTGAGCGTGCGTCCGAGCGCGCGGTGGCCAATATCGGCATCACGGTGCTGGCCACCGTTGCAGGCGTCGGCTCGCTCGGACAGAAGGGAATGGAGTACGCCTATCAGGGTCTGCTGGGCCTGCCGAACTCGCGCACGCATGAGACCGAGGCCGACCGCATGGGTGTCGAGCTGGCTGCCCGCGCCGGCTACGATCCGCGCGCCGCCGTCACTCTGTGGAAGAAGATGGGCGAGACCGGTGGCGGCGAGTCGCCGAAATTCCTGTCCACCCACCCGCCGCGCGCGGAGCGGGTGCGGGACCTGACCGTCTACTCGGAAAAGGTGATGCCGTTGTATCAACAGGCGAAAAGATAAGCGCCTGATCAGGGTCGGCTTGCCGCAGCGCCGCATTTTCCCGGGTGAACGCGTGTCGCTATGGCATAATCTCGGGCTGTTTTCCTCGATCCGGCGCGGTTTTCGCGCGATCCCGCCATGGCAAAAACCCTGTACGACAAGCTTTGGGAGTCCCACGTGGTGCATACCGCGGAGGACGGCACCACCATTCTCTACATTGACCGCCATCTGGTCCATGAAGTCACCAGCCCGCAGGCCTTCGAAGGTCTGAAGCTGGCGAACCGCAAGCCCTGGCGCAATTCGGCCAACCTGGTCGTCGCCGACCATAACGTGCCGACCACCAACCGCGCCGGCGGCATCGAAGATCCGGTGTCGCGATTGCAGGTCGAGACGCTGGACGCGAACGCCAAAGAGCATCAGCTCACGTACTTCAGCATGCAAGACAAGCGTCAGGGCATCGTGCACGTGATCGGCCCGGAGCAGGGCGCCACGCTGCCCGGCATGACGGTGGTCTGCGGTGATTCGCACACCTCCACGCATGGCGCATTCGGCGCGCTCGCGCATGGTATCGGTACCTCGGAAGTCGAGCATGTGCTGGCGACGCAGACGCTGCTGGCGAAGAAATCGAAAGCGATGCTGGTGCAAGTGGAAGGCAAGCTCGGTGCCGGCGTGACCGCAAAAGATATCGTGCTCGCCGTTATCGGCAGGATCGGTACTGCCGGCGGTACCGGCTATGCGATTGAATTCGGCGGTTCCGCGATCCGTTCCTTGTCGATGGAAGGTCGCATGACGGTCTGCAATATGGCGATCGAGGCCGGCGCGCGCGCAGGTATGGTTGCGGTTGACGACACCACGATCAATTACGTGAAAGGCCGTCCGTTCTCGCCGGTGGGCCCGCACTGGGACCGCGCCGTCGAGTACTGGCGCACGCTGCATTCAGACGCTGACGCGAAGTTTGATGCCGTCGTGCTGATCGATGCCGCCGAAATTATTCCGCAGGTTACCTGGGGCACCTCACCCGAGATGGTGGTAGCGGTCGATGCGCGCGTGCCCGATCCCGACAAGGAAAAGGATCCGGTACGTCGCGATGCAATGGAAAAGGCACTGGTCTACATGGCCCTGAAGCCGAACACCGCGATCACTGACATCCGTATCGATAAAGTCTTCATTGGCTCCTGCACCAACTCCCGCATCGAAGATCTGCGCGCGGCGGCAGCGGTGGTACGCGGCAAGTTCCGCGCGTCGAACGTCAAGCTGGCGATGGTGGTGCCGGGCTCAGGCCTCGTGAAGGAACAGGCCGAGCGCGAGGGCCTCGACAAGATTTTCAGGGACGCCGGTTTCGAATGGCGTGAGCCGGGCTGCTCGATGTGTCTGGCGATGAATGCCGACCGTCTGGAGCCGGGTGAGCGCTGCGCGTCGACATCTAACCGCAACTTTGAAGGCCGTCAGGGTGCGGGTGGTCGCACGCATCTGGTCAGCCCGGCGATGGCGGCAGCGGCCGGCGTAGCCGGTCATTTTGTCGACGTTCGTCAGCTGTAACTTTATTCAGGGAGCACTCATGAAAAAAATCGCCCTCATGCTCATCGCGCTGGCCGTACTCGCCGGTTGCAACACCATCAACGGGATCGGCAGGGACTTCGAGAAGCTCGGCGAAAAAGTGCAGGACGCGAGCAAGAAGTAATCTGCGGAATCAGGACCGAATCCGGACACACCATGAATAAATTCACCGTACTTGACGGACTGGTCGCGCCGCTGGATCGCGCGAACGTCGACACTGACGCCATCATTCCGAAGCAATTCCTGAAGTCGATCAAGCGCACCGGCTTTGGTCCGAACCTGTTCGACGAATGGCGCTACCTCGACGTCGGCCAGCCCGGTGTCGACAACAGTCAGCGTCCGCTGAATCCGGATTTCGTGCTGAATCAGCCGCGCTATCAGGGCGCATCGGTACTGCTGGCCCGCAAGAATTTCGGCTGCGGCTCGTCGCGCGAGCATGCGCCGTGGGCGCTGGAGCAATACGGTTTCCGTGCCGTAATCGCGCCGAGCTTCGCCGATATCTTCTTCAACAACTGCTACAAGAACGGTCTGCTACCCATCATGCTGACCGAGCAGGAAGTCGACAAGCTGTTCAACGAGGTCAAGGCGTTTCCCGGTTATCAGCTGAAGATCGATCTGCCGGCGCAGACCGTCAGCACCACGAATGGTGACGCGGTCTATCATTTTGAGATCGATCCGTTTCGCAAGCATTGCATGATCAACGGCCTCGACGATATAGGCCTCACCTTGCAGCATGCGGACAAGATCCGCGGCTATGAAGAGCGCCACCTGACCACGTTTCCGTGGCTGGCCAACACGATTTCCTAATCCCCCTCAGTCAAGCTCATGAAAATCGCAATCCTGCCGGGTGACGGCATTGGTACCGAGATCGTCGAACAGGCCGTGAAGGTTCTGAACGCGCTCGGCCAGACATTCGAGATGGAATCCGCGCCGGTTGGCGGCGCCGGTTATGCGGCGCACGGCCATCCGCTGCCGGAAGGCACGCTGAAGCTGGCCAAAGAAGCCGATGCGATTCTGTTCGGCGCGGTCGGTGACTGGCAGTACGACTCGCTCGAGCGCTCGCTGCGTCCGGAGCAGGCGATTCTTGGCCTGCGCAAGGCGCTGACACTGTTTGCGAACTTCCGTCCCGCGATCCTGTATCCGGAGCTGGTCGGAGCCTCGACACTGAAGCCGGAAGTCGTGTCGGGCCTCGACATCCTGATCGTGCGTGAATTGAACGGCGATATCTACTTCGGTCAGCCGCGTGGTGTGCGTGAAGCGCCGGATGGTCCGTTCAAGGGTGCGCGCGAAGGCTTCGACACCATGCGTTACTCCGAACCGGAAATCCGCCGCATTGCGCATGTGGCCTTCCAGGCTGCGCAAAAGCGCAGCAAGCGCCTGACCTCGGTCGACAAGGCGAACGTGCTCGAGACTTTCCAGTTCTGGAAGGACATCATGATCGACGTGCACAAGGAGTATCCGGACGTCGAGCTGGATCACATGTATGTCGACAACGCAGCGATGCAACTGGTGCGCGCGCCGAAAAAATTCGACGTGATCGTCACCGGCAACATGTTTGGCGACATCTTGTCCGATGCGGCAGCGATGCTGACCGGTTCGATCGGCATGCTGCCGTCGGCCTCGCTGGATGCGAACAACAAAGGTCTGTACGAGCCCTCGCATGGTTCGGCGCCGGACATCGCGGGTAAGGGCATCGCGAATCCGCTGGCGACCATTCTGTCGGCGGCGATGATGCTGCGCTTCTCGTTGAACCTGCCAGCCGAAGCCGACCGTATCGAGGCTGCAGTGAAACGGGTACTGGCGCAGGGCTTGCGCACGCCGGACATCTACGAAGCCGGTACGACCAAGGTCGGCACGGCCGAGATGGGCGATGCCGTGGTGAAGGCGCTGGTGTAAAGGCCAGGTCGCTGGATTCCGGCCTGCGCCGGAATGACCGTGTTGAGGACTTCAGGCCATTGATCTGTCATCCCGGCGCAGGCTGGGATTCAGTGGCCTTGTGAAATCAAAGGAAAGAAAATGAAACTCGTAGGTCTGGTAGGTTGGCGCGGCATGGTCGGCTCGGTGCTGATGCAGCGCATGCAGGAAGAGAACGATTTCGCTCACATCGAGCCGGTGTTCTTCTCGACATCGAACGCGGGCGGCAAGGCGCCGGCGATGGCTAAGAACGAGAGCACGCTGAAAGATGCGAACGACATTGAAGCGCTGAAGAAGTGCGACATCATCCTGACCTGCCAGGGCGGCGACTACACGACCGATGTTTTCCCGAAGCTGCGCGCAGCGGGCTGGAACGGCTACTGGATTGATGCAGCGTCGACGCTGCGCATGAAGGACGATGCGATCATCGTGCTCGATCCGGTGAACCTTGATGTGATCAAGAACGCGCTGTCCAAGGGCGTGAAGAACTATATCGGCGGGAACTGCACCGTGTCTTGCATGCTGATGGGCCTCGGTGGTCTGTTTAAGCATGATCTGGTCGACTGGATGACCTCGATGACCTATCAGGCAGCGTCCGGCGGCGGCGCGCAGCATATGCGGGAGCTGCTCACGCAATTCGGCAGTATCAATGCGGAGGTGAAGGCACTGCTCGACGATCCGGCTTCGGCCATTCTGGAAATCGACCGCAAGGTACTCGCGAAGCAGCATGCGCTGACCGCTGAAGAGACCAAGCAGTTCGGCGTGCCGCTCGGTGGCAACCTGATTCCATGGATCGACAAGGACCTCGGCAATGGTCAGTCGCGCGAAGAGTGGAAGGGCGGCGCTGAAACCAACAAGATACTCGGCCGTGGCGAAGCCTTCGGCGCGGCTGCGCGCCCGGCGATTGCGGTTGATGGTTTGTGCGTGCGTATCGGCGCGATGCGCTGCCATTCGCAGGCACTGACGATCAAGCTGAAGAAAGACGTACCGCTCGACGAGATCAACGACATCATCGCCAGCGACAATGCATGGGTGAAGTTCGTGCCGAATACGCGTGAGGCATCGATGCATGATCTGACGCCGGCAGCGACTACCGGCAAGCTGACGATTCCGGTCGGCCGCGTGCGCAAGATGCAGATGGGCGGCGAATATATTTCGGCCTTC
>JACCDW011310101.1_pt1 | contig 19000 bp, 37 predicted proteins | sample 7449781 | NCBI WGS metagenome assembly JACCDW01 (sample SAMN15323449, study PRJNA562643) | freshwater metagenome | isolation source: river surface water | place: USA:Blue River Watershed | collected 2017-08-18
GGACCAGGTACTGTACTGTCTGCACCTGTTGCACCTGTTGCACCAGTAGGTCCTGTTGCGCCTGTAGGTCCTGTAGGTCCAGTAGGACCAGGGACTGTACTTGCTGCACCTGTTGGTCCTGGTATTGTACTTTCTGCACCTGTTGCACCTGTTGCACCAGTAGGTCCTGTTGCGCCTGTAGGTCCTGTAGGTCCTGTTGCACCAGTAGGTCCTGTTGCACCTGTGGGTCCTGTAGGTCCTGTTGCGCCTGTAGTTTCTGCTGTTACAAATGGAAGGGCTGGCCACAAAGATACGCCATTACCAATCTTAATCTTACTAAGAGTTGTATCTATTCCAAGTTCGCCATCTTTTAAAACATATGTAGCTACTGCCCATTGTGCAGAAGTTCCTCTTTTATGTTTTACGGAACTATTTACTGTCATAATGCACCTGCATCAATATCTTTTGTTTCATCATATTGAGAAGCTGAAGTTCCACCGTCAAATATTGTAAGAGATGGATTATATGCACCAGCATACACTGTATGAATATCTCCATCGTATGTGTGAATATGATTTTCTAGTATATATGTTTCAGAAGCTGATCCTACAGCAATCCATTCTACGCCAGTAAATACTTTAAGTTGCTGATCTACTGTATTGTAGTAAATATCTCCAGGTCTACCTGTAGCTGGATCTTGTGCAAGTTCTGCTGCATTAAGGGGTACTAATCTTTTTACAGACACTTAAGCCTCCCTTATCCAGTAATTACGACTCTATATGCTCCACTAGCTGGTGCTGTTGCAAATCTTAATGTTATTGCGTCTGCAGATGTACGCTCTACGTCTGTTTCAACAAGAGCTTTTGATCCAGCTGTTTCAAAGACTTGAACAGTTACATCTAGTGATCCCAAATTATGGTTTACTTGAAGAGCTGTTAGGTTAGATGGATTTGCTAAATCTGCTGCATACTTTCTTGCAATTGCATGATAGTTAGTTCCATCATTTGTTAATGTCCACTTGTCAGAAGCTTCATTCCATAGGATTTCTGTATCAGCTTCATCTCCACGCTCTACACGAATTCCAGCGTCTGCTGAAGGGGTTCCTGTAAAGTCAGTATTAAGATTAATCTTATTATCAACTATATTAACCTGTGTTGTATTTACAGAATTAATTGTTCCTGCTACATTTAAATCTCCGCCTACTGTTAAATTATTAGTAATGCTTACATCATCTGGCAAACCAATTGTTACTGAGCTGCCTTCTCCTGATGTAGGGGATACGGTTACTTCATTTGCTGTTCCTTGAATGTTAGCAACATAATCACCAGTTGTTTGTGTTCCAAGGGTTACATTCTTTATTTCTACTGCGCCGTCTGTAACGGTAAAATCATTTGTATTAAATGAAGCAACACCACGATTTGTAGTTGTTGCAATTTCTGCATCTACTGTTAATGTTCCTGCGTTGTCATCATATGTTACATCAATGCCTTCGCCTGCAACAATTTGTGAAGAAACAATATCTTGTACACGCTCAGCATTTAATGTTACTGCACCTTGTGTTACTGTAAAGTCTGTTGCATCAAAACTTGCAACACCTTTATTTGCTGAAGTTGCGTCTTCTGCTGATATTGTAATTGTGTTGTCTGTTACAAGAACATCAATTCCTTCTCCGCCATTAACCTCTAATGTTTCTGTTAGTAAATTAATTGAAGTTGAATCTGCACCATCGCCTGATACAGTTAATGTTGTTGCAACATCTGCTTCGCTTGCAGCAGTTAAACGACCCTGTGCATCTACTGTAAATGTTGGGATCTTTGTTGTTGATCCATATGAGCCAGCTGTTACTGCTGTATTATCAAGATCAATTGTTACTGTTCCAGCAGAATCGCTGTATGTTGATGTTAAACCAACTCCGCCAACAATTGCACTGCCAAGTATGTCTTGAATAACTTCTGTTGAGCCAGACATTGGCATCCATGGACCATTAGGAGAGGTGAGTCCATTGTAGTAGTACATTGTGTTGTTTGATGAGTCATAGTAAATCTGACCTAGTACTGGGTTGGATGGTGCTGAACTTAAATTCTGAATTCTTGCATTGAGCAGCTCATTCTTGTTGAGGTCAATGTTGGTTACAAATAATCTTGCCATGTTTACTCTCCTTTAGGACAGGTACGCTGTCCCTGAAAATGGTTGTGCCATCGTCAGTGTAATTTGGTTAATACTATTATAGTCTATTCCTGTTTCTAATATGTCGCCAGCGCTGTTTTTAACTGTAACATTTGGGTTGTATCCTAGGTTGTGAGTTATCTGAAGCGAATATATCCCATTTGTTGGGCCAGTAACTTGATTGATGTTCCATGGATAAGTAAGGGTTCCAGTGCTTAAAAGGTAATTATTGGCACCTTCCCATGTTAAGTCGTTTGGCTTTGGTCCATAGAATCTTGTTGTTTGCTTATCGTAATAAAAATCTCCCTCAAGGCCTATATTGTTTGATGGAGCTCCAGTGCCATTAAGGATTGTTTTTCCTCTTGGACCTTGTGGGCCAGGTGAGGATATGACAACATCATTTCTAACTTCGGTTACTATTACTCTTTCATTGCTCATATTGTCACCGACCTACTTAAAGTTATATAGCCTTCTAAAAGCTTCATTCTGTTTCCATTAGAGTCTGTTACCATAATGTCGTAAGAAGATTTTGGATAGAATAAACTATTTGTTTGATTTGCAGACATTGTAACTGTTAGCTTTCCAGCTGGTTGGTCTATTACAATTCCGCTTGTTGGTGAAGATAGGGTAAAGGCTAATTTTGATCCGCCTTTTGTGTCTCTAACCTGCATTTTTGCAGATGCTGAGGTTAGCGCTATAGGATTTCCATTACTGTCCTTGTATTCAACAATAAATGAAAATGTAGTATTTTGGTCTATTTCAAAATTCTTTTGCGCTGACATATATCTCCTAAAATAGGAAAACTCCTGTACTCATTTTAGCACAGGAGCGTCCCTAATTCGTATTAAGTTTTACTTTGGAGCCTTGAAACCAAACTCTTGGTTACTTGGGCTTAGGGCCTTAAGGATTACTGGTGCAACTGCTGCAACTCCACCCAGAAGAAGGTCCTTTGGGTTTGTATTGCCAGTCATGTACAAAGCAATTGCTGCTGAAAGAAATGCACGAGCATATGTTCCAAGCGCTGCTAAGATCTGTTCTGTCATTGTTACCTTTCCGTCTTTGTTTAAATCCGCTTTATCGAATTTAGCCATTTTATCATCTCCATTTTGGGCGGGGTGCCCAGAATTTTGGGGAAGTCCCCAATACTATAATTCTACCACATTAGGCAGATATGTCTACTATCTCACAATTGCCATCTGATGTGCATGCAAGAGTAGCATTTGTTGAAGTTCCATCTTCTGTTTCATAGAAGGATAAATCTTCCCAGCGAATACTCTTTGGCATCTTTGAAAGCAAATCTTCATATTCTTCTTTGCTTACTTCTTGATAAGGAGCTTGCTTGTATGAGTGATCTGAATGAGGCAAGAATGAAATTCCTGAAACTTCATCAAAATGCTTGTATACCCATGCACCAACTTCCATCCACTCCTCTTCTTTTACAGATACTGTGATTGAAGGCTTGTGCTCACACCATGCACGTTGATAAACTAACCAAGTGTTAAGGTGGTCTAGTGCTGTTAGATCATTTCTAACAATTGCACCTTCTGGTGCTTTTACTGGAAATGAAAATACGTATGTATCGTTTGGCTTCATTACATCATCTTCAACTGGAATACCGACTTCCTTCAAAAATGTAGAAATTGGATCTCCCTTTGAGCCACGAACTGTACGAATGTAATACTGTGAATGCCATGGATGCATTCCTGAAGATACCCCGACCAATTGAGATACTGTTCCAGAAGGCTTTACGCATGTAATAGCTGCAGACTCAGGAATCCCAATTTTCCCAGCCTCTTCTGTATTAATTGTTCTAGCGTACTCACGAAGTCCTGTTAAAGTTGTTTCTAACTTGTCTAGTCCCTGCTTTCCAGAAAAGAACTTATGTCCAAATTGTCCAGTTAAAGAAACTCCAAGAAGTCTTTCTTCTTCTGTATTATCTTTCCAAATCTTGCGAAGATACTTAAAGTCTGTTAGCGTTGACTGCCATGTTCCAAGGATTGTAGCAAGGCGTACTTTATTTGAAACATCTTCAACCGTATCTTTTTCACGTAATACGACTTCTGAAAGATTACAAAACTGGTAAGGACGTAAAATAATCTCTGAGCATGGGTTAGTTCCGTAGTGAATATCTGGATCTCTTCTTCCATACTTGGCTGCTTGGGCTTGAGCTGCGGCCACATTGTATATGCCTCGTTCTCCTGATTTTGAGTCATAAAGGTTTTTCCATTCTGCTATAAATTGTTCCATCTCTGGCTTGCGAGAGTAGGCAACTGAATTATTTGATAAAGCACGTTGTGTATTGTTTTCCCACCAATTGCCTGACTTTGCTGCTGCCATCTCAATATCATTAATGTTAGAAAGAGAAATCATTGCTGAGCGACGAACACCTCCAACAACAACTACTTCTCCAATCTTGCACATAATGTCATGCGCTTCAATTGGTTTTAACTGACGACCTGCTGCATTTTTAAATTTTGCAATTGTAAAATCAAATAGGTTTACAAGTGGTTGTGGTCCTGATGAACGACCACCCATTGTCTTTAGACGTGCACCAGCTGGGCGAACTTTGCTGACGTCAATTGCTGGAATATGTCCAGTCCAAAGTAGTGCAAGAAGTTCACGATATGCTTTTGCCCAACCTTGCTTTGAATCTTCAACAACAATTACTGTGTCTGATTTTTCAAAAGAGTCTGGGAGGGCTGGAAGCTTATTAACATACTTGTACTCAACGGAGAAACCAACACCTGTTCCACACATAAGAATATACATTGTTTCATCAAATGAGCGAGGGTTGTCTACTGGAACAAATGAACAATTGTATCCTGCAACATTGTCTCTTTCTAATGCTGCTCCAGCAGTCATGACTGAGCGCATTGATGGCATAACATTTCGTTCAAATACACCAGTTTTTAATTCCGCTACAAGCTTCTCATCTGGAATATAATTATGATTTTGCTTAAGATGATTAAGCATGAAAGCAAAATATCTATCTACTGTTTCGCCCCATGTTTCACGTCTATTCTCTTCTGGAATCCATCTTGCATATCGAGATAGCGCAATAAAGTTTTCATATGGGTTAGCAATAGTCTTTGACATTTATAATACCTGTTTCTCCGCCCTGCGGTTAATTGAATTTAGTGTGAAGATCCTATTCTACCAAACAACGCCTTAAAGGGGAAGGGCTAGGAAAATTTTTTAACTAGATGATCAAAAGCTTTCTTAGTCAACTGATCCCAATTATATTCTTCATGAATTTTATTTGACTGTGCAAAATAATAACCAGAGTAAGCTTTATAATTAATTGCAACTTCACACATTAAATCTTCTAGATGCAATCTATCTGGTTTATACATTTTACCAACATGTGGGTCCCCAACTGCTTTTGGTAAAGTCTCATCTGTAAGTTTAGCGTTAAGTTTTAATGGTCCTAAATACTTTATGTAATGTGCCCAATCATAAGTTGATATCACTGGCATACCTGTTGCAAGCCCTTGCAATGGAATAAAACCAAAACCTTCGCCCCAAGAAGGATAAACTAAAACGTGGTGGGCATGATAAAGATTTACAAGCTCGTCTTCTGTATACTCATCAGTTATAATTTTAATATTATCATAAATAGCATTTGGAGATATCAATTCATTTTGATCACTGTAAATTCTTATTGTGCTATTGTTATGAGCCTTTACTGTTAGCTGATAATCTGGATTATTACCAAATAGTTTTATAAAAACATCTACTACTAGCTGCCCGTCTTTTCTTGGAGAAGGCTCTCCTATATGAAGAAACTTTAATGGCTGGCCTTCTCTTAAAACCCTGCGCTTTGGCTTCCAAAAACTTTCAATGCCATGTGGATAAACATATAATGGTTTTGTTATTCCATTTTCCTTAAACATTTTTGCACACCAGTCAGATGTTGTCCAAACTTCATCACACTGATTAAATCTATCTACCCAATCTTGTCGCATAGATGTAGATTCCCAGGGGGTGTATCCAATTTGATACTGGCCTTTATGAAATTTAAAATGATGAGGTTGTGTAAAATTTAACTGTATATCTGATTTAGGGTTTGCATAAGAAACATTGTGACCTAAATTATTTAATGATTTAACTATATTTTTTCCAGCGTAACCGAAGCCAACTGCAGGATTTAGTCCCGCTTTGATCGTATAATAAGATATATTCATGTTCTCTTTCTGGTTGACTGGCTTGACAGGGCTGCCAAATCAATGTTATTATTATAGTTCGTTATCTCTAAAGGAGGAAATGCCAATGGAGAAAATAAAACAACAGGTAAGTGATTTGGCTCATAACCTGGTTACAATTGTAATGATAACATTATTTTTGTTTCCTGTACAGCCTGCAAATGCCTTAACAGTAAAACCTTTAGTGAAAACTGAAGCCCAATTGAAGCAAGAAGTCTTAGATAGTTTTAGTAAAGAGATTTACAAGCCATCTGAGATGCTTACAGACGAAGAGCTAGTGCAACTACTCAAGGCTGTAGGATTCGAAGGATTAGGCCTTAAAAAAGCTTGGTCAATTGCAAAGCGTGAATCTAACGGAAGACCGCTTGCCTATAACGGGAATAGGAAAACTGGAGATAGTTCTTACGGAATATTCCAGATTAATATGATCGGAAATCTTGGTCCTGAAAGACTTGAGAAATTCGACCTAAAGAGTAACAGAGAGTTATTCGACCCAGTAACAAACGCAGAGATAACGTATTATATGACCGATGGCGGCAGTGATTGGTCAGCTTGGAAGGGTATGACCCCAAAAGCGCAGGAATGGCTATTGCAATTCCCGACTGATCAGAAAAAGTAGGTCAAATGCAGATACAATATGTATCTAAGTACATAGCCTTATCAGAAGAGGGCCTTGTTCCTAGACTTAAATGTCCAATGGATCAGGGCTCTCTTCTATGTAACCTAGACTTAGAAGATAATATTTACTTATACTGCTTATCTTGTGAATACAAGAATTATGTTGGTGTACAGGTTTATGAGAGAATTATGAATGAGGTAAACAATGTCAAATTGTGAATGTGGTAATTGCACTTGTGGTCAAGGAATTCAAATTGAGACAAATAGTGCGTCGGCGGAAGAAGAGCTTCAATATGAGTCTTCTGGATTTAATACATACGAATGGAAGATGCCTGTAATCTTCCCTAATACAGATGGAGGGATAAACAAAAATGGATGAATCACAATTGCCTGATGGGGCACTAATAAAAGATGCTGGAACTATTGAAGATAATATTCCAATGGTTACCTACATCATGCTACACAGAATATACGATCTGCTTTCTTTAATTGCTGACAAGGTTGTTGGCGGGGAAGAAGTATCAAAGATGGTTGGATATCATGAAAAGGGATTCTTGCTTGGCCCTGAACCTGCATATACACCAATTGAAGTAAAGGATGAAATTGATGGCCTATAGTCAAGATCAAATGGAATTTGCCCATAAGATTGTTTTTAGACTTATGGAGATTCTTAAGGTTTGCCCGAATGTGGACGATAAGTACAAGTGTCACACAACTCATCAAGCAGCACACAAGAGATGTGTTGACCTGATGTTTCTTTTGGCTGAGATAACAAATCTGCCTGAGTATCTTGAATATCTTGGAAACAACCCTGAGACAAATCAAGATCCATACGGCTGGATTATTGCTTATCCTCCAGCTGAAGCAATTAATGAAAAAGCAGTTGACTTAGAATAAAACATATCGTACAATAAAGATGTGTAGGTAGAGTTACCACCATAACTCCCTATATAATGTATAGCAATATACTAGAAAATCCCAATCGGATCCGCCTCTGATTGGGAATTTTTCTTTTATAGACATATAATATAGACAATATGGACAATATAGACATATAGTGCAAAAAGTGCGAAAAAAGTGCGCCGAAAATAGAAGACCCATTTCTACATATGCGATCATTTCTGGAATATGTCTTAAAATAGCCCTACAGGGCCTTTAAGCCACTTTTAGCCATCTTTGCACCCTATGGGTGCGGCAGGCCCCAAAAGGGCGGGAGAAAAAAAGCTAGGGATTTTCTTATAGAGTAATAATCACCAATGAGTAGTATATAGCCAGAATAGCCAATAGAGACCAAGTAAGAGATTTAGAGCTGTTCATTGTCTATATCTTCATTTAGGTCGAAATCAAAGATTTCTTGCTGTCCCGCCCAATTTAAGAATCGAGAAAGCAAAGCACCTGAAAGGATTGCTGTCGCAATCAGCATTAATAAAGCAGATAGTTTCTTCATATATATCCTAGTCGACTAGATTATTCTTGATCTCTTTAAGAATAAGTTTATCCATCTTTGTATCTTGAAATATCTTGTATTTCTTAGGAAGTCCTAGCCATCTACCAAAGAACTTGTGTGAATCCACACAGCTATCTGCATATTTGACCAAAGCCTCTGACATTGCAAATTTCTTAAATACTATTGGTCTATCTGTAATAAACTCTACAGTAAATAGAGGTTCGCCTTCTTTTATTTTAAAGGTTCCCGCCTTTTCCCACATTTGAACTTCAAAGACATGTGGTCTAAACCACTTAGAGATATCAAATGCTCCTGGAACTGAAGTTCCATAATTCATATACTGTGGTCTAAACATTACTGGTGGTCCAAACAATGGAGTTACAGACTCTTCTGCAAATAGTAAGTGCTTTATAGCAAAGCTAACAATTGCAGCATCTTTGATTACTGATTTTCTATTGACCTGTGCATTAAAATATCCTTCTGAAATATTCCACACTTGAGGATCATCTGGATTGCTAAAATCAAATCCGTATTCCATATCAAATGGAGCTTTAAATACCCACATGTTCTTTAACCTTGCAGATGCTGCAGGACATGACATGTATGTAGCCAGTGATCGATCATTTTTAGAATCTGGCATACGTCTTACAAGACTTGAATATACGTTCTCAGGTTCTGGATAAAGAAGATTAAATTCGCCTACTAAATCTGTTGCTGCAGATGAATAAGGAGACCAGTAAATTACTAAAGGATCCTTTTTCAAGATTAGTTAGATTCTGTTAGGGTTTGAGCTACTTCTCTTGCTTCCTTTGTATGGGCATATTCACCAGAGCAATATGTGCAGTATGGAGCAAGTGATCCGTCAGATTGTAATTCTACGCCCCACTTAGACATGTCGCATACTGGGCATGCAGGAAGATTTGTTGAAATGTTATTCATATAAGTATTATACCACCTTACAAGTAGGGATACTGGGATTTGAACCCAGAGTCGTTTGTATATAAGACAAGTGCTTTAACCAGATTAAGCTATATCCCCATGGGATTAGCGTATTCGGTTTCCCGCCACAAGTTTCTCAATGCAGCTAGTGCAAAAGTTTTCCAAAGTGCCCTTAGAGTTAATTCTCTCTACGTACTTTGGATTTTCGCAAAAGTCACATTTCATAGTCTTAGTATACCATATTTCTAGTCAACTGCAATATTAGATTTAACTAAATGTTAATAAAATTTTATTTTTTGCATTTGCATTTTTTGGAACGCATTTGAAACCACATCCATAAATGATGTCCAGCCATTATAGCCATTAGGATCCACATTACTTGCATTTCAGTAATTCCTGATCCTGTAGCTAGCGTTATTGTTTCATGATCATGCATATTGTTATTATATATTATATTTGTTATTATTGACTACTTGGGAATTAGATTTTTTAGCAAACCCCCCCTACCCCCCAAATTTAAACTTTTTGGAAAGATAGAGGAGAGTCTGGATCCAATCCCAAGAATTACTTGGTGTATTGAGTTCCTTAGTGTAACCCCCCGAAACCTTCCCAAGTATAACATTTGGTATTTTCGAAAGTCAATAGCTTTTTGAAATTTAGCAAAATGTTAATAATTTTTTAATTTGTACGATACACACCTTTGGGGATGTCCGATTTGTCCGATAGTGCGCCCATAAATAGGCTTAATGTGATGTAAAACACTAATTACTTTTCTAAAATGTCCGAATTGCCCCCTTTGTGAGTTGCAATTTGTCAGACCCCCCCTGTATAGTTATAGGTATAAGAAAGAAAGTAACAAGGTGTTACTAAAGAAAGGTAGGTCATAAAATGACTACACTAACAGAAGAATTATTCTCAACTATCGTTCACGATTTTCATAATGGAGGCGTTAAGTCTTCCTATGGTCTTAATGCTTACACTCGTAAGCAGATACTAAAGTATCTGCTAAGTAGCAAGGCTTGCTACTGTATCAACTGTTTAGATAAGGAGGTCAAGTAATGACTACCGCTATCTATGAGCCTTTCGCTACTGTAAGCGATTACCCTAGAGGTCTAATGAATCTCTGCCCTTGTGGGCAGGTAGTGTTAGCACCCGCTAACTATCACGAGGGTTTCCCTTGGTGGGATAACCCTAATAAGTGTAAAGAGATGTGGGATAAATCACACTCTAACTAAGGGCGTGTCGCTTGATAATGTCCTACCCATACGCTACAATTTCACACATAACCTACTAACGAAAGAAGAACAGACAATGACTATCACATACTCAATCTGGCAAGGCTCACGACTACTAAGCATTGACAATGTAGCACACGAGATAAAGGCTATTGACCACCTAATGGATACGCTAAACGCTAGCGACTTAGGAAAGAAAGTAAAGTTTTCCGCTAACATTCAATCTATCAAGACAGGAGAAAATAACTAATGATGACTAAATGGGATACAATTCAAGAAGATGTAAAAGACCAATACACCTACTTAGAAGAAGAAGAGATGTATGAAAAACTAATGGAAGAAGAAGATGATGTCTTCGGATTTACTAAGGCTATTAGCATTGACCATCTAACAGATGAACAACTAGATGAGGTCTTCGATATGTTTGGAGATAAGTAAATGATACCTAACGGATTAGAGTTACAACTAAACGACTATGGATTAGAGTTAGATAGTTTCCTAGGGGCTATCTATCTACCATGGCACACGATCATAATCACCGCCCTACTAGTAACCGCCTATAAGATTTATAAGAGAAAGAAGAATAAGTAAATGAATAGACTACTAACTACATTAGTACAATTAGCTATAGGAATTCCCGCCCTATATATGGGGCGCATGATGTGGCAAGAACTAAAACAAGATGTGAGGGAAGTCATAAAAGATTTTCGCTAATTAGCGGCGTGTCGGCTTGACAAAAGTCGATCCGCCCGCAAAAGCTGCGGCGTCGGGCGTGTCGTTACGGCATTGTTATAAAATACCCTGGATTTTGCGGCGTGTCGATTTGACAGACAATTCGGACATTTTGGTGTGATGCTTATCACATAGCCCACGCTCCAAATAATGAGACAAACCCTTGCAAAATTGGAAAATGTCAGTGCTATCGGCTATAATTGCGGTATCAACAAAACGAAAGGCGGACAAAATGTCAGCAAATGTTTATTCAATCGAAAGCCTCTTAGTAGGTCAAGAATACTTCTCCCGTTCAATTCGTGGAAAAATCGTTCGTGCTGAAAAGCACCCTCACGCAGTTTGGTATGAAAATTGCGATAGTTATCTTGTAGAAATCCGACCTGAAATCGGATACAAAAATGCTTACCGCACAATAGCGGTAAAAACTTCCGATTAACTAAAATCGAAACAGGGGCAGTTTCGTGAGTGTTCTCGCCCAATGTCGTAAGTAAGAACTCACACCAATTTTTTAACGAAAGGAAAACTATAAATGGGATACATTGAAATTTTTAGAATAAATGAAGAGGGTGCTGGCTGGGTAGATTTATCCGAAGCCACTCCCGAAGAAATGCTAGATTTAGAAATCGGACTATTTCAGGAAGGTGCTCTCTAATGAACTTAGAAGAATTTAAAAAACACGTTATTGCACAACGTGAAGCAAGCAAGGCGGAAGCCTTGTCAGTGCTATCTGCTACAATTCAACCAACAACCGAACGAAAGGAAAACTAATAATGGGAAATCTTGCTGAAATTATTGCCGTTGCTTGTGATGAGTGTGGCGGTGCTGGGTTTTTATTTTGGGGCGATGAAAACAATTATGATGTTGAAAGTTGTGAGTGCGCCATAGAAGATTGGAACATCTAATGTATAAACTATCTATTTACTATGACGGCAACCCCGTTGCCATTTGGTCTTATTCAGATGCATTAGAGGCGGTGCATCAGTTTGATCGTTGTGTAGATTTTGGCGATGCTAAAGAATACGCAACTTATAATTTGTCAGAGCCCTCTGGTAAAATGCACACTAAGAACTTCTACCGAAATGGAAAGGTAACACAAAAATGATGACACGCAAAGACTATGTAGCAACCGCAGAAATTCTAAAGTATATGAGCAATAAAACACATCCTGCAGTTTTTTCAAAAGTTGTAAATGATTTTGCTGAAATGTTTGCCAAGGATAATGAGCGATTTGATGTAAATCGTTTTCACGAAGCGAGTGGGTACAATGTACCGAACTTCTCTTCTCGATAAAGTAAAACGCATTCAGGAATTGCGCCGTAGCAATGCGGCGCAACCTGTTCGCAATAAAAAAAAGTACACACGTAAAATAAAACACAAAGGAAAAAACGTTGACTGATTTTCTTGGCGCTATCATTGCAATTGTTTTGATTTCAATTATTGCATTACCGATTCCGTTAGCTTGTTACATGGTGCTCAGATCTAAGTGATATTCATCACATGCCCGCAAATATGTGGCGGCTTATCCACAGGCTTACGGCACCTTGTGGATAACCCCTGGAATTTTGTGAGATTAATCACAAACTAAAACTTACGACACGCCGAGGTAAAAATTGTAAATGTCGGTGGCCTAGTGTAAAATACCATTATTCCAACAACGAAAGGTAAGTTATGTCTAATCTAATGAAAGTTCCACACACAGTTGTATTCGAGGCAATTATTGACTTGGATAAAATTCCTGCAAACTTATTGCCTGCGCTAATTGCTCTTGATACAGAAGCAATTACAGAAATGTGCAAAGGTGCAACAGTTCATGCTCTTGGCATGTCAAATACTCTTGAAGTAGCAAATACAGGTAACTATTGGGCAGAATTAACACTAAAGGAAGGTAACTAATAATGGGATTAACAACAGCTCTTGCTCTTGAAGAAAATTTATCTCTTGAAACAGGATTGGCTTATCACTTACAGGCTAATCATTACCCGCCCGTCCCCGTTGCTATGGTGCAACCTTGCATAGATACTATCGATGCTTACTACGACGAGGATTTTGATCGTGAGATTAATTTACCTGAAGGCATCTTATGGCGTGGGCAAACTACTGCGCCTGCATACGCTATTGCAGAGGCTCATCATCTCGATGCTTGGCTACCTCATGCGCTTGATTGCGAATGCTCGGATTGCCTACCTGAAGAATTGTGATTTTTATCACACAGGCAGGGGCTACTAAATGTCAGTAGTCCCTGCTATAATCAGACCCTAAACAGAAAGGAAGCAAAATGACACTAGGAAACAAAACCTATCAGATTGGTGATTTATTCACTACTCTAAAGTCAAAAGAAACAGGAGTAATCAAAGAGATTATTCCAAACGCATCTGGCTCGGTGCGTGTCCGTCTGGAAACAGAAAACGGAGAACGCTGGACAACAGTTCTAGCAGATAGCCTAGCGTAATGCTAAGCAGGGGCTACTGCTTGTCAGTAGTCCCTGCTATAATACTCAAACAAACCAACCAACGAAAGAGGAAAATAAATGGCTAGAGGAAAAGCAATAAATGTCAAGATTGCCACGCCAAAGGTAATCAAGGCACTAGAAACAAAGTTGGCAGAACTCAATAAGAGTTGGGCTACACAAGGCGAGAACGAAGCAAAGTATGAAAAAGCAAGAGAAAAGTGGCGCAAGGAAGTTGGCAAGTTTGCTATTGCTAATGTCGCAAAAGCAGAAAACTTCCGCACATCTTATCGTTCTTGGAACAAAACTCTCAATGTAGATTTTGACCTAACTTGTAATGAGGGCGACTTTCCTGCTGAACCACAGAGGGACTTTGAGGTTCTACATCAACACTCTTACAATGAAATGAAAGAGGAAATTGAGAACGCAATTCGTATTCTCAAAATGACAGACGAGGAAGTTGTAAATACTTCTACTTACAACGCTATTGCTCGTTATCTCTAAATAGTTTTGGTGGCAACACCAAAAACAAATGACCTGAGCAAGTCTATAAACTGCTCACCCACCCACTAACGAAAGGTAATAAAATGTCTCCAATTCTAGATACTGCTAAGGGTCGCTTTTATCGCAAGGGCGATGTATTCACAACTGGCAAGTCGGGAATTACTGGCACTATCGCAGAAATTATTGCTGTGCGTCCTAATCTAACTAAACTAGGATTAAACACAGAAAATGGTCTGCGCTGGGCTATGGTAAAAATCGGCGCTTAATGTTATACTTCTAATCCCTACTAACAAAGGATAAAAATGAAAAATCGTTATCGTGTAGAAATTTATGACGCTAACAAGTTTAATGATGTAACCATCTATTCAGACAGCGGCGTTGATAAAGAGTATCTAACAGAACTGGTGTTTTCTAATCTACGTAAATTCAGTGGAAAAGTTAATGCTTATGTTTTTGATAATGTAAAGAAGAAGAAGACAACTGCAATGTTTCTTGATGAGGACACTGTAAGTAAAGCGCAAATGATTTAAAGCTTGGGGGCGGGATCTATTGCCTTCTTCCCGCCCCTGTCTATTTGTCGACAATGCCCCCAACGCTGCGGGGTTATCCACAGCCTTACGGCCTCTTGTGGAAAACGCCTGAAAATTTGTGAGATTGATCACATGGGCAATTCGGACATATTGTAATTAACTATTGATAATGTCAGACCCCCCTGCTATAATTGCACAATCAACCAACCGAAAGGAAAAATATGGCTCACAATCTCGAAGTCGAAAATGGCGAAGTTGCATTCGCCTTGCGTGGTGCTCCTGCTTGGCACAATCTCGCTAACCGAATCTTCTCACAAGAAGAAGAAGTTACAACTGCAACAATGCTTGAAGAAGCAAAGTTGGCTAATTGGAATGTTCGTTTATCTCCAATCACAAATCACATTGACGAATCTTGGAACGATGTTTCAAATTCATCTTTAGTTGTTCGCACTAATCCATTTAATGGCGGAACTGATGTTCTTGCAACTGTTGGAAAGCGTTACAAGCCTGTGCAGAATGAAGAATTATTTGCATTTGCTGACGCTATTCACGACGCCAATGCTGATTGCCGTTGGGAATCTGCTGGCTCTCTTAAAAAGGGTAAAGTTGTGTTTGGAACTGTAGATATTCCACGCACAATGGTGCTTGACCCACAAGGTGCTAACGATGAGACAAAACTTTATCTTATCGTATGGACATCACACGACGGCTCTGTTGCCGTTCAAGCAGCGGTTACCCCTGTTCGTGTTGTATGCCAAAACACTTTGAATCTTGCAATGCGTAATGCAAAGCAATCTTTCAAGATTCGCCACACACAATCTGTTGATGGTCGAATTCAAGTTGCACGAGAAACTCTTGGGCTTGCTCTTGGTTACTTTGACCAATTTGAAATTGAAGCAAAAGCATTGTTTGAGCAATCAATCACTGACGCTGAATTTTCAAAGTTGATTCAGACAATTTATCCAAAGCCTGACAAGGACGCTGCAAAAGTTGCGCTAACTAAGTGGGAGAATAAGGTTGTTCTTCTTGATGACCTTTATCATAACTCACCAACTAACGCTACAATCAAGGGCACAAAGTGGGGCGCATTCAATGCACTTACTGAGCGTCTAGATTACTATCGTTCTGGTCGTGGTAATTCAGAAACCCTAATGGCGGGTGCAAGTGGTTTTGACCCAATCTTAACCGCAGAAAAAAATAAAATTCTTAAGTTGGTTAAATCCTTCTAAGAATAATAATCCTGAGCACGATTAAAAACTGCTCCACACGATCTCTTAGCTCAGTTGGTTAGAGCGCTACCCTGTCACGGTAGAGGCCACGGGTTCAAGTCCCGTAGGGGTCGCCAAGTTGATTTGTCGACAATGCCCGCAAGATTGCGGGTGTGATTCTTATCATACGGCGATCATAAAAAAAGCCCTGGAATTTGTTGTAAATGTCAGTAGGGTCCTGTACAATACTCGCATGACAACATATGAGAAATATACCTGGGTCTGTACTGGTGACTGTGATGCTTTAATTGAATATACAATTAAAGATGGATATGGATGGCCAGCAGGTGTGATGGACCTCACATGTCGATGTGGCTCTAATTGCACATTATTGTCAGTGGAAGATGCTACAATACCACCTTCAACAACAACGAAAGAGGATAACATGGAAACAACAATCGAATCAGATGCATTTCATTCACCTGCAGTTGAATACAACCCTAATCTATTAGTTACATACAAGGTACTTCATGGTTACTCTGACCCTGAATTTACCACATCCAAGGTCACATCTCTTGAATGGGATTTGCACAATGGACGTCAATCACAAAAGCGTTTAGGTCTTCTTGAATCTAACATCAACACAGTTAAAGATATTATTACTGAGGCATATGCAGATTCAGAGGACCAAGAAACTCTTCGTTCTATTGCAGATGCACTTGGCATCGAATTAGTTAGAACAGTTGAATTTACTGCAACCATCGAGGTTAGCGGAACAATTGAACTTAACTTGCTTGATGACTACGACCTTGAAACAGAGATTACAGATAATCTTTATGTTGATTCACAGAGTGGCAACATTGAGATTGGCGATACTGAAATCTGTTACGTGAGGGAAGCGTAATGTATTTTGAACTTACTGCTCCAAACCAGGTAGCCTTTGCACGGGCTACCTGGGATGCGGAGTTGATGGGATTAGACCCAATGACAATCGCACCATTGACTTTCAACATTGGAACTGGTAGTATTGAGAAGGTAAGTCGTATTCGTGACAAGTATAATTTAATTGAAAGTTATACATCAGACTACGAGCCAACAGGATACACAGGGAGATAATATGTCAGACTACAAGGATGGTTTTGATGATGGCTACAAATTTGCTCGTGAAGAGTTAATGGAAAAACTTGCAGAGATTGACATCATGGATATCGATGCTTGGATTCTTGACAGAATATCAGAGATGATAGAAGGCGGAACACTATGACAACCGAAGATTTAACAAGATGGATCGGATGCGATCAATGCGGTACAGCTCAAGCTATGTATTTAGTTAAGCTTGTAGAAGGAGAGTTATTCTTTTGCGGGCACCACTACAATGCAAGCAAGGCAGGCCTTGACAAGGTCGCATATGAGACGATAGAATTAAACAAGACAGAAGAAGTACCTCAACTAGAAACGGCGGAATAAAATGGGCGACAGAGCAAACTTCGGATTTAAACAGTCTGACGGTAATACAATCTTTTTGTACGGGCACTGGGCTGGATACAACATGTTAGCAAATTTGGCTAGCGCTGTACTTGCAGCACAGCCAAGGTGGAATGATGAATCATATGCCACACGCATTGCTATCTCTAATCTAATTGGAGAAGACTGGGCCCAGGAAACTGGATGGGGCTTAAGCGTTGGAAGATTGCTAGACAACGAGCACAAGGTACCTGTAATTAATTGGACCGCTAAAACGTTTACACTGTTTGAAGAGGACCTGACTACAGAAGTATTTAGTTTATCATTAGGAGACTTTGTAGAAAAATACAGTCGACTAGTTATGGTATAATTTAAGTAGGCCCAGGGGCCTTCTTATACGTAGAGGTGCGGCTATTAGGTTTCCCTAGTCGTTAAATAAGGCAGGACTTTTTACTTTCGTTGGTAGATCCTAGCAGCCTTTACATTCCCCAGCTTTTAGCTGGGGTTTTTTATTTGCCCGCAAAAGACTTGAGGGTATCATATCTCTTTTACGGGTGTCAAGTAAATTCCCTGAAAATTCCACAATTTGAGATCATATTTGATCTATGTGGTGGGCATCACAGGCATCTGCTATTCCATTTGTCAGTGCTCTAGTATATAATAATCACATATCAGCGAAAGGATATAAAATGCCAAATTGGTGTTATAACACATTAACTATCCAAGGACCTAAGTCTGAGGTAGATATGATTAAAGATAGATTGAATGCTCCATTTACATTAGCACAGGAGACATATGGTATGGGTGATATTAGTTCTTCTGGATTCCCCACCAAAATTAAATTAGTTGAATATAACAATCCTGTCTTTGCCTTCCACAATATCCACTCATATAAGGATGATGGAATTACTGATGAGGAGTATGCCTGCCAACCAAAACGTGATGGTGTAGATATGAATGACCCTAATTGGTTTGCTAAGTCTGTTGAGTTTGCTAAAACTCAAAAGGATTGGTATTCATGGAACAATTCCAACTGGGGTACCAAATGGGATGTGGCTGTTCGTGATGATGATGAATATCCAAATACAGAACTAATTGAATATAAATCAGAAGGTGATGACAACTGGGTTATCTATAAGTATGAGACTGCTTGGTCTCCTGCTGTAACTATTCTAACTAAACTAAGTAATCTTGTTCCGAACTGCCTGCTCACATTAGAGTATGAAGAAGAAACAGGTTGGGGTGGAGAATATGAGATTGTCCGTGGTGATGTTAAAACTATTCTAGAATATGAGAACCGTTGCTACGCTTGCCAATCATTCGACACATTGTCTTATTGTGAAGATGGTTGTGGTGAATTCTGTGAAGAATGTAACCAAGGCTCTTGGCAAGATGAAGAGGCTATGGCAGAATGTCAGACCCACATGGTACTATTGGAAACTACAGAAAAGGTGGAGGCATGAGTTTCTTAGAAGAAATGAATATAAATCAAATGGTAATTGATGCTGCTATAACAGATATTCAAGAACA
>JACCDW010083395.1_pt1 | contig 18991 bp, 11 predicted proteins | sample 7449781 | NCBI WGS metagenome assembly JACCDW01 (sample SAMN15323449, study PRJNA562643) | freshwater metagenome | isolation source: river surface water | place: USA:Blue River Watershed | collected 2017-08-18
ATTGATGCAGAATAAATAAATAGATCCCCTAATTTGAGATATTAATGGCACTTAATTTTCCTACATCCCCAACAACAAACCAAATTTTTTCAGACAATGGAAAAACTTGGAAATATGACGGCAATGCTTGGAGATCGTTAAATGTTGCTGGAATTGCTAATGGTGGTACTGGACTTACCAATATCAATGCTAGTAATTCTTTCTTATCATCAAACTCTGCTGGTACCGCACTTACTTATAGAAATTTTGTAGCTGGCTCTGGTATCTCATTTTCCATTGATTCAAGTTCAGTTATATTTACAGCTTCAGGAACTCTCTCTGGTGTAGGTACTTCGGGATATGTTCCTCTTTGGACATCTGCAGGAACAGCTCTTACAAATTCATTGATGTATCAAAGTGGGACAGTTATAAATGTAGGTGGAAACTTAAAAGCATTTACAAAAAGCTTTTTAATTCCACACCCATTAGATCCAGAAAATAGATTATTAGAACATGGATCTTTAGAAGGCCCAGAACACGGAGCCTATTTAAGGGGATCAGCTTCAGGAAAAAAACAAGTTGAAATAATATTCCCGGATTATTGGCAACCACTAATAGAAGATAATTACACAGTGCATATAACTTCCAAATGTAAATATCCTCTTTTCATCTACTCACAGACATCTTCTGGATTTATTGTCAGAAGGTGTGGAGTAGATTTATTTAGTAATTCAATAATAGAGTTTGACTATTTAGTTATTGGTGAGAGAAGAGACACCAAAATCACACTAATCCAAAACAGGTAAATATAGGGAAAAATCAATTATGGCATACCAAGATGATTTTAGAAATAAGGTTTTAAATGCGCTTAAAGCTAAAAACCTCGCAGTAGATATATCACAAGAAGAAACACAACAAGCAATTGTAGAAGAAGTTCAAAACGTAGCTAAATCTGAGGCACGTCCATTGTCTGCTGCAGAAATGAAACAAGTTCTTCAAGATGTTTCTAAACAATTATCTGAAGATAGTAAAGCATTTGCTGCTCAAAGCTCTGACTTCACTGCGTTTAAGGATCAATTAGCTGGTGGTGGTCCTACTGGTCCTGGTGGATCATATTCTGGTGGTGGTATAGCTGTAAGTGTTGCTAACAAAGATATCATGATCATCCCAGCAAATGGGGGTCTTGGTGCTGCTGGATCTGCAACTTCTGTAAATACTCTTTCACAAATTGACTTTAAGTTCATAGCAAACCCTAATGCTTATGGAGTTTTTGATCCAAACGAAATTAAATCATCTTTATTTAACTGGGCTGAAAGAATTCCTGGCAATACATTTGATACTCCAGTTCTTGGAATTGGTGGTGCTTGGGGTGGAGTATCATACGCTCCAACCGCTCAGTGGGGTATTGGCGGATCACAAGGTTCTGGTGTTGGTGGTTCAATCAACACTGACAAAGGTTTTGGACAAATTATTTTCTTCAAACCTGCAACATCCACAATCTATGCTTCTCTCTTCAATGACCTTGGTTTAGATACATCATACTCATCTAGAACAATTACTCTTACTGGTTATTTGCCAGCTGTACCGGGTGCTTTCCCAACAGCAGGATTTGCAGTAACATTTGGTGGTATTGGCAACTCTGGTGATCTTATTTTTCACGGAGCTATTGCTGAAGCGCAAACTAATACAATCAAATTTTTATCACCTTTAACAATATCTAACTCAACAGTTACAGACACAATTACATTAGGTCTTTCATCTGCAACATCAACTGTACAGAATTTTGTTGGCGGTGGTTCTGCACAATACAACCTTTCAACAACTACATCTTCATTTGCTCAAGGTGATCTTTTCTATGCAAGTGGTACAGGACACGTCACTCTCACCAAATTAGCTATTGGTGGAAATAATACTTTCCTTACCTCGAATGGATCAGTTCCATCTTGGACTAATACAATTTCTGCAAACACTGTAGCGGTAAACGCAGCAACCGGAAGCACAATTCTTTACCCGCTACTTAATAATATAGCTGGATCTGGCTCTGCGGTTTCCACAGATGTAGACTTCAATGTAGACCCTGGTGCAAATATTTTACGTTACTCATCAGGAAGTTTCTATGTAGGTACTGCTGTTTCGACACCAATTCATACCTCTATTGCAGATGTTGACATAAGACCAGGTGCAAACTCTACAACAGGTATCCAATTAGCAAACTTATCTGGACAAGCAGTTCTTAATGTAGACACTAGCAATAATAGAGTTAGTATTGGTTCGAACGTCACAGGTGGTACATATACTTTAGACGTTTCTGGTGATACAAACATTTCAACAGGAAGTGTTTACAGAATTAATGGTACATCAGTTCTTTCTAATAATACCCTTGGTACTGGAGTAGTTACTTCTTCTCTTACAGCACTTGGTACAGTTACTACAGGTACTTGGGCAGCAACTGCAATTACTGCGCATTATGGTGGTACAGGTTTGCAGTCTCCGTTTGCAATTGGTGATGTTTTATACGCTAACACTACAACTACTTGGGCAAGATTAGCTGCTGTAGCTACAGGTTCTGTTTTAGCATCTCAAGGACTGAACACAGCTCCTGCATATGTAGCTTTGTCTACTTTGACGACTGGTTTTGCTGGAACTGCATATCAATTTACAACTGCTCAAACTAACACTGCTACAGCCTTATATCCTATATTTTCTAGTGCTCAAAGTGGTTCAATTGGTGCTTCAATTGATCTTGACATAGTTTATAATTCTGCTTCAAATATACTTACTGTTCCAAATGTGTATTCTGGTACTGCCCTTTCTACGCAATTATATACAGCTTCAAGCAATATCACAATAAGACCAGGTGCTAACTCGACAACTGCAATTCAATTAGATAATGTTGCTGGTACACCTATATTAAATGTTGACACAAGTAACTCAAGAATTGGCATCAATAATGTAACTTCTCCTGCATACACACTTGATGTAGCTGGTGATACCAATATATCAACAGGAAGTGTTTATAGAATCAATGGTACATCAGTATTATCAAATAATACACTTGGCACAGGCGTTGTTACTTCCTCCTTGACTACAGTAGGTACTATTGGTACTGGTATATGGCAAGGTACTGCTATTGGAACAACCTATGGTGGAACTGGTTCAAACTTAGGCAATAATACAGCAAATGCTAATAAAATTCCAGTTCTTGGATCAGCAGCAAGTGGTTATGCTGCAACACTGATTGATGGTGCAAACACTGGCTACCTTTTGGCTGCACAAGGAAACGGTTCTGCACCGTCATTTGTTAACACGACAAATGCAGCTTTCAGTTTTGCATCTGGCACTCTTACAATAAATAACGCTGCCATAACAACTGGTACTATTACTGGTATTCCTACTAATGGCAATGATATTGTAAACAAAACATACGCTGACTCTATTTCAGCTGGTCTTGATATTCATGATTCTGCTAGAATTACAACAGTATCAGCTATTGGTGGAAGCTATAGACAATCTGGAACCGCTGGTACATTATCTGGTTTAGGCGATTATATTATTGCAACAACCCCAGCTGCTTTGATTGGAACTGATGCAGGTTGGGACACAGTTGGTACAGCTCTTACAAATGGTCAAAGAGTTCTTGTAAAAGATGGTGTTTTGGGTGCATATGCATCTGGTACTGGAGCATTTGGTGCTTATCCAACAACGTATGGTGGATTTGCTGCTTCTTGGGTAGCAAACGGTATTTATGAAGTAAGATCATATGGCGGTGCTGCTACATCTGGTTGGCTTCTTGTAAGAGCAACTGACTCTGACAACCAATCTGGCTTTCAAGAACTTACTGGTGGTACTTTCTTATTTGTAGAAGAAGGTACAAACTTTGCTGACCACGCATTTGTTTGTACAAATGACACTCAATTGCAGGGTTCTATAGGCTTCGGTTCTACACAAATTTCTTGGTCATTATTTGCTGGTGGAAATACTCTTATTGCTGGTCAAGGTTTAGTAGAGTCTGGCAATAATTTAGCTTTATTATTCAATTTAGTACAAGCGAATCAAATTTCAAGTAGCAATTTCTTCTCAAGAGGATTTACAATTGGCGGTACAAGAGCTGCTTCTTTAGGATCAAGTTCACTTAATACATTTACAGTCACAGGTGTTTCTGATACAGCTGCAGCAACAAACACATTTACCGCAAATGCAGATGGATTCTCATTAGCTGGTGGACAGACTCCTAGAACACTTACTTTACTTTCATCTAACATTACACTTACTGGTGGTGGTAATACTCTTACATTAAGTTCAAATTCAACATTGAACTTAAATAGCCAAACATTAGCAATTACATCTGGTACTGCTAACATTACACTTAAACCATCCTCGACAACAGCATCTACTTATAATTTAGTCTCAAGTGCATCAGAACAATATGTTTTAAGCACTGCTGATACTACATTCGCTGCTGGTGATATTTATTATAATACTGGTGCAACATACCAAGCTATGACAAGATTAGCCTTGGGTACTGGGGCAGGGACATCAGTTCTTATCAGAAATGGTGCAACTGGTCCAATGTGGGGAACAATTGCTCTTGGTAGTGATAACTTTGTATCTGGAACTCTCGGAATTTCTAGAGGAGGTACAAATGGTTCTGCGACACCTACAAGTGGAGCAGTAGCATACGGAAACGGAACAGCATATGCATTTACAAATGCTGGTACAGCTGGTTCTGTATTAATATCCAATGGTACAATCCCATTATTCTCTGCAATTAACTTAGCTAGTACAAATGCAGTTACTGGGACCTTACCTGTAACAAATGGTGGTACTGGTGCTGCTACATTTACATTGAATGGAATATTGTTTGGTAATGGCACTAGTGCAATTCAAGCGACTGGTGCAGCAGCAAGTTCTGTGTTAGTAACTAATGGCTCTAATGTACCTTCTTTATCAACAGATATTCCGACAGCTGTAACAATTGGTACTGCATACATCTACAGAGTTAGTGGAACTGATGTTTCACTTGCTGATGGTGGTACAAACAATAGCTTGACAGCAGTGACTGGTGCAGTTGCCTACAGTGATGCTTCTAAAATTGTTCTTACAAATGCTGGTACAGCTGGATCAGTTTTAATATCTAATGGCACAAACCCATTATTCTCAGCTATCAACCTTGCTAGCTCAAATGCAGTGACAGGTATCTTGCCTATCGTAAATGGTGGTACTAATGCCTCTTCATTTACTAATACAAATGGTGCTGTCATCTTTGATGGAACAAGATTAGTTACTGCAACTGGTACTACAATAACTAGTGGAGTTGGTATATCAGTTGTTGGTACAATCAACTCTTCAGGTGGATTCTTCACTGGTGGAAATTCTGTTGTAACAAGTGTTGGTGGAATTTACGGAGCTGTAACATTATCAAGTTCAGCATCTGTAGGTGGGACTTCGTTCTTTTCAGTATCTGGACAAAATTTAGTATTAAATTATCCAGGAAATGGTATCACTGGTACTGGTGCAGCCACTCAAATTTCATATTTCAATGCGACAAAAGAACAAACTGGAGATGTTGGCTTAGTTTACTCTAGAACAGCTGCTACAGGCGTTGGTTTATCAGTAAATATCAATGCTACTAGTGGAACAATCCTGAGAGTCAATTCTGCACAAGCTCTCACTTCTGGATTATTAATTGATGTTGATAACAACTCAACTCAAGCATTCTCTGTAGATTTCAAGGGTATGACATCAATCGCAGCAGCTTCTGGCAACACTGCGTTGATAATGACAGGCGGTAGAACTGTTCTTGCTCCTGCTACTACAAGTTATGCTTCAATTGGCTTCAATGCTACAGGTTCTAATCCTACTACTCCAAATATTGGTGATCTTTGGTTCAATGGTACGAATCTTTACTTTAGAAAAGATGGATCAACAAACTTCGACTTGTTGGTCGGAAGTGTGTCAGGTTCTGGTACTGCTAACAAGGTTGCTAAGTGGAGTACATCTTCAGCATTAACTGATTCAAACATCACAGATGCTGGCGTTGGTATGACAATTACTTCAACATCAGCTGTTGGTGCTGGTGGTGGAGCAACTTCTGTTCTTACATTACAGACAGTTTCTGCTGACAACTCACTTACAGATAGATATTTCCTCCGTGGTGTAACTTCTGCAGGTACAAGATTATTCTCAATTGACACCGCTGGAAACTTGAGAGCAACGACTAAGAGCTTTGATATTCCTCACCCAACTAAAGAGAATATGAGACTTGTCTACGGTGTTCTTGAAGGTCCTGAACACGGTGTTTATCATAGAGGAACAGTAGAAGGCAAGGGAATTATCAAGGTTGAGTTACCAGAATATTGGCATAAACTTGTTGGAGATCAATACACAATTCAATTAACTCCTTGGGGTAATTATAATGTGTCAATCGATTCTAAGACAGAAAATTACTTTACAATACAATTGGTTGGTGATTTCATTTCCAGAAAATTCAAGAACATCAAAGTAGACTACATTGTCCACGGTTCAAGACTGGATGCACCTCTTGATACAGAACAATAATGCATAAATTCTCAATATTCAAAGAAAATAACCCTGGCGTAAGATGGTTAATCATCGAGGAGGGCAATATAAATATCGAAACAGGTATTCGATTTATATATGCTCTCCTAGATGAGGATGAAAATGTTTTAGAAAAAAAAGTTTTTATAATTAATGGAAATGACTTTTCTGAAATTGGAATAAGTGGGAAAGATACTAGAATTGCAATTATTGAATTATTATTGCGCACTTGTGGGGCTATATTAGTTCAAGAATAACAAAGAAATAATTAAAGATGCCAGCAGATGTAATAATTGATCCTACAAATGGTCAAATATATTGGAATGATGGGACTGGATCCCCTCAATCTATTTCAATCAAAGGAGATGCCCAAAACGCCATCTCCTTTGTTGGATATAGTGCTTCATATTCTCCAGGATCAACTCCAGCTGGAGCATTAACAATTGCTACTGTCAATGATAGTTCAGGCACAGCAGCATTAGTTCCAGGTACAAATGCTTATGAATTGGGCAGTTCCACATTGCGATGGAAATTATTTGGTACAACTGGAAACTTTTCAGATTCTACAAATACTACAAGTCTTATTACTGGTGCTGTTTTAGTCAATGGTGGCATTGCTATATCTGCTAATGCCTCGATTGGGCAAACTTTATTATTTTTTAATGGTGCAAACTATACTGGCTTCAGAAGCTCTGCTACAGGTAATACAGTTTATACTTTACCAGAAACTTCACCAGCAACAGGATCATCAGTATTACAAGCAACTTCTGCCGGTGTTTTGTCTTGGGTTCCTTTAGCTGCTTCATCTGGTGGAGTTGCTACTGGTGTTGCAAGCAGAATGGCTTATTACGCTTCTGCTGGTAGTGCTATCACAGATACTTATGGATTTCAGTATTCAACTTCTGGTACTGCTCAAACTGTAAATATTTTTGGCGGAGCAGCAATTGGCTCAACAATATTTACTGTGAGCACAACAAGCACTACAAATATTCGTGTAGGAATTGGAGTTTCAAACCCTCAATTTGAACTTGAAGTTAACGGTGAAATTTCAGCAACTAATAAATCTTTCGTAATTAATCACCCAACAAAGCCGGGTATGAAACTTCGATATGGATCATTAGAAGGTCCTGAAAATGGAGTTTACATTAGGGGTATATCCACTTCTAATATAATTGATTTGCCAGATTATTGGCTTGGTTTGGTTGATTACAATACAATTACTGTTCACTTGACACCTATTGGAAAAAACAATTCTCATTATTTTGTAAAATGTGAAGATAACAAAGTATTTATAGGAACATCTTTATTTAAGAAAATAAATTGTTTTTATTCTATATGGGCTGAAAGAAAAGATGTACCTAAGCTAACTGTGGAGTACTAGTATGGGACACTATCATAATCCACAGATACCCACTAGAAATTTACATTTTTTGATCGATGCTTGTAATATTAGTTCTTATCCTGGTTCAGGTTCTTTATGGAATGATTTGATAGGTTCAAATCATTTAACTTTGACAAATAGCCCTACTTTCTCAAGCGCTGGCGCAAGTTCATATTTTACTTTCAATGGTTCTAATCAATACGCAGCAAAATCATCTGTAAGTGATGGTGTGTTGATACAAGGTCCTGTCACAATAAATGTTTTTTTTAGTCCAAATTCTACAGGCACTCAAAATGTTTTTGCATTAACAAGTGGCGGTTCCTCAGCTTTGCAAATTGGAGTAATTTCTGGGACCGGAGCTATATGGAAGTTCGGTGGCACTGTTTTATTAAATTATCAATATGCTGGTGTAGGTACTGTTTGGCACTTAACATACACTTGCGATGGCTCAAACAATTCAAAAGTTTATATAAATGGCGTTTTGCAAGCTTCTGGTACGGTAGCTACTCAAACTGGCACAGCAGATAATTATAGTGTGGCAACATATAATAGTTCTGGTTCTCAATTATTCAGTGGAAAAGTATATTATGCATCAATTCACAAAACTGTTTTTTCTGATTTAGAAGTTCACAAAACTTGGGCTGCATTAAAGAAAAGATGGGGTTTTGGCGCTATAGGTGGAACTACAGCAGGTGAACCAACTCAGGGTGGTTTGCAAGGTGGACAATAATGAAAAATAAAATTGTTGAAAAAAACCAAGAGGGCCAAAAATAATGGGAACAAAAATTGGTCTACGTAAACCTGTAGAAAGTAGAGGATTAGATTTTTCCAGTTCTTTGACATTTGAATTTGACGCAAGTAATCAAAGAATTTTCGATTATGTAGATATTGGTAGTGGATTAGGTGTGAGTATGCAAAGACTTTACTCCACTATTGATTCAAGCAAAATGATGCAATCTTTCTTCTTGACTAATGCCCTTAATGCGTGGACTTCTCCTTGGATAAGAAATCCTGGAAAATCATTTGTCGCTGGAGCATATACTACACAAACAATAGAGAGAGAAATTAAAGATTCTACATTTGAGTTGAATCACAATTCTCCATTTACAGTAATATGTGTTTTGCAATGGGCTAATAATTCAAACGAATATAGACACGGATTTTTAGCAAATTCATACAACAATAAAGGATGGGCTCTATATCCAGAGTCTGCAAATAAAATTACATTTGTTTTATTTAATGATTTATTTTTTGGTGATAGAAGATGTTATGCTGGAACTGCAATCTCTTGGGGAGATTATGGTCAAACATATTTTAGTGGGCAAGCTGGACCTTTTGTTTCTACAAATGCTACATCAAGTTTTGGGCAAACATATATATTAACTTGGCAAAATAGTAATATTTTTGAATTTACATCACCGGCTTCATTTTTCCCTCTTCAAAAATCTACTACTTATAGATTTGTTCCATATGTTTCACAATTAAAAGCAGATTTGCAAACTTCTACTGGTGCAACTGTTTTAACAGGCCCAATGGTAATAGGTAATAATGGTTGGAGAAATAACGATTATAATTTTTCAGCTTCTTGGTATCCTGGAACTGGATCAAGCATCACTCACTGGAATGCTGGTAAAGGAAATTTATCTGAAAACATTGATTTTGGGTATACACAAGGAACAAATGCTGGTGGTGTTGCAAGATTTCAAATTTATCATAGACGTTGGCTTCATTACGCCATAACTTATACTGGCTCACCTCCAACAACAATTGCAGGAGTAGAAAGCGCTTTTAAGATTTATTTACAGGGAGCAGCAGTTGGAACATCTGCTGAAAATAGCGCAAATCTTAATATTACATCGAATATGACCTATGATTCTGCTTCTAGATTTAGATTTTTTATGGAAAAGTCAGATTCTGGATCAAACGCAGGCGTTACTGCAAATATTGGTTTCTGTCAAATATATAATCGTGTTCTTACACCTACAGAAATAACCAATCAATATAATTCTATTAAATCAAGGTTTGGATTACCATAATGGGAGTAAAAGGTGGGCCAAACGTTGATTACAGTGCTGCAGCTTATATTTTTGATGCTGCTAATATAAGAAGTTATTCAGGATCTGCCAGTGCTTGGTATGATCTTTCAGGTTTTGGTGCTGCTTGTAATACTTTAACTGGTATTGCATTTACTGGTGTTGGTTCTACTTCATATTTTAATTTTCTTGGCGGAAATAGTATGCCAATTACGGGTGTTGCTCATTTGAATTATGGTACTGGTCCAAGATCTGTTATGTCTTGGGTTTATCCAACGTCAAATGCAGGATGGAAACAAATTATAGGATTTGGCACAGCTACGGGAAATGCTGCAACTGGTTTGGCAATTAGTAATGGAACTAAATGGTCAACATATCAACACAACACCAGAGCTGATGAAGATGGCGTAGCAGTAATAAATGTATGGACACACGTAGCTATGACACAATCTTCTCTAGGCAGTTCAATTTTTATCAATGGTGCTTTAGCTGCCTCTTTTGGTAGTGCAGTAACTGCTAATCAAGGTACAGCATTTATAGGTGCTGCATTTCAGGATGGTGAAATATGGAGTGGACGTATTGCTCAAGTTTTGTTTTATAACAGACAACTAACTGCCGCCGAAATAAATAAGCATTTTCTAATTACGAGAGGGAAATTTGGAGTTTAAATGGGAGTAAAAGGTGGGCCAGATCCAGATGAACTTTTTCATACAAATGCAAGATATTTATTTGATGTTTTAAATCAAATGGGTTATGTTTCAACAAGTAGTTTTATTAATTTTTTAAAATCTGACGAACATACAGACTGGACTACTGGCACAACTATACTTTGTCTTCTGCTGAAATACAAAGAGAATATGACAAAGTTAAACGCAGATTTTCTTTATCATAAAAGATTAAGGCTTATTTTTTTATAATAATATATAGATACTCCTATGGCAAATTCAGATAAAAATATTCGTATAACAACCAGCAAAAATAAGACGACTTATCCTAATATTGTCTTCACTGGTTCTGCTGCTGGCTCATCTGTTATAACTCTTGAAGTTTTAGATGATAATACTCTTTCTTTCACAAGTAATGAAGGGCAAGTATTTTCTATTGATTCTAACTTGTCAACGGGAACTATATGGGCAGTATCAGATATTTCTGGTGTTCCTATGCTTTCATCAAGTGCTGGTGGAACGGTCGGTATTGCAGTTTATGGCGGAATTGTTGGAATTGGACAAACTAACCCTATATATAAATTAGATTTAAAAGGTAGTTTTGGCTTAGCTTCATCTAATGATAGTTTATATAATTTTATTTTTAGTAATTCAGCTGCTTCAGGTAGTAATAGTTTACAAATAAGATCTGCAAACTCGTTATTATTATATAATTCAGGAAATACTTTTTACACAGGTATCAAATCAAATGCTGCTGCGAATGTAACTTATACTTTACCCACTACAGATGGATCAGCAGATACATTCTTGAAAACAAACGGATCAGGAGTTTTATCTTGGGGAACACCTTCCGGAGGATCAGGTGGCGGAGGAACAGGCGTAGGAGCTGGTGGACAGTATGAAATGGCATACTATCCAGCTACTGGTTCATCGGTTGTTGGTTCAAGTACTTTTACAAATAATACTGCCACAGGTGTAGTAAGTGTTACACACTCTACAGTTGCAACAGACTATACAAATGGAGCCTTAAAGGTAACAGGTGGTGTTGGAATTGGTGGTAGTTTATATGTCGGAGGTATTGGTGCAAGTATTGTTGGTGTAACTTTTAGCAATTCTACCATAACAAGAGGGACTTGGAATGCTACAGTAATTGGTACACAATATGGTGGAACAGGTCAAAACTTTTCATCGTCAACAGGGTTATTAAGGTATAGTTCTGGTACAGCATCTGTAATAACTTCGTCTAGTGATTTAGCAAACGTTATAGCTGATGAAACAGGCTCTGGATCGTTAGTATTTGCAACAGGACCTGTTTTAGTTATACCAAACATAGGTGCTGCTACAGGCACATCTCTTTATCTCTCGGCAACTTCTCCGTCAAATTCTTCCACTACAGGCGCACTAACTGTTCCAGGTGGAGTAGGTATTGGACTTTCAGTATCTATCGGTGGAAGATTACAATTATTTAATGGTAGTAATTACGCTGCTTTCTTATTTTCTGGTTCTGCCAATACAACTTACACTTTACCAGCAACCAGCCCAGCTACAGGATCTTCAGTTTTACAATCTGATTCTGGTGGAATAATGTCTTGGGTTCCTATGGTAGCCTCTTCAGGAGGTGCTGGATCAGGAACTGTTGCTATACCAGGTGCACAATATCAAATAGCTGCATATTATTGGTCTGCTACTGGCGCATCTGTTTCAGGATCATCTACTTTTACAAACAATACCGCTACAGGTCAAGTAGCAATCACTCACAATACAGCATCAACTTCAACATCTACTGGTGCTTTGGCTGTTAGTGGTGGTTTAGGCTTGGCTGGAAATGCTTTCATTGGTGGTACTGCTTACATTCCATCTACAACTCCCTCTAATATATCTAATTTATTAGTATCAAATAGTACAGTTTCTACTTCAACAACTTCGGGTGCATTAGTGGTTACTGGTGGAGTAGGTATAGGTGGAAGTTTATTTACAGCTACTGGCTCATCATCTTCAATTTCTGGTGTGAGGTTGGCAAACAATACAGTAAATGCTTCTACTTATAATAAAGTAGCAATTACTGCTCCTACTTCATTAGCGACTTTGACTTTAGCAGATGGTTCATCTCTTATAACATCTGGAGCAAACAGTCTGACATTGACCACTGGTGGTACAACAAACGCTACATTGCCAACAGGTACGGTCACATTAGTTGCGACCACCGTAACATCTTTAGCAAACTTGACCGCAGCTTCAAGCTTGAATTCAATTGGAACTATTACCACTGGAACTTGGTCTGGATCAACTATTACTGCTTTTTATGGCGGTACTGGGTTGCAAGGCCCATCTGCAATTGGCGACATAATTGTAGCTAATACAGCTACAACTTGGTCCAGATATGCAACTTCGGCAACATCAGGACAAGTTCTAACTTCAAATGGAACAGGAGCTGCACCAACCTGGCAATCTGTTCCCCCTGCTGCTGCTTCTTCAGTAGCTGTGACGCCAACTGTTTTAGATCAATCTTTCTTTATCACAGCAGTAAGTGCCTCAAATGGTTCAGCTCTTGGATTATCAACAATTACATCTTTTGTTGTAAATCCATCTTCTGGCATTGTTACAGTTTCAGGTTTGGCTGTAACAGCAACAACTCAATCAACTTCTTCTACAACAGGAGCTTTAAGAGTCACTAATGGTGCTGCAGTTGGACAAACATTATCAGTTGGCGGAAGTTTAAATATTTTTAATGGAGCTAATTATTCTGGATTTAGATACACTGGGTCTAATAATTTAACTTATTTACTTCCTGTTGCATATCCATCAGGCACAGGAACATCATATTTATCATCTAGTACAACTGGTGAGATGGCTTGGGTTGCTGCTCCTACATCAGGCGGTTCAGGATCAGTCAATTCAGGAACAGCTAATTTTGCAGCATATTATGCTACTACCTCAACAGCTATAAGTGAAAATGCAAATCTACAATTTACTGGAACGGGATTATCAGTAGGAGGAAATATACAGTCTTCTTCTACCACTACAGGTTCACTTCAAGTTCGTGGTGGTTTTGCTATCACTGGTAATGCTTTCATAGGAGGGACAACTGTAATTGTAAATAATCAGTCGTCGTCTTCCACAACTTCAGGAGCATTATCTGTTACAGGCGGATTAGGCTTACTTGGTAATGCATTTATTGGCGGAACTATTGTTCAAACTAACACTACATCCTCTGTCGGTACAAATTCAGGTTCAGTCACAATTGCGGGTGGTTTAGGTATAGCTGGTAATGCATTTATTGGTGGAACATTTGTTCATCAAAGTACTACTTCATCTGTAGGGACTAATTCAGGTTCTGTTACTCTTGCGGGTGGTATAGGAATTGCTGGTAATGCTTTTATTGGCGGAACATTTGTTCAGCAAAATAGCACATCATCATTTGGAACTAATTCAGGTGCTATAACTGTTGCAGGCGGAGTAGGTATTGCAGGCAACGCATTTATAGGTGGAACCACTACTATACAAAGTTCTCAAGTTTCAACATCAACAACTTCTGGAGCTTTAGTGGTGACTGGTGGAGTAGGTATTGGAGGCAGCTTATACACCTCAACAGGTTCTACCTCATCAGTATCTGGTGTGCTTTTACAAAACGGTAATGTATCAGCAACAACTTATAATAAATTAACTTTAACTGCTCCTGCCACAAATGCAACTTTAACTTTATCAAATGGCTCTTCCTTAATTACTTCTGGTGGACATAGCTTAACATTTACAACTACAAATGCAACAAATGTAACTGTGCCAACCACTGGCACATTAGCAACTACATCCAATAAATTATCTGATTTTGCTGCCACTACATCATCAGAACTTCTTAATACAATTACTGGTGAAACTGGATCAGGCGCTCTAGTTTTTGGAACTTCACCTGAATTTACAACAAGTATAACAACACCAAGCACAACTTTCAGTGTCTTCAATGCTACTGCTACAACTATAAATGCATTTGGGGCTGCTACTGTATTATCAATTGGTGCAAATTCTGGTAAAGCAACGTTCAATTCAGCTGACAATTCAACAAGTACTACTACAGGCGCAATTGTAGCGACTGGTGGAGCAGCTGTCGGACAATCATTGTCAATTGGTGGAAGATTGCAGATGTTTAATGGAGCAAATTACACAGCTTTTGTTTCAGCAGCATCAGGCAATGTCACATATACCCTTCCGCCAACAGCGCCTTCAGGAACAGGGACATCATATTTATCTGCAAGCACTACTGGTGTAATGGCTTGGGTTGCTGCTCCAACAAGTGGAGGGGCAACAGGGACAATCAATTCTTCAGTTGCTGGTAAAGTTGCCTTTTATTCTGGCACAACAACATTGAGTGGAGATTCAGCTAACACATTTGATTATTCGTCTGCCAGTGGAAAATTACTTATTGCAAGTGAAGAAAATGAAGGTGTGCCAACTAATTCAACTTTATTTTTAGGAGTAGGAACTGGAACTACGAATTTTGCTATAACTGGATATAGAAAAACTTTAGCTGCTTTTATTACAAATAAAACTTGGACTGATGGTGATTTATTAGTCCTTGGTGTAGCAGGTGCAGCTACAACAATTAGATTTGCAGTTGATTGGAGAGGCTACACTCAAATAGGTGTGCCGGGAACAGGTTTTACACTCCCAGTTACTAACGGTACCTCCGGGCAAGTGTTAACTGCAAATACTAATGGAGTTGCTTCTTGGACCACAGTATCTGGATCTTCTGGTGCAGGTTCAGGAACAGTTGCTATTCCAGGTGCTCAATACCAAGTCGCAGCATATTATCATTCTGCTACTGGAGCATCTGTTTCTGGTTCAACTACCTTTACAAACAACACTGCTACGGGTGTTGTTGATATAAATCATACTACTGAATCAACATCTACAACAACGGGTGCATTAGTTGTTGATGGTGGAGCTGGAATTGCAAAAAGTTTGTATGTAGGTACAACTCTTTCAGTTGGGCAAGTTCCAAATTATAACATACCAAACAATTTAGCATCATTTACATCAACCGTCAACTCTTACAACCAACTTGTTATTGCAAATAAATCAAATGGTACGTCTGCATCATCGAATTTAGTTGTTAATAATGACCAGAGTACTGACGCTATATATTACGGCGAAATTGGAATGAATTCCAGTGCATTTAGTGGATCTGGAGCATTGGCAGCTCCAAATGCAGTATATGTTGCTTCTACTACTGCTCCTTTAGTTCTGGGCACTACCACTCAACATCCAATTAGATTTGTTGTAAATGGTAGTGCAACAGACACAATATATATTCATGAAGCTGGAACTGCGATTTCTGTATTCACAAATCTCGATTTACGAGCTCAAAATGACATTAGATTCTTTAATGCGACAAACTCAAATTATGCTGCCCTACAAGCTTCTAACGTCACTAATAATTACACATTGTCATTACCTACAGCTCCAGTTGGAGCTGGTGCATCAGTAATGGTAATTGGTTCTGATAGCAATATGTATTTTGCAGCTCCTGGTTCTGGAATTGCTTTTTCTTCTGCTACAGCGAACACTCCAGTAATAAGAGCTAGAAGATCGATAACAATGCAGTTTTGTGCTGGATATACGCCTGCTGCATCGGGACCAGATACTGTAATTTTGAAAATTCCAGATTCTTCACAAGATGGTCTCACTGATGTAACTTATGTTTTGAGAGAATTTGATATTAGAGTAGAAACACCTTCTTCAGGTTCATCTAGAATTCAGTTAGAAAAATTGACTTCTACAGGTGCATTTACTTTGGGTGGAACTGGCTATAGTATGATTGGTGGCTTTGGTATTACTCTTACTGGAGCTGGAACTTATTTTACTAGTACTGCTTCCTTTGCTGCTGGTGCACTTGTAACTTCAAATGACAAATTACGTGTAAACTGGACATTGTTGAATGCAACTCACGCTAACTTCAGCATACAGCTCACAATGCAAGAAGTTTAATTCTTTTATAAAAATGTTATGAAAACTTGCGTAGTAAGAAGAAGATTTTATTCAACAGAAGCAAATAATGCAACAGTGTCAGTAGAGCTTGAACCTGGGTTTGGCATTCCTAAAGCTGCAATAGTTATATACACTGAAAATAATGCAGCCACTGATTCATTCGACACAACCTTGCAATACAAAAATTTCGGTGTTGGGTTCAGTGATGGAACTAATGAAAATGTAATTACATTTACATTTAGAGATGCTCAGGCTGCATCTGACACACAAATATCACACTACAATTCTAGATTTATTAGTGCAGTAACATCAGCTAGAACAACAACTCATTATAGAGTTGATGTTGTAAGTTTTGTTGAAGATAAAATTAATTTGACATTTACATCTGCTACGCCTCAAACAAATGGACATTTAGAAGCATTATTTTGGGTCATCTCCGGAGATGATGTATCAGCAGCTGTGGGTGTTTCTTCTTATAATACTACAAGTGGACTTTCTAGAGCATATTCAGGTCTTTCATTTGCACCTGACTTGGTTTTTATTGCGGGTGGTTTGACAGGATTGAACGCTACAACATCAACTGATGCTATTTTTTCATTTGGTGTAGCAAAAAGGACTACTGGCCAGCAATGCAACACAGCATTTTGGAATGATGATGGAGCAGATCCTTTTGCGTTAGCTACTCGTGTATCTAACACTCAAATAAATTCTTATATCAGTGCTGCAGCAAGTGTTGTTTCAGCAACCATAGGAAGTTTTTCTGCAAATGGTTGGACTATGACGAATGTTGGAACATTTGCAGCAGATAGAGTTTATAATTTTTTAGCTATTAAATCTGCAGACCCAAACAATGATTTCGCTTTATTGACTGATTTCAATACTTTCACAGGCACTGGCAGAACATTTGTAGGTTTGGGCTCTACAGGATTTCCTCCAGACACGTTAATTGGAAGCCTTTCTTACGCTTCAACAAGAAATGCTATACAAACTACATCTGCTACTGGCGCTGATTCACTAAATATTTTTGCCGGAACTGCTACTTCATACTCTAAACTTTATAATGGCACTGGCACAATTACATATAGTACAGCCAGTACATCAGTTACAGGTGCTGGCACAAGTTTTTTTTATTTTTACCCAGGAGTAAGGCTTTATACTCCGGATGGTTCGCAAATTGGTCAAGTTTCTTCAGTAACAAATGCAACATCTTTGACATTAACTGCAAACGCTTTGCTTAGTGGTACATCGCAAGCATTTACACATAGTAATTTTAGACAAAATTCAATATCAATAACTGAATTTGATGGTGACTCTAACGAAACAACATCGAATACATTAATTTCTTCACAAATGTTTACAATTCCAACTGTTAGTGCAGTTCAATTTCAAGCATATTTAGATACTCCTAATACTGCCCCTGGATTTTATTATAATGTAACAAATTCTGACGCAACCTCAAGAGTAGGATGGATTCTTGCATCAAATGACAGAGGTAATTTAAATAGACGAAGAGGAAGAATGTAAGAATGATTGTATCTGCAATTCAATTAAATCTCAAACATTGTTTTTCTAAAAAACAATTTCAAGATTATATTGAAAAACAAGTATTTTATAATTTACTTGTTATGCCAGATATCATTTGCTTTCCTGAAAATATTAATTATTGCTTGTTATTTGCAAAGAAAGAAACTTTATCTCTTTCTATAAAATCATCTTTTGAAAATTTATTTGATAAATTTATTTCAAAATTGGATCTATCTTTCATTTTCAGATTTTTCAATATCAAGAACCAAGAAAATATTATTCTTGATGTTATGAGTAATTTAGCCCAAAAATACAATGTTCATATCATTACGGGCACTTATTATGAAAAAAGAGTTGATGGCATTTATAATAGCCTGGCGATTATAGATAACAAGGGCGAAATTTTAGGAACAGCTTCAAAAAAAGATCTTGTTGGATTTGAGAAAGCCTTAAGATTACAAACACAACACGATCCAGTGGTAATTGAAACAAGACTTGGTGAAATTGGTCTTTGCGTTTGTTATGATATTAATGATTCATATTATATAAGCAAATTTAAAAAAGAAGGAGCAAACATATTGTTCGCTCCTTCAAATGGATGGCGCCCTTTTCCTGGATATCCTTTTGATTATAAGAAAGAAACTCCACAAATAGATAGGGCTAAAGAAAATGGCTTCAGTGTTGTTCGTCCATATTGCTGTGGTTGGATGTTCCCATTATATTTCCAAGGTCATACACAAATTGTAGATGCTCTTGGAAATGTTGTTGCTAAATCTCTCACTAGAAATAAAACTGAAATTATAACTGCTGAATTAGTAAGGTAATCTCACAACACCGCCAAACAAACCAAGAGATGAGATGCTTCTTTG
>JACCDW011270248.1_pt1 | contig 18987 bp, 18 predicted proteins | sample 7449781 | NCBI WGS metagenome assembly JACCDW01 (sample SAMN15323449, study PRJNA562643) | freshwater metagenome | isolation source: river surface water | place: USA:Blue River Watershed | collected 2017-08-18
AGCACGCTCATTTGGAGGATTCGCATAGCGGCCGAGTGCGCACGCTTGGAAAGCGTGTAAAGGGCAACCTTTCGAGGGTTCAAATCCCTCATCCTCCGCTCGTTTCACTCGCTTCGGCTGATTCACTAATTTCTGAATCGCCTATTCCCGAGGAACCCCTGCCTCATTTACACATCACAAGCTGGGACATCCTCCGCCAGAAGGTTGATTGTGGATAACTTTAAAGACCCACCGGGCTAATTCGTCATTCTCCGTGGATGACAAATCACCTTAAATCTAGATATTTAATCCATTCACTCATCATTGTTCTGCTTGGAAGCTTCTCTTCCTTCGACAAAGCTCTCGCTGTCGTGACTCCGCCAGCTACTAAGTGCAATATTCGCGTCGATGATCCACATATTTCAAAGTTCATCCTACGCACTAAGGGATATCTAGCTGTCAAAGTTAATGCTCGATCGACATGTGACAAAACTATGCGAGACCTTGAATTGAATGTAGAAATATACAAAGTCGGATTATTCCGAGATTATCAGGTGGGCAAGAAGAAAGTTCAATTTTCAGGCTTGATCTACGCCAACAAAGTAGTCAAGAATGAAATTACGTATGCAAAGTGTCGCTCCCAAAAACCTAGTAAATACTACGGAATCGCATTTGCTAGTGCAGTAATTGATGGAAAATTCAAAAAGACGCTAAGAGTCACTTCTGCAAAAACGATCTCCCTCAAATGTGGAACCTGAGATAAACTTAATCCATGAATCCAGCGAATGACAATGAATCTCTTCGTGATGACGCATGGGATGAGAAGTATTTTTCATTGATTCTTGATTTGACAGAAAAGAATTCATCTCGCTATGAAAGCCAAGCTGAAACTTTATTAAATAACAAATCTCTCGTGATTGAAGTCGAAGGCGTTGAGATTAGATATGAAATCACTCCAATAGGGTGCAGTTACTACGCATCTGAAAATCTAAATGGTGAAGTTTGGAGTGGCTGGACTCGGATGGGGTGGAAAAAGTCCAGGAAACGAAAGCGCCTTCCTGATTTTTTTGCCAGTTCAGAGGCAGGAGTTCTTCTAGAATTACCACACTGATTTACTTATGATTGCTATTTAATATACAAAGGCTTTCATCGCTGGACAGTGGCAGTACGCCCGGCACACTCAAACGAAAAGAATTATTCCCCTAAATTGTGGCACCTAGGATATTCTTTCAAAATGGATCTTGATGAACCCCTAATCCTCTCTCCTGAAGAGCAGCTGAAGGTAGATCAAGCGATGGCACACTTTTTGAATCTGTTAAATTCTGAACGGTCAAGATATGAGCTGCAAGCGCGTGAATTGATTGAAAGTCAAACTCTTACGACAGAAACAGATGATTTCTTACTCAAGTACAAAATTAATGGTGATCGTTGCGTTAGCCGTGGAAATCCAAAGATAAGTGGTGGCCAAGGATTCTCAATTGAATTTGCAATTCCTGCGACCGAGCAAGAAAAAATTGATTCAATAGTAGAGCTCTTTGCCCAAAGCGAAGCTGAGTCCGCGAAGAGAGATTAAATCTCGACACCGATGTATTTGGTTTCAAGGAACTCGTGAATGCCATCGAAGCCGCCTTCACGGCCAAGGCCTGATTGCTTTACTCCACCGAATGGCGCTGCAGGATCTGAGATCACGCCGCGGTTGATGGCAACCATTCCAGATTCGATCGCCTCAGCCATACGAAGTGCTCGCTTGAGATCTTCTGAATAGACGTAGCTAATCAATCCGTAATCAGTGCTGTTAGCAAGAGTGATCGCCTCTTCATCGGTATCGAAGGTAACAACTGGGGCGACTGGGCCAAAGACCTCGTGGTTCAAAATTGGATTGTCTGAGCCAACTTCAATAACAGTTGCTGGGTAGAAAGCACCCGGACCATCTGGAAGTTCGCCACCAGTAATGACTTTTCCGCCACTTGCTACAGATTGATCGACAAGTTCTGCAATCTTGTTGCGCTCTTTAATTGAAACGCTTGCGCCAAGTTGAATACCAGCATCACGACCACGTCCCATAACAAATGCTGACATTGCCGCAGAGAACTTCTTTGTAAATTCTGCAGCGATCGGACGTTGCACATATACGCGATTTGCAGCGGTGCACGCTGCTCCGCCGTTTCGCATCTTGGCAAGCATCAAACCTTTAACAGCCTCATCGATATTTGCATCATCGAGAACAACAAATGGCGCGTTGCCGCCAAGTTCCATCGAGCAGCGAATAACGCGATCAGATGCTTCGCGCAGCAAGATGCGACCGACTTCGGTAGATCCAGTAAATGAGAGATTCTTAAGTCGTGGGTCGTGCAACATCGCGCTGATTGCAGGGCCTGTCTGTTCAGGAAGAATCACATTGAGAACACCCTTTGGAAGACCAGCTCGTTCCATGATGTCGGCAATTGCGAGCGCAGTAAGCGGTGTCTCACCGGCTGGCTTTAAAATCATTGTGCATCCGGCAGCAACTGCTGGACCAATCTTTCGTGTGGCCATCGCTGCTGGAAAATTCCACGGGGTAATTAATAGCGAGAGACCGATAGGTTGGTGGGTAACAAGGATGCGCTTATCTCCACTTGGTGATTTTCTAAAATCTCCTGGAGTACGTACTGCTTCCTCGGCAAACCAACGGAAGAATTCTGCAGCGTAGAGAACTTCACCCTTTGCATCAGAGAGTGCTTTTCCATTCTCTTTAGAGACAAGCTCTGCCAAGTAATCGGCTTCTGCGCTCATGATTTCAAATGCTTTACGCAAGATCTCACTGCGTACTCGCGGCGCAGTTGCCGCCCAAGAAGCGCTGGCGCTATCTGCTGCAGCAAGGGCTGCCTCACACTCTTTATCTCCGGCGAGGGCCACATCTGCAATGACGCTGAGGTCACTTGGGTCATAGACAGGCGTGGTTTTTACTCCATCGACCCATTCTCCGTTGATAAACATCTGAGTACGCATAAGATGAGGATACTCAGAGTGTAAAAAGGTCGCTACTAGCGGCCGAAAGCCAGCCGTTAAAGGGAGATGAAGTGCCTAAGTCCTGGACCGATGGAGCACCAACCCCGGTCGCCTTACAAGATCATGCTCCGCTGGAAGATCCACTTACATACAAAATCAAGCGCCGTTTTTTAGGTGGCGCGCTCAACCGTCACTCACTTGGACATCAACGTTTAAGTAAGCGTTACGGCCTTGGCATCTTGTCATCAGATTGCATCTCATCTTCGGCATATGGCTCTGAACAGATTCTTATCGCGCTCTTGCCAGCATTTGGCCTAGCAGCATTCACAATTTTGATGCCGATGACCGGTGTTGTCATTGCAATTCTTATTCTCATTACTCTTTCATATCGCAACGTCATCTCTGTCTATACAAAGACAGGCGGAGCTTACATAGTCTCGCGCGATAACTTCGGCCCCGTAGTTGCTCAGATTGCAGCTGTTGCGCTGATGCTTGATTACATCGTCACTCTTGCCATCCAATCAGCAGCAGGAGTAGCGGCGATCATCTCGACCTTCCCATCTCTTGCACCGTGGAAGATTCCGATGATTTTGGTGGTTATCTGCATCCTCACATATGGAAATCTTCGCGGCGTTAAAGAAGCTGGTAAGGCATTTGCATTTCCTACTTACTTCTTCGTCGGTTCGATGTTTATCGTCTTTAGCGTTGGTATCTGGCGCCTGATTACTGGGACACTTCCAGTTCTTGATACTGATCTTCCAGGTGCAATTGAAGTTGGTGAAGGTCAGGGAATTCTTACCGTTGCTGGAATCTTTATCCTGCTTCGCGCCTTTGCAAATGGTGGTTCATCTCTGACCGGTCTTGAAGCAATCTCAGATGGTGTTGCACTCTTTAAGGCACCTGAAGCTACAAATGCACGCAGAACTCTGGTCATCATGAGTACTTTGCTAGGCACTCTCGTTCTTGGTGTTTCATGGTTTGCCCACCATATTCAAGCGATGCCATATGAATCTGGCACTCCAACTGTTATTTCACAGATCGCCAAATCGATTATGGGAACTGATGGCTTTGGCCAATTTATGTTCGTGATGGTCCAGGCAGCAACGATGCTTATTCTCTTTGCTGGGGCAAATACGACCTATAGCGCCTTCCCATTGCTCTGTAACTTCGTTGCAACCGATGGATATCTGCCCCGCCAATTAACTAAGCGTGGACACCGTTTAGCATTTTCAAATGGAATCCTGCTTCTTGCAGGTGGTGGAATCTTCTTAGTATTAATAACCGCCGGATCAGTAGAACACCTTGTCGCCTTCTACGCACTCGGAGTATTTACTGGCTTTACCTTGGCTGGATTTGGAATGGCCCGTTTCTTTAAGCGAACCAAACCAGAAGGTTGGAAGGTTAAGTATGTAGTTAACTGGATGGCTGGTGCGGTATCGCTTTCAATTGTGATCATCTTCTCTGTTGTGAAATTTACACAAGGAGCGTGGCTTGTTCTTGTGATCTCACCAATCTTGGTTGTCTCGTTCTTAAGATTGCGACGCCGATACACCAGCGAGCAGAGCGCACTTGCAGTCAAGACAGAACATGAGCGTGCAACATCAATTGCCCGCCATGATGTAACTGTCTTAGTTGATAATGTCGATCTTGCAACAGTTGGTGCTATTCGTTACGCCCGAAGCCTTAAGCCTCGCAAGTTAAGTGCAGTTCACTTTGTGATCGATGATCGTCGCGCAGAAGAGATTCAAGAAGCGTGGGCAAACTCTGAAGCACTCGATGATGTCACACTAGAACTTATTGATTGCCCTGATCGTCGCCTTCCAAATGCCGCACTCGAATATTCATTGCGCATGACTGAAAAGCCAGATGTTGAACTGACACTCTTACTTCCACGTCGTGCTTACTCTGGATTCTTAGGTCGCTTACTTCACGATCAAACTGCAGAAAAGATTGCTGCTCCTATCTCGCAACTACAACGCGTGGTTGCAACGATCGTTCCATTTGACGTCAATCGCATTCTCTCTGGCTCAACTCCACAGGTTGTTAAGGTTGAAGAAGTTAAAGTTGCTGCAAAGCCAGCAGCATTTAAGCCGGTTCAGGATGTTATGAAGTTGGCAGAGCCAATTAGCCACTATGCAGAGAATATGACGCCAATTGGTCAGATCGAATGGCGTAAGCGTGCACACGTTCAAGGCCAGGTAACCTCAATTAAGAGCGCTCCACGTGGCTCTGCGCCATACCTTCAGGTTGAAGTCTGGGATCAGACTGGTGGAGTGACCCTTCAATTCTTAGGTCGCCGCGAAATCGCAGGCCTTGAAGTCGGTTCAGAAATTCGTGCCGAGGGAATGGTTGGCGAAGAAGAAGGATCGCTGATTATTCTCAATCCTTCATACGAACTACTTGTCTGAGAAGAACTCTTTCAGTAATTGAGCGCACTCTTGTTCTCTTACTCCTGCAGTAACCTCAACCTTAAATATTGAGCGTGGATCCCGCAGTACATCCCAAACCGATCCCACTGCGCCAGCCTTCTCATCCCATGCGCCAAAGACAAGTGAGCTAATTCGCGATTGTGCGATTGCACCGGCGCACATTGCACATGGTTCAAGGGTCACGACAAGGGTGCAGCCATCTAGACGAGATTTCTGCAATCGCTGCGCCGCATTGCGGATAGCAACAACTTCTGCATGAGCAGTTGGATCGTTATTGGCTTCACGTTCATTAAAACCTGTTCCGATGACAATTCCATCTGGATTAACAACTAGTGCACCAACTGGAACATCGCCAGTTGCAAGCGCCTGTCGCGCAATCGTTAACGCGTCATCCATAAGGTCGTGATGGTTAAGAATCTTATAGCTCCAATAGTTGTGCGAACTCTTCGCCAAATCCTAGACGGCTAGCGATAGCTTCAAGTTGTTCATCAGGAAATAAATCTGCATCATCACATAGCGTTGAAAGTTCCATGCGGTGTACTCCAAGATCGGAGATGATATCGAGATCTCCTGCCGGAAAAGGTTCGTCATCTTCTTCTGGCATATCCAGATCGCAGATTTCAATTAACTCTGCAGCAATGTCGTAATCGACAGCGCAAGTAACATCACTTAAGAAGAGTTTTATATGGGATCCAAGAACACGAATGATGATGAAAAACTCTTCATCGATTGCAAGAAGTGCCAGCGCCCCACCATTTGTCTGCTGTGCCTTGAGGCGATCGATAATCTGAGGAAGGTCTTGCGCATCGGGCAGCAGGGCTAGCGACCAACGTCCATCTTCATGCCAGGCCGCGACAGCGATATCTACATCGTTGATGAGTGGCTCGCCTGCTTGATCCTGTGTCACATCGCTCATATTCCCACTCATTGGGGTGGAATGAAAGGGCGGTAAGGTATGGGTTATGAAAGTTCATGTTGCCGACCATCCGCTGATCTCACATAAATTAACTGTTCTGCGCGACCAGACGACAGATTCGCCAACATTTAGACACCTCGTTGAAGAGCTCGTCACGCTTCTTGCCTATGAGGCAACGCGCGATGTACGCGTAGAGAAGGTCGACATTATTACTCCGGTTCAGCCAACTACTGGCGTCAAACTCGCAGAGCCACGTCCTGTCGTTGTGCCTATTCTCCGCGCTGGACTTGGAATGCTTGAAGGAATGAGTCGTTTGGTTCCAACAGCTGAAATTGGATTCCTTGGAATGGTCCGCGACGAAAAGACTCTTCAGGCAAGCACCTATGCAAATCGTCTTCCTGAAGATCTCTCAGGCCGTCAATGCTTTGTATTAGATCCAATGCTTGCAACAGGTGGAACTCTTGTTGCTGCAATCAACTTTTTGATCGAACGCGGTGCAACTGAGATCACCGCAATCTGCATCTTGTCAGCACCAGAAGGTATCGCTGTTCTGGAAGAAGTATTTAAAGATTCTGGTGTTCCAATCAATCTTGTTACAGGCGCACTTGATGAAAAGTTAAATGAGCACGGGTATATCGTCCCTGGACTCGGCGATGCTGGTGATCGACTTTACGGTGTTGTATAAATGGCTTCAACCTCCCCAGGGTATGGAATCACAATTCGTGTTGAGGGATCGCCAGACCTTCAACCTGTAGCACTTATCACCTCTGCACTGTCAACAGCCGGTGCAACAATTACCGCTCTCGACGTCGTTGAATCACTTGTCGACAGAGTCGTTATCGACGTTACCTGCGATACCGTCAATAGCGACCATGCAGATGAAATTACAGCCTCCCTTAATGTCATTGAAGGCCTTGTAGTTCGCAAAGTCTCAGACCGTACCTTCTTATTGCACCTTGGTGGAAAGATTGAGATTGCGTCGAAAGTTCCACTCAAGACGCGCGATGATCTATCTCGCGCCTACACTCCAGGTGTTGCTCGTATCAGCCAGGCAATCGTTGAAGATTCAACAAATGTGCGTCGCTTAACAATGAAGCGCAATACCGTAGCTGTTGTTACCGATGGCTCTGCCGTTCTAGGGCTTGGAAATATCGGACCGGCCGCAGCACTTCCAGTGATGGAGGGAAAGGCAGCGCTCTTCAAGCGCTTTGCTGATGTTGATGCTTGGCCTGTCTGTCTTGATACCCAGGATGTCGATGAAATTGTTCGCACCGTGCAATTAATTGCACCTGTCTACGGCGGAATTAACCTTGAAGATATCTCAGCGCCACGCTGCTTTGAAGTTGAAGCGCGCCTTCGCCAATTACTTGATATTCCAGTCTTCCACGATGATCAACATGGGACTGCCATCGTCGTACTTGCTGCACTTAAGAATTCACTCAAGCTAGTTAAGAAAGATATTAGCGATGTAAAAATCGTCATGAGTGGAGCTGGTGCTGCCGGTACTGCAATCGCGCGCTTGTTGGTGAAAAGCGGTGCTAAGAACATCATCGCCTTTGATAAAGATGGCGCGATAAATAGCTCTTGTGATCGCGAAGATCCAATGCGCGCCTGGTTTATCGATCACTCCAATCCAGAAAATTTCAGTGGAGATATCCATCAAGCGATAGCAAAGACAGATGTCTTTATCGGCGTGAGCGCACCAAATGTATTGAACGAGGCAGATATTGCCTCCATGGCCGATAAATCAATTGTCTTTGCTCTAGCCAACCCAGATCCTGAGATCGATCCAGTTGTCGCACGTAAATATGCAGCAGTCGTTGCAACCGGTCGTAGTGATCAACCAAATCAGATCAATAACGTTCTTGCCTTCCCAGGTATCTTCCGAGGCTTGCTCGATGCCCAAGCTCATAAGATCACCGATGATTTATTGATTGCAGCAGCCAATGCGATCGCAGACTGTGTGTCACCTTCACAGCTCAACGCCTCATTTATTGTGCCTAGCGTCTTTGATCCACAAGTTGTAACTAAGGTTGCAGCCGCAGTAAAGATGAGTGTATGAGTGATTTAACTCGGTTTTTTGTAGAGAATTTTGAAAACCTAGCTCCTTTTGTCTTTTATTTGATTGTCGGCACCATTATCTTCGTTGAGACCGGTGTCCTCCTTGGTTTCTTTCTTCCAGGAGATTCACTTTTATTTGCCGCCGGAATCGTCGCCGCCAGCCATGGAAATATAAATCCAGCCATTCTTGCGATTGTTGTCTTCTCAGCAGCCTTTCTCGGTGATCAAGTCGGCTTTGCCTTTGGCCGCGTTATCGGCCGTCCATATCTAGATAAGAGAAAATCACCAAAGATTCAGAAGATGATCGCTAAATCAGATATCTACTATCAAAAATATGGATTCTGGGCTGTTGTAGGTTCTCGCTTTATCCCTTGGGTGCGAACCTTTGTTCCACCTATTGCCGGCACATCGTCGATGAATTACTACAAATTCTTACTTGCAAACTCTTTAGGCGCTCTTATTTGGGGCGTTGGAATCACAATGTCTGGCTATTACGCAGCATCGATTCCTTGGGTAAAGACCTGGGCTGTGACTATTGGGTGGGTCTTTATAACTCTGTGGCTGCTCTCTTTAACTGTGAATTTCGTACGCCACCGACAAGTACTCCGAGATAAGTAAGAATGATTCCTGTCACCAGGTAAATGCTTACCTGCACACCTTCTGTTGGTGAGAAGAGATCGATCAGTAGTGAACCAAGAAGTTGGCCACCAACGCTAATCAAGGTAAAGGTCAGTACGCCAAGGTGCTGCACAATCGTTGATGTAAATGCAATATATACAACACCAATTGCTCCACCCGTATATATCCACCACGGTCCTGCAGGTAGTGGTGAGAGTTCCATTCCGCGAATAAGTATTGCACCTAGAAGAAGTACTGATAAGAAAGTCGTTCCCATCGTAAAGTTAAGGAGCGATGTTGTAAAACTTTGTTGCGAATATTCATTAATCTGCCCGTTGAGTGCACGCTGAAATCCAATTACTCCTCCAGCCAAAACTCCGAGGAGCACGGCAACAATGGAGAGATTACGGCCATCTAGTCGATCGGCAACAGAGATAAAGACAGCAAAAATGGTTATGACCGCGGCACTAACTCGTCTGGCAGTAATTTCCTTGCTTCCCCCACCAGTAAGCCCGATTCGGTCAACCACAAGAGAGGTTGCACTTTGACCAGCAATTGATGCCACCGAATAGATTGCAACACCCACAAGCGGAACAGTCTGAGTTTGTACAGCAATTGCACTTCCACCAAGCATGCCGGCGAAAAGCGTCCATGGCGGAATTTGCTTAGTTAAAACGGATTTACGGAGTGTGCGGATTCCTTTTTTAATCGAAGGATTAAAGATCGAGATTGCCACAATAATGATCAGGCCTGAACCGAATGAGATAACTGCTGCCTGCAAGCCATTATTAAGGCGATGAGAAAGTTCACCATTTGCACGAGCCTGAAGGGCAATCATCACTCCTGATATTGCTGCCAGTACATCCAAGCGCTTGTGCTGCATATGGCTACCTTAATCTAGCTATCTAAGGCGAGGGTAATCTCTAACCACTCTTCTTCTCGTGTGGCTAGCTCGCTCTCAAGAGAAGCGATCTCTGAGGCAATCTCTGTAAGGCGCTGGGCATCAAATGAAGCAGTATCTTGCTTAACCTTAAGGGCTACTAACTTTTCGCGAGCCTTCTCAATCTGGCGCTCTACTCGAGTCAGATCTTTCTTCAGTGTGCGTTGCTGGGCAGCGTTTGAAACTTTGCCCGTTCCAGAAGATGTTTGCGGAGATAGAGATTTGGCGCGATCTTCCAAATACTGATCGACTCCGCGAGGTAGATCGCGCAACTGCCCATCGCCCAATAGACCGACAAAGCGATCGCAGACGCGCTCTAAGAAGTATCTATCGTGTGAGATCACAATGAGTGTTCCACCAAAGCTATCAAGCAGATCTTCAAGTTCTGTCAGCGTCTCAATATCAAAGTCATTTGTTGGTTCATCAAGAAGCAAGACGTTAGGTGAATCCATCAACAACCGTGTCAGTTGTAAGCGACGTTTCTCTCCCCCAGAAAGATTACCCACAGGTGTCCACTGTCCATCGCGATCAAAACCTAATCGTTCACAGAGTTGAGATGCCGAGAGCGTCTTTCCTTTACCAATCTCAATGTGGTTGGCGACATTTTCAACTGCTTCCAGCACGCGCCACGTAGGGTCAAGTTCATCTAAATGCTGCGTTAAAAAGGCAATTTTGACGGTAATTCCTGTGACTAACTTCCCGGCTGCAACTTCGATCTCAGATGCCATAGTTCGCATCAACGTTGTCTTACCAGCGCCATTTACTCCAACGATTCCAAATCGATCGCCAGGACCGACATTCCACGTTAACTCACCGATCAGTTCTTTATCGCCTGCAGCGATCTTGGCATGTTGAAATTCCAAGACGGTGCGACCTAAGCGATTGAGTGCAAATTTAAGTAACTCGCCCTTATCGCGTGGGGCAGGTTCGTTGCTAATAAGTTCATTTGCGGCATCAACGCGAAACTTTGGCTTAACTGTCTGTGCCGGTGCACCGCGGCGAAGCCATGCCAACTCTTTCTTAATCAACGCATTTCTGCGAGCATCCATCGCACTTGCTTGGCGAGCACGTTCTGCCTTTGCCAAAACGTAGGCCGAGTATCCGCCGTCATACTCTTCAAGAGATCCGCCGACTACCTCCCAGGTGCGATCTGTTACTGCATCCAAGAACCAGCGATCGTGCGTTACAACAAGAACAGCTAAATCTTTACGAGCATTAAGGTGGCGAGCAAGCCAATCAACGCCCTCAACATCAAGGTGGTTCGTTGGTTCATCGAGCATAATCAGATCAAGATCATCAATAAGGAGCTTTGCTAGCCCCACGCGACGCTTCTCGCCACCAGAGAGTGTGATGAAGACTCTCTCGAAGAGATGATCATCGAAACCACCAAAGAGGCCAGTAAAGACTTCGCGGATTTTGGGATCACTCGCCCACTCATGTTTTTCGCGATTTCCAATAACAATATCTCCGACTGTTGCGCTCTTATCTGCAAGATCTACTTGCGAGAGCATGCCAACGCGGATGGAATTTCCTTGCGTCACGCGGCCAACATCGGCGACTTCAATGCCCGCGATGATCTTCATCAACGTGCTCTTGCCCGCACCATTTCTTCCAACGATTCCAATGCGATCGCCTTCAGAGACTCCAATGGAGACTTTGGTCAGTAATGGGCGGATATCAAAGGCTTTACTTACACCTTCGAGGTTTACAAGATTGCGCGCCATAGTGGAGAAGCGTACCTTTGCGCCATGATGGTTACAGACCGCGAATATGCTCTCGCTCTCGATGAGAAAGATCCGCTCAAGAGCTTCAAATCCCTTTTTATGATCACAGATCCACAGATGTGTTATCTCGATGGAAACTCACTTGGTCGACTTCCTCTGGCAACAGTGACAGCAGTCAATGATTTCATGGTCGGTGAATGGGGAGCTGAAGTCGTAACTGGGTGGGGTCATTGGGTAGATGAGGCTCAGCCAACTGGTGATCTTTTAGGGCGAGCAACCCTGGGTGCAGCAGCAGGTCAAGTCTTGGTCTGTGACACCACATCAGTGAACTTCTATCAATTGGCACTTGCTGCAATTCACGCCCGTCCAGGACGCAAGACAATCATCACCGATGCGGCTAACTTTCCAACAGATCGCTACATCCTCGATGGAATTGCAAAGCAATTTGGATTGAAGTTAATCATTATCGATAACGAGAGCGCCGGCAGCGCAGAGAACGAGCGGATTACCCCAGAGATTCTTGAAAAGTACTTAAGCGATGATGTCGCACTTGTAACTCTTGAAGTCATTCAATATAGATCTGGTGCGCGTAACGACATTAAATCTCTTACAGATTTGGTACGCACACACGGAGCATTCTTATTGTGGGATGCCAGCCATGCCGTCGGTGCGATCGAGATGGATTTCGATAAGAACGGTGTAGATATTGCAGTCGGCTGCACATATAAATATGGAAACTCTGGACCAGGTGCACCTGCCTGGCTCTATGTAAATAAGCGTGTGCAGGCAGAGCTACAAGTTCCTATCCAAGGTTGGTTCTCACAAGGTGATCAATTTGGAATGGGGCCAGTCTTTGAACGCGCAGATGGCATTCGTGGATTTCAAATCGCTAGCCCATCATTAATTGGTCTGCGCTGCGTGAAGACGGCATTTTCAATGATTGAAGAGGCCGGCATTGCTGCCATTGCTCAGAAGGCTGCAACAGGAACTGCGATGATGATCGATCTCTACGATTCATGGCTTGCCGAATTAGGATTTACGCTTCTTACTTCCCGTGATGCCTCCGAACGCGGTGGACATATCTCTTTAGGACATCCAGATGCTGCGCGAATCTGCGTTGCCTTGCGCCAATTCGCCAACGTCATCCCTGATTACCGCACCCCTAACTCCATTCGCTTAGCAATCGCACCTTTGCCGACGTCCTACGTTGAGATTTGGGATGGATTCCAACGCATGCGCGATCTCGTTGCCTCACGTCAATACGAGAAGATTCAAGAAATAGATTCGAGAGTCACATGATTAATTCGCCGAAGGAAAACTATGAATCAGCGCTGACCTACAGTTCATATTTGGCAGTTGATGAACTATTGCAGTTGCAGCGACCACTTTCTGAAGGTCCAGAGCATGACGAGATGCTCTTCATCATCATTCATCAGACATACGAACTCTGGTTTAAGCAACTAATCCATGAGTTTATCGCCGCCCAACAATCACTTGAAGCAGGCGATACCCACCGCAGCTTGGCGATCTTAGGGCGTATCCGCACAATCCTTAAAGTCTGTGTCACCCAGATCGATATCTTGGAGACGATGACGCCACTTCAATTTAACGCCTTCCGCGGATATTTAGCCTCTTCGAGTGGCTTTCAATCAGCGCAGTTTAGAAAAGTTGAAGCCATCCTTGGTCGTCGTGACTCAAAGATGGCTATCCACTTACCGCCACACGATCAAGAAGAGATTGGTGAAATCACATCGCGTAAGAGTCTCTGGGATTCAACCCTTGCCTATCTCAACCACCGCGGTCACGGTATCCCAAATTATATTCTTAATCGCGATGTCACTACCCACTACGAGAGTAACGATGAGATTCAGGAAATACTTCTTGAAGTTCATCGCCACGATCCCGAAAGTGCGATGGTCTGCGAGCGCCTTGTAGATATCGATGAAGGTATGCAAGAGTGGCGTTATCGCCATGTAAAGATGGTTGAGCGCACAATCGGATCTAAGGCAGGCACCGGTGGTTCAAGCGGAGTCGACTATCTTGCAAGCACTCTCTTTCAACCAGTTTTTATCGATCTCTGGAAGATTCGCTCTCGCTTTTAAATCTTAGGTAGACCCGCGATTACAAGCTCTTTTAAAGATTTACGACCACGAGGTGCAACTTCTCGCTCTGCCATAGCAGCTGGCAACTTTTCAGGTGCATCTTGCTTACCGATGGCGATTACAACAACAGGTACTAACTCACTTGCCATCTCAAGATTAGTGCGGGCCTTATCTTTATCAAATCCAGTCATCTGATGGGCAACTAAGCCGCGATCATGGGTTTCGATCACAAGTTGGGCCACTGCTAAACCACAATCAAATTGATAATCACCGTGAATAGAACCATCATCACGTGTTGGCTTAGCGGCAACGAGAATCAGCGAAGCAGCGTTCTTTGCCCACCCTTGGTTGAATTCAACGAGTGAGCTGAGTATCTGTGAATAGGTCGTATCGCCTTGCTTGCCCACAAAGAAGCGCCATGGCTGACCATTAAATGCCGAGGGTGCCCAACGCGCTGCCTCAAGAATTGCTACAAGATCGGTATCTGAGATCGCAACGCTTGCATCTAAGGATCGTGGGCTTCTGCGGGTTGCGATGACTTCATTTACTGGAACGGCGGTCTCTGCTCTCATAACGGGTGACCTTATCCTCGATAGAAGCATGGTGCACTTTGAAAACTATCCTGATAGTCCCTCCATAGAGTTAAATAGGCGAATGGCCACAAAGATTCACCCTACTAAGGCGCTCCTAGTTGCAACAACGGTTGAGCTTCTCGATACAAAGTTGCCTAGTGAAATTGCAGTCGATGAAATTCTGGAAAAATCTGGAATCTCTAAGGGAAGTCTCTATCACCACTTTGAGGATCTCGGTGAACTTCTAGAAGTTGCTCAAGTCGAACGTTATGCGGCATGGGTAGATCGAAGCGTTGAAGCACTCGTTAATATGCTTGCTAAAGTAAAGACCAAGGAAGACATCATTAATGGATTGAAGCTGGTTACGCGCTTTACTCAAGATCCTGTCTATAGCAAGACTCGTTTTCAACGCGCCCGTGCGATTGCCGCAGCAGAACACAACCCGCGGTTTAGAGCGCGCCTTGCCGAAGAGCAGTCTCGTCTGACGGATGCACTTATTGATTTGATCAATGAGGCGCGCAATAAAGGTTTATATGCAAGTGACTTTGATGCTCATGCGGGCGCTGTTTTAGTGCAGGCCTACACCCTTGGAATGATCGTCGATGACTTTGTCGATAACAAGATGGATCCTGAAGAGTGGTACAAACTCATCGACCTAGTTGTGGAGAAAGTCTTTCTTAAATGATTATCTCTGCGCATAGCGCTGTCATTAATGGGCAGATGCGTAGCAATATCTGGATTGAGATCCAGGATGGATTGATCACAGCAATCGGTGATGGCGAAAATTCAAATGCGCACCGGAGATATTCACAGACTTTAATTCCAGGATTTGTAGATATCCATTGCCATGGTGGAGGTGGTTACTACTTTGCAGATCCACTTGCGGACAATGTCGAGAAGGTAATTGGTACGCACCGCGCAGCTGGCACAACATCACAGATTGCAAGTTTGGTAACAACAGATCTGACAACTCTTAATCGACAGATCAAGGCGCTCATTCCCTTTGTAAAGAGTGGCGAATTATCTGGCATCCACTTGGAGGGGCCATATCTCTCTCACACAAAGTGTGGAGCCCATGATCCAGCGCTCCTTCGCACCCCAGTGCTCGATGAAGTCAAAGGACTTATTGCAGCTGGTGAAGGAGCGATTCGTATGATCACCGTCGCCCCTGAACTTGAGGGTGCGTTCGAATCTATCCAATGGCTTGTCTCGCAAGGCGTAATTGCTGCAATAGGCCACTCCGATGCCGATGCTGATACTGCGCGGGCTGCCATCGATGCCGGCGCACAAGTCGTCACACACTTTACAAATGCGATGGCAAAGATGGATCGCGGCCAGTCAATGGCGACTGAAGTCTTAGAAGGTTCAGAGATAGCTCTAGAGCTAATCAATGATGGAACACACGTACCTGCAGATGTGATCTCTACAATTATTAAGAAGGCACCAGATCGAGTTATTCTCATTACAGATGCAATGTCAGCAGCAGGTGGCGCTGATGGGAGATATGCAATTGGTGAACTTGACGTAGAAGTCAAAAATTCGATTGCACGATTGACTTCTAATGGCGCACTTGCCGGAAGTACATTAACTATGGAGAAAGCTTTTCTTAACTTCATCAATAAAGATGGGGCGGATCTACTCACTGCAGTTCATGCATCATCAACCCTTCCTGCAAAAATTTTAGGCTTTAAGGATGTAGGAAATATCGCAGTAGGAAATAAAGCAAATATCCTTGCTTTCGATGGAAAAAAGATTGAGTTATTAACTTTTTAATGTAAAACACGCAGGGTTTTGCCACGGGTTGCAACTTATTTAGGGATCAGAGATAATGAACCCCTAACGAATTGGACTTAAAAATGTATTCCACGATGCAGAAGCATCACGCAAGTTCCTTTAGATATATCCCTGCAACATCAAGGCCTGTCTCACCAGATCGCGTTGCCCAAGTATTGGCCGATGAATGGGCGCTATTTACAAAGAATACGAAGGCTTCAGAGGCTGAGAGCAAGCGCGCCTTTGAATCACTTCCACTTGGTGTGACCTCAAGTTTCCAGCATTGGGATCCATATCCAATCTCTATCGCATCTGCAGAAGGTGCCTGGATGACCGATGTTGATGGACGTAGGCTCCTCGATCTCTCGATGGGCTTTGGCGCGATGTTGGCCGGCCATCTCAATCCAATCGTTGTAGAAGAGATTGAAACCGCTCTACGCACAGGAATGCTCTTTGTGACGCCTTCTCCAATCTCTACCGATGCCGCAGAGCGTATGTGTAAGCGATTTGGAATCGACCAAGTTCGCTTTACAAACTCAGGTACCGAATCAACGATGTATGCCGTTCGCGTTGCTCGCTCTGCCACAGAGAAGATGGGAATCCTGAAGATTGAGGGTGGCTACCACGGTAGCTACGATCCATTCGTGGTCTCTTCAAAACCACCGCTAGATAAAATTGGAAATCCAGAGAAGCCAAAGGCGTACATCGACTCAAATCTTGTTCCAGGCGATATCTACGTTGTGCCTTTCAATAACCTTCCAGCGCTCGAGAAGATGTTTAAGAAGAATGGAAAGAAGATTGCCTGCTTTATCGTTGAGCCGGTTCTAGAAAATCTTGCAATTGTTCTTCCAGATGCTGGATACCTCGAAGGTGTTCGCGCACTCTGCGACAAGTACAACGTTGTTCTCATCTTTGATGAAGTTAAGACTGGCCTTACAGCAGGAGCAAATGGAGCATCAGCGCGTTTAGGTGTAAAGCCTGACTTGATTACTCTTGCAAAATCTATCGGCGGCGGACTTCCACTTGCAGCATTTGGTGGAAAGAAGAAGTACATGGATTACGTCACCAACGGCAAGATGGCTCACTTTGGAACATTTAACGGTAATCCACTTGCGATGGCTGGAATTCGCGCAATTGATCGCATCTGCACGGATGAGGCGATGGCAAAGGCTGAAGCACTTAATTTGCAGGCACTCGAGCGCATCAGCGCGATCATCGATGAATTCGAACTTCCTGCACACACTGTTGGTTTTGGTGTGAAGGGTTGTGTCACGTGGTCGACAACGCCTGTTCGCAACTATCGCGACTACAAGGCGACTGACTTTTCAATCGCAGAAGCGCATTGGCTCTTCTCGCTGAACCGCGGAATCATCACTCCTCCGGGTCTAGATGAGCAGTGGTTAATCTCATTGGCACATGGCCAAGCAGAGATTGATCTACTGGTCGAAGATTTCCGCGAGTTTGCTATCGCTCTTCGTGGCTAAATAGTCCACGAAGCATGTAGCGGACGACCTTCTGCATAACCTGCAGAGGATTGAATTCCCACTACTGCGCGCTCTGAAAACTCTGCAAGATCGTGCGCGCCTGCATATGTACATGATGAACGTACGCCGGCGTTAATCTCGTCCAGCAAATCTTCAACGCCAGGACGTGCTGCGTTGAGATACATCCGCGAAGTTGAGATTCCCTCTTCAAAGAGCGCTTTGCGGGCGCGATCGAAGGCATCTTCAGTTGAGGTGCGAGCAGCTACTGCGCGAGCAGATGCCATTCCAAAAGATTCTTTAAACAATTTACCGCTTGCATCGCGTTGTAGGTCGCCAGGAGATTCATATGTTCCGGCAAACCATGAACCGATCATTACCTGAGATGCACCTGCAGCAAGTGCTAGTGCAACATCGCGCGGATGGCGAACTCCACCATCTGCCCAGACTGATTTACCCAGTTCCTTTGCAGCTGCAGCACATTCAAGAACTGCAGAAAATTGTGGTCGCCCAACGCCTGTCTGCATACGTGTTGTACACATAGCACCCGGCCCAACACCGACCTTAATAATGTCGGCACCTGCTGCGATGAGATCACGAGTACCTTCGGCGGTAACGACGTTACCTGCAACGATTGGAATACTTGGGCTTAGCGCACGAATAATCTTGAGCGCTTCGATCATCTTCTTCTGGTGGCCATGGGCTGTATCTACAACTAATACATCTGCACCTGAATCAATGAGCGCCTTAGCTTTAGCGGCAACATCCCCATTGATTCCAACTGCGGCTGCAATACGCAGGCGACCCTGTGCATCAACAGCTGGTGAATAGAGCGTTGCGCGAAGTGCGCCAACACGAGTCAAAATTCCAACGAGTTCGCCGGCTGCATTGATGACCGGAGCGACCGTACGGCGGTGTTCATGTAAGAAATCGAAAGCCTCACGTGGGTTAAATGAATCTGGGATCACAAATGGGTTCTTGCTCATTACCTGAGAGACTTGAGTAAATCGATCGACCGAAGTGCAATCATCTTCAGTGATAATTCCTACTGGCTTCTTACCTTCAACGACAACGATCGCACCGTGTGCGCGCTTATGGATCAAACTCATCGCATCTGCAACTGTGTCAGTTGGGGTCAGAGTAATTGCTGTATCGAAGAATACGTGGCGAGATTTGACCCAAGAGATCACATCGTGCACAACTGCGTGTGGAATATCTTGCGGGATAACCGCAATTGCCCCACGACGAGCGACAGTCTCTGCCATACGACGACCTGAAATGGCGGTCATATTGGCAACTACGAGAGGGATGGTTGTTCCTGATCCATCTGTTGATGCAAGATCAACATCCATTCGACTTAAGAGCTCTGATGCACTTGGCACCATAAAGACATCGTCGTAGGTC
>JACCDW011774068.1_pt1 | contig 18986 bp, 22 predicted proteins | sample 7449781 | NCBI WGS metagenome assembly JACCDW01 (sample SAMN15323449, study PRJNA562643) | freshwater metagenome | isolation source: river surface water | place: USA:Blue River Watershed | collected 2017-08-18
AACGGGCCTCCTCAAACTCCTCCTCATTTTTGAGGAAGTCTGGTCACAAAAAGTTTACTGATTGAATATATTTGTATAGCATAATGATGTAATGATTTGGTAAGTAAAATGTTGTATTTTTAGTCTAAAATACTGTTATCATCTAGGTCTAATAAATTGTACTATAAACCTTCTAAAAACACAAACATATTGGAAAAAATGTTACCCTTTTTGGAAAAAATGTTATCCTTTTTGGAAAAAATGTTACCCTTTTTGGAAAAAATGTTATCCTTTTTGGAAAAAATGTTATCCTTCTTGGAAAAAATGTTATCCTTCTTGGAAAAAATGTTACCACCTTGAATTTTACCTTTATAAATCTATGAATATTTGCTTTAACAAGATTTCTGTTCCTCCTCATTGCTCCTCACAAGACTTATTTTACTTATGATGAAATCTATTGATCAGGTTTTTACATGCGAAAAAGTATATAAAACAATTTTATATTATCAATATAGGATAATGTTTACTTGTTCTGATTGTTCATATAGTACCTCTAGGAAAGACAACTACAGACGTCATGTAGCTTGTCCAAAACATATCAAAGCATTATCTAAGAAGACGGAGATCAAGAATGCATCCGAAGAAGCATCGGATGCTCATGAAGCAACTACTAAAGAATTGGCTTGTTTTAAATGCAAAGAGCATTTTCAAAGTGAAAAAGGTCTTTTACAACATGAAAAAACATGCACTGGCATTGACAGCTTGACATGTCCAAGATGTATGAAAACTTTTGATCATAGATCAAACAAGTCCAGACATGTGAAGAAAGGCAATTGTAAGCCTGTTTCAGTATTTGAATACCTCAAAAGAAAAGGAATGATTGAAAACACAAATAACAATGAAACCAATATACATGGTGATCACAACACAGTCAATAATACAAACAACATGACAACCAATATCTATATCAATAACTATGGTAAAGAGCGTACAGATTATATTTCTTTTGATGATCTTTTAGGTATCTTGAAATGTTATAACCATAGTATCCCAAGTTATATTAAATACAAGCACTTCAATCCTTTGTTTCCTGAAAATCAGAATATCAAGTATAAAGACAATATCTTCTTTATTAAGAAAAATAATGAATGGAGTATTATCAACAGTGGTGCACTTTCCAATAAGTTGTATACAGATGGAGGAACAGAGCTTTCTTATCATAGTCAGAAGAATGATGAAAAAATAAAAGAAACAGTTGTAAGTGAAGAGGTCTATGAAAATATTAAGGAGTTCACAGACTTTGTCACACAAGAAGTCAAGGGTGAAGACAAAGAGATTAAGAAAGAAATCATTGATGTTGTCAAGACACCTATTGGCTACGTTCCATAATAAAAAATTAAATCATATCTATAATGTTCAATAAAGAATTCAATATCTTAATAGGATATACGGTATGGTCTATGTTTTTCACGTGGCAGAATTCATCCAAAAATTCTATCACATTAGTAAACATGTCTTCATGTAATTGCTCCAAAATTCTGATTATGTTCTGGTACAGATATCTGTAATGATCTGATTGTATATCATGTATTTTATACATACCATGGTACACATCAAACTTAACAACATGTGTTGTATTGACTTCAAAAGACTGATCATCAATTTTATAATTTATTTTTTGACTTTTGCATTCATAATATATATCTTTAATGCTAATGACATCAAAATCAATGTGCATATTGAATAACATGTCATACATAAATAACACAATCTGTTTAGCAATTGAACTGTCACCAGTTACATCTGATAAAGGTTGCAAAGCTGGCATGATGATAACAGCATTTTCTTCATTGAAATCAAACTTTGAATCAACATCTTTCAAATAATTGATGATGTCTTCTTCATATTCAAAATAACAGGTATATTTCATAAGATTATCATGCTTTAATTTCTTGGACAAGTTAAAAGCATTCTTGAAATATTTATCATTCCATGTGTCCAACTTTACAATGATTTTATCAGATGGCATCTTCTTTGATGTACACTTAAAGAATCTCAGATCTTCATTTTTCATCAATTGAGACCACTTGGTCTTGGTAAGGATTATATTATATATTTGCATATAATATAATAACTAAAAAAGCCTTATACATAAATCACATATAAATCATATATATATCACATATACATTACCATACACATTATACATCATATACACATTATTATATATATACATTACATACACATTACATACACATTACATACACATTACATACACATTACATACACATTACATACACATTACATACACTTGATATTATAGCTAATGAAACCGTTAGGGTTTCCAGGTGCAAATTCGTTCTGAGCATCTCCTTTTTGCCATTTTGTCAAATCATCCATGTCAATAGGACTATGCATTACATCTGCAGACATTCCTATGGGTGTCTCAATAAGAGGTACATGATTATCTTTGACTACCATTCTATAATGTACTGGAATCCTATTAAAGTCTTCTATGGCAGTATCTTGAGGATCATAACAAAGCCATTGCCATCTATTTATTCCAGTTCCACGTAAGGTACATGGTGGATTAGACAATCTAGTGTCTTCTCTAGGAGCCATACATTTTCTTGGTGTACCCTGGACTACACAACCGCCAGTTGGTTTATATTGCATTGGCTGATATTCATCTTTATTACACTTTGTGCTTTTATAATTAAGACCAAGAAGCTCACTTGAATCATCTATTGCAGATTCCATAGTACATGTATTGTGACCATAATATTGATATCTCAATGATGGATCAAATGGTAATCCTTTGCATTCTGTACAATCATTATAGGGTACATTGAGAGCATAGAGTCCAGGCCCTGTTGTTCTTCGCAATTTTTCATTATAACTGCAACTATCCTGGCTCAAACGCGTGTCTGCAGGTTGGTTCATATTCTAATACACACACCGAAAAAAAATTAACTCATAAAGCCTTGACACAAAAGAGAATTTCTTTGGCATTTCTAGCCTCTTGTAAAACCTTAGTAATAGGAGTCCAATCTTGCTGTTCTCTAACAATGGTTAAAATTCATCTTTGGTGGCAGTGGTACACTTCGGTACATTATGCTCTGACATGAGGGTAGGTGAAGCTTTGTAGTGTTTATAGGTGGTGTCTTGTCATTCTTGATGATACCATCACTTGTTGGAACATACATGTTTCCACCGCATTTAGAAATATATCTGGTTTGTCCTCTGAGTTCACTGTCAAGATCAACCAAATTTCCTTGGATGTGTGATACAGTTGTGCCTCCAAACAATCCAAGTTGGTGTCTGCACTTATTTTTATGTTCATAGTACATTGGTGACATGATGTAGCTTAGTGTGTCAACATTACCTTGTAAATTTTGTTTATAAGAACAAGTATCATATTTTGTTCTATTATAGCTCATATCTATAATATTACTCATACATTTTTTTGCTCCTACTATATTTCATCTTATTGACATAAGATCTTGTATCTTCACCACCCCATGTCCAAGAAGGAATGATATTATCAGGATTCTGCATATCTTTCACAAAGTCTTGAACAGGAGGTAAAACATTCGTAGTTTTCTCCATAATAGTCTTATTATGACACATCATGTCACTATTGCGTTCACCAACAGATAGCAATGATCTTGTGTCAGATCCTGATACAAGATCTAGTTCAGTATTTATATCACCAGGCTGTCCTCGCAATTTTGGACCTCCCTTAAATATCCTAGTATATAGCTGCATAGGACATCTATCACGTGTCATGATAGCCTCATCATTTCTAAGTGAAGAATACACATCAATCAGATAGTCATCAGATAGACCATAACCAGGTCTACCAAGAAGATTAATATGATCAGCAAAGACAGAAGGCAGACTTCCTGATTCATTAGTTTCCTTGGCATTTTCGTTATTATACAATGTGTAACTGCGAATCTGTGTATTATAGTTATCTTTAGCATTCAACCAACAATTATCAGATTGCAAACTAGAGTCAATATAGAATGTTCTTTCTTTATTAATGTCCATCAATTCCTTAATAAATAAAAACAAAAAAAACTAGAGATTCAATAGAAACTGATTGTTCTCTATTGATTGCACAGAGGGAACATATTCAAATGTATGTTTATCATATTTATCATTATATTCTTTGTTTAGCTTCTGATTATGGAATTCTTTAATAGTCCAATTACTCTTGTTAAGACTGTTACCAACTTGCTCATAAATATTATGGTTATCTTTCAGTAACTTATTGAAACTTTCAGATTGCTCATTATTTTTATACATATTATTATAATAAGTACTCATCACTTTGTCATTGTCTTGCATAGTTGAAATGTACTCTATCTTCTTGGTCTGCATGTCATTCTGCTTTTGAAATGAATATGTGAAGGAAGTAAAAGTGTCCATATTACTTATTATAATATTATAAAAATAATTTTTATATGGTTTAAAAGCCAATACTCTGTGATATGTTTTAATAACTCCTCAAATCTCTATAAAGATTGTTGTAACAAAGAGCATTTTCTTCTTTACATGACTTACCCTTATTGTACAACCAGTTGGCAAATTCTGCCTGATCATTAGGTATCTTATGAGCAGGTACAGTGTAAAATTGGCGCATAGATGTGGTTCTATCATATATGTCATCTGCATTCTTGAAAACAGAAGAATTGAACAGTTCTTCCATACTTTCATTAGTCTTCTTATCAGATATAGGGCATGCCGGAATGTCATTATTATACATGTCAACAATATTAGGATTCATGAATGGATTTTCTTTTGTAGGTTTTTTGCAAACCTTTGTATCTATGATGTCCACTTGTTTCTGATCTAGAAATGTACTCACATCCTTATCAACATTTTTTTGAAATTGATAGATTATTGCAATAATGATGATTAGGATAATCATCAATAATAGAATTCTTGTATCTTGCAAAATAAGAGCCAATATTAGACATATAAAGATAACTAGCCTAGTAAGTGCATTTAACTTTTCATCTACTGGCATATAATCAGTTGGCAATAATATTGGTTTAAACAGTACATTGATATCTTCTGTCCAAAACATAATATGTTTATCTATATATACACATGCATTTTATATTTCTGTGTCCTTGTTTGATGTCTCAGCACTTTTTTCTTCAGTAGCTGCTTTCTTCTTCTCATGCAACTTCTTCTTCAATTTTTTGGCTTTAGCTATCTTTTTAAGAGCACTCTCATTGACATTCATTCTAGATCCCTTGCCTCCCACAGGACCTTTTCCATGTCCCATCAGTGATGACATCATACTCATAATATTTGCCATGTCTGGTTTTTGACTGCCTTTTGAACTTGCATTCTTCGCTGACGAAGGACTTCCAAACAAATTAGGCATAATTGATGCAAACTTCATGGCATCTTCAATAAGGTTCTCTTGCTTCAATTCTCCATTTGAGATCTTATTTGCCATCTTCTTGCTGACGTTCGTAATAATGTCTGCAAAACCACTATCAGGATCACCAATGGCCTTTAGGACATCACCATTTTCTCCCATAGACTTCTGCAATTTGCCTACATCAACATCTTGCAAAATTTCCTTGGCCAACTTTCCTAGAGTAGTGTCCTCAATAAAGTTCATATCAATTCCTGCCTTATCCTTGATATTCTTATTACGCAAATCATGTAAATTATTGAGAACCTTTTTGATCTTTTCATCTTCCAGCTGATCAATAAGATCCTTTCCATCCATAGTCTGCAAAATCTTCACAATGTTGGCAGATTCTTCATCAGACAGTTCATTCCTGAATATATAGAAGACACTGATGAAGTGATGGCACAAGTAATTATCCTGCATTAACTTTGTGATATCACTCAAAGTAATTTCCTTATATAGCTCGATGTTACCATTATCTTGCAACCATGTATCATAATTGTCAACATATGTGTCCCAAACATCTTGTGAGATATGCTCATTGACATATTGTAGATATTCATCAGATGTTTTATCAAAAGTCATATAATGTTCTTTAATGATCTTGAAGACATTCTTAGCAGTGTTACTGGATTCCTTGTTTTCTTTGGCTACATTCTTTAACCTCTTCAAAAAATCAATATAATATTGATTGAAAATAAAAATAGCTGTCATTGATATGTAGATTTTATAGATTTATATTCTTATATATGTTTTGATCAAATCATGTCTTGTGCTCTACGTTTCATTATCTCTTCTAGAGAAGGAAGCTTGTTCTTTTTATCTGTAGTCTCTTCAGGAGTTCCTACAGTCCCTACCGTTCCTACAGTCCCTACTTGCTGGACTCCTATATTCCCCAAGGACGCTGTAGACAGGTCTGTTGATATCTGCTGATTATTATCAATGAGATCCCATTTATAATTCTTATCATTAATCATACTATTGGTGTCATCTATTGAAGAAAATGATTCAGCTGATATGGATCCTAATGTAAATGCTTGTGGATCTCCACTATTCAATTCACCAGACTCAGAAATTTGGATAATCTGCTTAGAATCCTTACTATTTTTATTGTCTCTAGATTGGCTGGAGAAAAGAACGCCTCTATTAGGTAACAATAGATAATCAAAAACAGCCTTACCAAACAGGTACTCCTTACTATTCAATAAAAGTAAAGCAGGAACTGAATGTATTTTTGGATCAATTGGTTTCCTCAAGCTACGCAATGTATCAATTGAAATTAATTTTATCACTTTACCAGTGTCATGTCTTTTGATAGTCTCCAATAGAATATTGCAATGCTGACAAAATTCGCTATAAAAAAGAATCATATAGCCCTATGAGAATCATTTGATATAAAGCTTTATATCCTTGCTGAAGATTATAAGCCTATGTAGATGAGGATCAAAACATTTGTATACAAATTTTGAATAAATGTAGAAAAAATGATTTGAGTCTAGATTTATCATATCACACAACCATGTCATTCTACAATATAGAATGTACAAGGATTGACATTGTCGGTGCTGTTTATTGCATTACTGATATGATTTTCTTCGAAGTCTTTAAACAGATAACTGAACACAAATATTACATGAAGGTCATCATAACAATTGATGATATAAAAGAGATAAGTACTCTGTTCTCATGGGATTCTGTCCCCAAATCCATCATGGATATCTATGATTACGTTAAACATACATCCTTCATTGAGGCCAACAGTGATATGTCTTATACTCTCTATGGCACTCATATTGGTCGCCGTAAGGATTACAAGTATTCTCTCATTACGTTTCTTCAAAACCCCACAAGTGAAGAGGAGCTTAATATGCTGGACATTCAGACAAAAGATGTAGATGATGACAAGGATATTATTCAATCTTTGCAGGATATTGCTATGAACATGAAACTGGTCAAGTGTCTCTAAAAAATAACCTCAAAAAATTATTAAATAGCCAAACTCATTACTTAGCTAAAGTTTTGGCACTTAAAGCAGCCTTTTTGATCATTCGGGATATTTGTAAATCTGTATATTCTGTAAGTTTATTGGCAAGACTGAATATATGTCTGGTAAGATTTGTGTCTAAAGAAGCAAAATTACTGGTACTCTTATCATTTTTCTTGGTCCTGATAGCATCAAATTCAATTCGCTTTCTAGCCTTGTCATAGACTAATTGCCATTTTTGTGCAGAATTCACCAAAAATTTATCAAACATTGCATGTTTTGCTGTATGAAAATCAAAATCTTTTGGTATGGCATTTAAATCAAGATAATGAGCACCTACATGCAAAACATGTTCTTCAGGAGTATTAGGATATTTGAATATATTTCTGCTAAACAAGATGTATAGAACATGATTATCATCAAATGCCAAATACTCTTCTTCATTAATGACAGCATGATCAATGCTATGTATGGCACTGGATTTGAAGATCTGGTTACCTTTAAGCTTCTTTATAAGCTTTCTGAACTGAGCTGTCAATTGTCTTAATGTGGAATCAAAACATTTATTGGCAATTTTGTTATCATCATGATGATCAGGTAATTTAATATTAAAACTAAAAGAATATATACCTTTATATTTGGGACTATTCTTGAACTCATTAAAATTAGTGCTGAACTCTGGATTGAACTCCTCATCATAATGATTTTCATAATTTTTGTATTCCAATATAGCCTCTCCATTTTGATTTAAAATATCAAGATGGTCATTAGATACATATATATATGAATCAAAATCAAGTGACAGCTCTAAGATTTTCGAAAAATTGTGTTCAAAAATATTTGACAGTGAATATTTTTTGGTGTAAGATACAGTGTTTTCAAGGAATGAAATTGGTTCATCAGGATTACCTCCTTGTTTCTTCTTTTTTATTTTTATTTTCTTATATTCTGTGTAAGGTATCATCCTATTTTGGTTTATGATGTAAAGTACAGCAGATTTAAATGATTTATATAATATTCTTTTTTTATTATTTATAAAAACATAACTATGCTATTGAAAACGACTATCACCACTTGACATCATCTATATATATATATTATTTTTGTGCATTTCAAAATATCTTTGGATATGTTGAATTATATATTTGTTTATGTAATACCATGATATGAAGAATAGACTGGATATAACAATCATGGTGGATAACATACTTATACTGCAGCCTTCCTACTCTTGTTAACTACACTCTTCTTTCTTATATAAACTTTCTTCTTTCTCAAATCAACTTTCTTCTTTGTTGTATCAACTTTCTTCTTGACTGTACGTTTGAATCCACCTCTAGATCTAGATCTAGATCTAGATGCTGAATCAGGTGATTCCTGTCTCCTAGAAAGAGATAGACTGGGTGACATAGCATCACCAAGTTTTTGAAGTTTCTCATGAAAAATTCTTTCAAGATTCTCTATCATGGCAATAAGTTCAGTCAATAATTTCAATCTTGATTGTATAACGTTATGTATTTCACCGCTAGGAATATAACTTTGAAAATCATTTTTATTTATACTTGATGGTACATTCCAGTTCTTCCATTTGCTTCTGGGATAATAAGAAGTAGTATTTTTGTAAACAGGAGTTGGCTGATCTTTTAGCTTAGCTCGTCTTACATCTAAATCATGCTCAAGTCTTCTACTATTTTCTTGTGTTATTTGTATATCTCTAAGACTCATTTCTATGTCTTGTAAAGCTTCATTTACAGCAGGCTCAAGCTTGTAATCTCTTAATTCCTTTTTTTCTTTGACTGTTAACATATATTTATATTGCACATCCTTAACTGTATTTAAAGCATCATTAACTTTTTTCAACGTCTGATTGATATGGTTGACCACAGTTGAACGTGACTCTTGAAAAGTCCTAATTCTGTCAAAAAAACCTCCTCCATCGGTCACAGTCTTTTCATAAATATTAATATTGATAATATTAATGTAATTCAAAATATTTTTTTTACAATCAAATATTTTATGAAGACTATTTGCAAGTGTTCTATGGTCAGTTTGTGCATCATTATTGCGATATTTTTGATATGATGTCTTGAATCTTTCTAATTCTGTCTTTAAATCTTTCAAAGAAAGTTTCAAATTATCATCATATAATTTCATGTCGTTTAAAAAAATATCATATTTAGCCATCCTATATAATATTTAGCTTTTTTTGCCAGCTCTAAGGTTAAAATCATGTGAATATGGATAATTTTTATATATATTATTTGTCTTGGGTTTTGATCTACAATTTTCTGCAAAGAATGCATTTTTCACATTCTTCTGCTGCAAATAATAAGTATTATTTTGATCTTCAAGCACATCTTCATTCATGAGCTTAGAATATATCAGATCTTCTACATATTTATCTTCATTTGCCATATCCTGACATGATGTTTGAATATCAAAAGACACTGGATTATAATCTACATGTTTGAACTTATTTGATACATTTTCATTGTTCTCATATATAAAGTCTTCATGAATCAAACCCACCACCTTGACAAACAGCATATGAATACTCTTTGAAACAAGATTTACAACACAAATAATTTTGAAATGACTGGCATGCAGACCTTTTCCCTTATAAAAGATAAAATCTAGATCCAAAAGTACATGATCATAGGTTACAGCACTGTATTTATATTTGTTCAATGTGTAATAAATTATCTTCTTGCTCAATTTATTATTGATATAGTGGTATACCTGTTTAGCTATGTCATTGGAATTTTTCGTATCAGTAATCCACTTGGACCAAGACATGCCTTCAATGTATTTGATTTTGTTTTTCATAAGCTCATTCTTATTTTTGCAGACTATTTGCAACAGATCACTTTCAATTTTTGCTCTTTCTTCAGAATCAGGAATAATAAAACTATGATTAAGAATGTAAGGATTGACAGCAAGATGTGTCTTATATGAATTATGATCCATAAATATGAAATCTTCAACAACAAAACACAATGTCAATATGATGCTTATTGCAACAATAATTATGATGATTATCAGCATCTTAAATATGTCCATTTTTACTATTCCTTTACTAAAATAATATATTTATTTATTTTCAAATAATAGATATAGATGATTCATAGATTGTATATAGCAATCTTGATTTATATGATATGTTTGTTTTTGATATTCTTGTTTAAACCTGCATTCATATTTGATGCAAATGGAGGTATCAAACATTTTGACTATGATGACAGTAATGCATCTGCATCGCTATTGAACATTGAAGTCGTATTGGTCTTGATTGCATTATTATCATATTTTGTTGTAATAGCTATAGAGCTCATGTCAAATTAAACCATGAAAAAATATATTGGTAAAATAAATATGGAATATACACAAGGATCAATGGTAAAAACTGATGGGGTACTTAAGAAACAAATATCACAGCAGTCTTTCACAATGAATCAAATTATCATCAAAAATTTGCAGATCATTCAAGAGTATGAAAGACTTCATAAAAATCCATATGCTGCCAAAGCGTATGAGAAGGTAATAGAAAACATTCAACTGCATGATAGAGAAATCAAGTACCCTAAGGATCTAAAAGATATCAAAGGAGTTGGCAAAGGCATCTATGATAAAATTACAGAACTATTAACAACAGGAAAAATACAATTGATAGATCAAATTATGAAAGATCCTAAATATAATCTGGGTAAACAGTTGCTGCAAGTTTATGGAATTGGACCAGCAAAGGTAGATGAGTTGTTGGAAAAAATTCATTCATTTGATGAATTGGATCCTAGTATGCTAAATGAAAAGCAGAGAATTGGACTGAAATATTATGAAGATCTCAATATACGTATTCCTATAACAGAGGGGAAACAGCATTATAAAATCATCAAAAAAGCCATACATGATATTGATCAAGAAGCCACATTTGATATGGTAGGTAGCTTCAGGCGAAAAAATAAGGATATGGGGGACATTGATATATTGATTAAAGATAATTCAAAGTTCAATTTGAAGACATTTATTAGTAACCTGATGAGGGCAAATTATATCATTGAAGTCTTGGCATCAGGCAAGAATAAATTCATGGGTATCTGCAAATTGTCTCCTGATTTACCTGCAAGGCGCATAGATGTCTTGGTGACAGATCCATCACATTATTACTTTGCATTATTATATTTTACAGGATCACACAATTTCAACATATACATGAGGAGAGTAGCTTTACAGAAAGGTTTGTCACTATCTGAATATGGTTTTAAGGACAACAACACAAAACAAATGATAGATACATCAGATAGGATCAAGTCTGAAGAAGACATCTTTGCATATCTTGACATGGCATATGTGCCTCCTAATAAAAGATAATGATAATATATATTACAAAAATGAATAAACAACTAATTCAAGAAGCATACAAAAATTATAGAGACTCAACATATGATCTTACAAATGCAAAAACTATGATTTTACATTTTATTCTTGCTAATCATATATGTCACAGACTAGAATCAACAGATCCCAATAATTATAAGTTGAATATATCTGGGCATTTCATGCTAAAATTTAGTATGAAATACAATGATGATATAGTTTATCACATTGATGTGAAAACTGCAAAGCTGATAAGCTGATAAACTAAATAAAAGATGCCATAGAATTAGAATATGATAAGATTGGATTTGATCTTTTCTAACTGGATTTTTATCTGGTTTGTACTATTTTATGTAGGTCTTACGAAATACAATCCAACATTTGCCATTTTATTAGCATCTGTTATGATATTGTCTGAGATATTTATTTTACTGTGGCTAGGAGCCAATGAATACAATATAAAAAAATTCATAATTCTTAATATTATAATGAAAAATGTACCATTATTGATATTATTCTCAATTAACAAATTAAAAATTAATAAGAAAGATATATACTTTTCATTTATACTGTTTTTTATATATAATATCTATCTGTTCATAAATGGTATGAATATTTATTCATTCTATAATAAACTTTTGTTTGCCTATATACATGACATAAAGGATCCTAATGCCAAGTCAATATATAGTCTGGTTTATGATTATGTTTATGATTATGTATCTTTTAAGTTGGCAAAATAATATCTATATTTCCAAAGCTTCTTTTTGTTTTTTTGTAAAAAACGTTTATACATAGTATCCCAATGGTCTGACCATTCTCCTCTCTTGTAGTTGCTCATCTTCAAGATATAGTTAGATGAAGATACATATGGCCTTCGCATGGTTGCCCCGCCGCTACCGCCGCTTACAAAAAATACCATGTCATATACATTTTGATGCATGACCCATTCATATGAATCACAAGAGAACTCCATGAACCATCTGAAACCTTCTTTTGGATCTATTTCAGATAGATTCATGTAATTTCCTATGACCATCAGTCTCTTTATATGATGTAAATATCCATACTTGAAGGCTTCTTTGATGGCATCATCAACTGGCTGCACCTGCAATGTACCTTTATACCATCTTTGATCAAGCTTCTTCTTGTTGGCAAAATAATTTTTATTTCGAAAATCATAAAATTTATAACAATAATATTGATACTCTCTCCAGAAAAGTTGCCTGATAAATCCTTCGTAACTATTAATAGGTATTTTTTTCTCATAAGGCCTGATGGCTTCAATGATGTCACTAGGACATAATAGACCTATGTTGATCAAAGTTGATAACAGAGAATGATAGAGCCATGGATTATCTTTATGAATGAAATCCTGAAATGTACCAAAGTGTTCGAATTTATGCATAATAAAATGCTGCAACCATTGCTTGGCATCTTTATGAGTAATTGGAAATATGATATCATTGGTATCTCCATGATTATTTTGGAAATGTTTATTCACATATTGCACAGCTTCTTTGATGTAGTCTGAACTGTATGATGAAGCAGTTTTAAAGGGCTGTTTGATAACTATCTTATTATTTTTCATGACATTTCGGTTAAGCTTATCTTGAGACTTCATATCAGGAATAATGCCAAGTTTCTTCTTGGACCACATATAGAAAGCGTTAAAGAAGAATTTCTTAGTTTTCTTATGGTATTCTGAACATATATCTGATGATAACAATATGTTTGGTGATGCAATTAATGTAGATTTAGGTGGCAAATCCAGTATGTCTATATTGTTCAGGGGATCAAAAAGTGTATATTCGTTACGAGGATTAGGCTTTTGATCAAATTCATAATAAGATGATACTAGATATCCTTTAGCAAGCAGATAGTCATGGTAATACTTCATTGATGCTCGGTGTAAGACTAGTTTCTTTTTGTTGTAATTATATGCCTTAAAATAGTGAGGACATTCCCAAATGATATATTCCTGATCTTTATCTAGATACTTGATATCAAATAGCTGATTTGGTAGTATCAAGAAATACATAACCTATAATTTAAGAATTTTCTTTTCTATAAGTTTTACAAGTATGGAAGAATATTTACAAAAACAATTTTTGTATGATGAAAGTACAAATATATACACAAATCATCAAAAGCTACCCAAGTTTTATAAAGACTGTTTACATAATTCATATGAGTTTTCTAAATTCTTGGACAAAATCATGAAGTTTCTTGAATCAGCTCCTGATACAGCCAACAAACCAATATACAAAGGAGCTAATATAATGACATTAGTTTCATGTGCAGTTTTTCACCTCTGCAAATTGTATACTTCAAAATATTCAGATGATTATCCACCATATCTTGCACAATTTGCAGATTGGCTACATGAGATATGGAGATACAAGATTGACCTTAATCAAAGAGTTGTTGGATTTTTCACACCATATACATACATATTGATGACATTCTTTCTAGCACACAAAATGGAATTTGAAAACTCTCCTTATTATATTTTTATGAATCTGGTGAATGAGACCTATACAGATGAAGAATTTGTCGTAGATCTCTTTGAAGATATCATAAAACCTTTCACAGATGCAGATCATAAAGATATTTATAATGTCGGTGCAAAATTGCAATATAATGAAAGATCAAATTATGCCTTCAAAAATAAAATTATAAAAACGTCATTTTTCAATACGTATACTAGAGATCAGCTGTTGAAAAGTCAGTATCCAGTAGTCTTTCTGTATGCTAAGAAAACTTTTCATGTAGATGCAAGTAAAATTAAGTCATATTTGCCTCATCATACTGATGATTTTGATGTAATTTTGTTTTTAAATGATTGTACGCATAACTTCCTATATGACGTGGACAACATGCAGAATATCATAAACAATGATAAATGGCAGTCTGTATTAAAGCTAGTGTGGAAATATTTGGAAAATGTATCATTGATTGCAGAGGGTATGAAAAACATATTCAATTATCTACATCTAGATCATTTTGAATTAATAATAAGGGAAGATATATATGAAAGCATTCTTTTTCCAATCATGAGAAATGGCTTCACTGAATATGAAAGTGCCAAGTATGTATCAGAATTGCTATATGCAATGTTTTCAAACAATTGGTCTAAATTACCAGATGGCTTACTCTGGAAGCAAATAATTGAGATAAATGACTTATTTATTTTCAATAAAAAAGAGCACAATATATTGCTGACATTATTGGAGAATCAGTTTGCAGACTATAAGAAAATAACTGACAAAACCATCAAATCTTTTTCACCATCATCACCATGGTTTGCAAATATAATCAAATATTCAATGAATAAATATGAAGATGTAGATGATAACAATGAGATAGAATTATTAAAATTATATTTTAAGGACATCATACATAATTTATTAAAACTGAATGTCAAGTGGTTTAGCAAAATGCAAATGAGTGCTGTAAACAATACTAATTTATACAGTGCATTTGTAGAAAGATACTATAAAAAGTTGTATGAGTATTATGATATTCTTTATGAAATAGGTATAGATCTTGATAAGTACATTGTCAATAAGAATATACTGGATAGTCCAGTATCAAGGAGTAAGCGGTCAGTTGATTCAGATGAATCTGAGATAACTCCTGTTGAACTACTGCAGAATGTCTATGATAAGTCGTTGATGAACAGACTGATGAAATTATATATAAGATTTGTGCAAAGTGATAATCACGCCATTAACAATTATGACAGGTTGATACAAATCAGGAGATATTTAATAAACAAATATAAAGTCAGAGTAAATTATAATGACCCTGATTTTATGTATGATCCTAACAATCTAGTCATAAACGATGTGGAAAAAGGCAAAGAATTAGATATTCTTCTGAATATATGGAGAACAGTGTTAAATAAACAGACATTGAATGTACCATATTTCATTCGATATAAAAATCAGATGGGAACGGATTATGGTGCAATAAGCAATCAGTTTTTCACAAGAATTGCAAAGCAAATTCAGGACAGATATTTTGAGATGTTGGAAAATTCAAATAGATATATATTGAAGCATAGTGTTACCATAGAAGAGGCAACATTTTTGGGACAATTATTTTCAATGTTTATATTATATAATGTACATATTGATTTTTACTTGTCCTTTATGATCTTGGGACATGTGATGTTCTTTGAAAAAAACATATCATACGATGAATTATTCCTTTACTATATTCTGGATCTGGAACCTAAGAAGGGAAAACAAAATATGGAGATATGTTCAATGCCAGATATTCCATGTGTGCCAAAAGAGATTGTACAATCATATATTGAGGATATTTATGATTATCAAAGTAAAGTTTTTAAGACATTTACTAGGATGTTTTTATTTAAAAAGAAAACATTTTACAGTACATTCTATGACATTCATGATAAGGTGAGGATGTATGATTTAGACAAACTACTAACATATCACAAAATATCTCCTGCAAGTTACAAAAAATATGTTTTTGAGAGGATGAGATTCAGATTCAAGAAAGGTGATGAGAATTATGAGGTACTGACAAGGGACTCCCAAGAGTGTTATTTATGCAGAGTGTTTGAAGATATGCTCACGTCTTCTGACGAATTTGATGATCTTTATGCAAATTGTAAAATAAATGATGTAAGAAAAGAGGCATTTAAGACAAAAACAAATTATTGTAAGGCCCTATTCATGTTTTGGACAGGTTTGGAGGGCATAAATGTAACAGGTGGTTATCTGATAACAATCAATCCCAATATTGATGAGATAATTTCGCATGCCTGCTTTTACGAACTAGAATTTCCATATGAGAAGGATTATCTGGAGAACATGCAACAGTTATATGATGCTTTTATGATGATATTCATATATGATGTGCATCAGATTTTTGCCTCACAATAATATTAGGAGAAAGTAGATGGATAAGATCATATTACAAGATATATGCAATTGTTATATGTACCTGTGCAGTAATAAAGAAGAATTGAAAGATTATGAAGAGAAGCTGTTAGATAAGTGTTTTGACATAAATTATGAGAGATGTACAATGTACTGTACTCAATATGAAGCACCTACGCCTCCTTTCAGTATGACATGAGACGCTTGATGGTTTTCTTCATTGTGTCAGTAGGATTCTCAGTGGTGATTTTGAAGTCTTCTTTGTGCAGATTCATGTTGTTCATGCACTTATTTTTGACCTCTTTCATTTCTTTAATGAGAGATTGTAAAGCAGATGTCATGTGATATAACATGAATGCAATAATGATAAGGACAATGAATAATGTCAGATCCATATTTGATATTATAGAAGAAAAAAATAAGTTTATGTGGATGTTGTAAATTTCATGCCACCTATTCCACCTTGGGCTTCAAACATGTTGTAATTCAATGAATATACATCCAGATTGTAATCAAAATCATATGATGATTTGCCTGCTTTCTGTAATAAATTGTTAATGAACATATTATCATACGTGTTCTTGATAATAATATTTAAATTGGTCTGAAATAGTGCAGCATTATAATAGCCAGTAATGTACTCTTTTTCAGGATGTATGGCAAATGAATATGAATATATGCCTTGTTTTGGTATCTTTGTATGATGTTGGTAGGGTTGGATCATATTAAAATATTCAGCATTCTTTTCACCAAATCTGTCATAGTCAGACAATCGAATAGTAGCTTTTTCCAAGATGCCATTTTTGCTTTCTGGTATATCAGCAGAGTAGTTAAAGTAGTCATTGAACTTCCATAAATCATCTCTTTTAAGAGTCCATATGATTTCTTTGGTGGGATTATTAATAATGATGTTGAAGTTATGATTGGTGCTCTTGGAATTCACATTATTGGCCTTGCTGATTGTCAGTTGTTCAACTACATATCTCAGGACAGGTATTTGTTTGATGAGGACATCTCTTTCAGCATTTCCTAAAAAAATGTAATTGGCTTCTATATAAGGTCTAATTTCAATGTCTTTTTTATATGTGGTGAAGGTATTGATGTTAATTTTCTCACCATGTAGTTCATTGTAAAAAGTTGGACTGACATACATGTTGAGTGTATCTGAGAATACTTGATAGAGGCGTTCAGATGATTCTAGCTCTATGTTAAGTTTGATAATAGAATCACTGAGCTTTAGTAGCGGCAAGGCAAGGGCTGAGTTTCTTGTAAACCAGAAGTTTAATGGGACAATAATCTGTCTGCCTTTGATAGATGGTTCATCTGGAATGTCTTTAGAAGTATCTGGATAATAGAAATAGATGAACTTGTTGTTTCTTACAACAAGGCGTGCATAACTGGCCTTTGGATCTTGAAGATCAGGATCATTTCCTATTAACTTGTCAATCTGAGTGTCACCAGCAGGTAGGGTGAGCTCGTTCCAGATATTCATCCATTCACCAGTTGTCTGATCTATCATGGTCCCATTCAGAAAAATGCTGGCTCTTTTGACAAATATAGTCCCAATGTTTTTGATCCATCTAAATTTGTATTTAGATGATGAATATATATCAGGGAGTGTGAAACAGAAATAAAGATTGCTAAGAAGATCACCATGTCTGCCAATGGTACATGTATAGGTGCCTGTGGTTGATCTTGATGACATGACAGGAGAGACAGCAGTGAAGTCAAGTGAAATGGATTCCATAGCAAATTGAGTATGTCTTTTGTAGGCATATTGATAAAAACTAATCTGTGGATTGCCCATTAGATAATTGTCAATTTGACCAACTTTTGTAAATTGGATGAGACCTCCACCAGATCTTGATGATTTGTCATTTATCTCCATTATTCTATTAGAATAGAATATCTTCTTTAAGCCATGACATTTTTCTGCTTTTTTAGATCCTTCAATATTGTTTTGGTCAATACACATGATCTTGCAATGTCTTACAAAGAATATGATTCACTTCTTCTGAGGTAGCAATATATCTCGGAATAACACCAGTTGGAAACCATTTTTGTTTCATAGCACTAATTGCATAGACATTTAGGTCTGGATTTATTATTTTAGAAAATGCAGATAACGCACTACTTGTTTTAAGAACAATTTTACAACGTGATAGAGCTAACATAGTTTTCCTTATTTACATAATGCTATTTCAAAAAGGTAAAGGAAGGTTGTTGTTCTTTTCTGACAAAGATGAAATACTAAACATATCACCTTCAGAATCAGTTTCTTTGAGAGGCATTAATGCTA
>JACCDW010028256.1_pt1 | contig 18976 bp, 16 predicted proteins | sample 7449781 | NCBI WGS metagenome assembly JACCDW01 (sample SAMN15323449, study PRJNA562643) | freshwater metagenome | isolation source: river surface water | place: USA:Blue River Watershed | collected 2017-08-18
AACGAATCACATCGTAAAAAAAAAATCAATTTTTTGCAACAAATATGTATCATATTTGTTGCATTATATATCAATATACCTCTTAAACAGCCATTTCGCCGATGTTAAAATATGGGTGACATTTTTTACCAATAAGTTCGATGTCTTCCCATTCATATTCGTCAATTGGTTTAACACCCTTGATAATAATCTTTGGGTATCTATATGAGCCATTTTCAAGCATTTTTTTCACGCCATCCACTTGATTAACGTAAATATGTGCATTCGCGATTACAAACAAGAGTTCAGCCGCTTTTAAACCAGCAACCTTTGCCAACATATGCGTTAATAATGATGCACTCGTAACATTCCAATATAATGCAAGTCCCATATCAGAAGAACGCTGATGGACTGTGCAATAAAGTTGGTCATTAATTACGTTGAAATTATACAATACATGACATGGTGGTAAACATGCGTCCGCGAAAATAGATGGCGGACACCATCCAGATAATATAATGCGTCTGCTGGTTGGATCATTTTTAAGCAAATCGACCACATATGCGATTTGGTCAAATCCTGAATGTGACACCATCCTATCTCCGCCGAAATTCCGCCACTGATGTCCATAAATCGCACCAACACCATCTAAATCTGGCCGGGTTTGCGCGTTTGCGTCCCAAATATGAATATCGTATTTGTGCAAATATTCTAAATCAGTTCTGCCCTTAATAAACCACATTAATTCATAGAATATTTTTTTGATGCCGGAGCCACGAATTGTGCAAATCGGTAGAGTGTCATTAGACAGGTCAAACCGCAATGTTTGATTGCATAATACATGTGTATCGATGGATGTCCTGTTTTTTACGACTGTTGCGGATAACGCACGTGTTAGTAAACGTTTATATTCGTGCTCATCGGGATTAATGATCCCCGCATGTGGCTTAAAATGCGATAACTTGAGATTTCCAATCAATAATTTCTCACATGTATATTGTGCAAATAATTCGAAATTTACAGACACATCGCAATCGTATGTTCCCGGAATATGCGTAACGTAAAAATCATCATACACATAGTTAGTAAATACTTCGTAAAGATGTTTACCGCCGATTATATATAAATCAGTGATGTTATTTTCATAGCAACATTTTAGCGCCGCCGTGACAGAAGGGACAACCACATCGCATTTCAATGGCACCTCAGTATCTCTTGCGACGACAATGTTATATCTTTTGGGTAATTTTTTGCCGATCGATAAATGCGTTCTATAGCCCATCAATACGGCTGGAGACTGTCCTGTTTTTGTGACATTTGTAAAATGCTTCATGTCGTCCGGCATGAAAGGCCACGGGATCGATCCATTTTTGCCAATGCCGGAGGCTTCGTCGCACGCAACAATTCCAACAATTCTCATTTGTTTTGTGTTTGTTCTGTGATTGTTCTGTGATTGTTTTGGTTGTTGAATACATAAAAAATACAATTCATTTTTTTAAACCGAAAATAGACCACATACTGATTGCTTTACTTCGGTAAAGTCACACATATATGGTTCATCCGTTGAATATTGCAAAATTTCTTGTATATTGACTAATAAATCAATTAATTTAATCGTCGGTGACCAATTACTCATAGCATCATAAAGATATGCACCATATTCATTTACACTTGAATGGTTAATTTTATATTTAAAGTAAATAATTGGTGGATTGAGCGGATATGTATCAATTGAGATCATAACCGTGTTATTTGACATAATATTCGGAGCGCTATCTGGTGCACTATCTGGTGCATATATAGCAAAATGTCCATCAGGTTGATGTCTCACATCCCAAACACCGTCTAATAGCTTTAGTTCTTTAGTAATTCGTTTTCCAAAAATGTTAATTGATTTTTCATGAAGCGTTTTATAATTATTGAAGCGCGTTGTCTGTCGTTGAATTAAAGATTTTTCGATTTGATTAAGAACACTTTTATCAGTCGTATTAATTTCAACGAGGGATCTAATCAAAACCAAATTTTCATCGGGAATTACATAACAGAATTTTTTGTTATAAATTTCACAGCTGGTATCCAATTCACAAATGCATAATACCTTTGATCCGCGACAATATTGTAACGCTAGTTGAACTCTATCCGTCATATAAATTCCATTTCCATACACATTTCCATTAACCATCATTTCTGGATTCGTTGTTTTCAACCCAGTGCGCAATATAGAGCACCAATTTTCCAATGCGCTTCCGTGGAATAAATACATTGGTTGTTTTTTGCGTTGCTGTTCCTCAATAGCTGGATTGTATATGATGTCATATCGAACTAATTCCACTTCATCAATTTTAAATGTATTGGCCGACATATTAAATTTAGTATCGCAAATATATTTTACATAACTATACAATAGCGTATTTGCTGAGTGAATATTTGCATCCGTCGATAATGATATGATTTTGGATAGTGAATATTCACTCAGCAACTGTGCCAGTTCACAATTGTTGAGTGGTGGTGGCAGTGATTTAAATAAAATTTTTGCTCGTGATGAATTTAAAGCACTGAGGGTGACCTTATGGTAAAACATGAATACCGTTTTATCCATTGACTCAAATGTTGAATCAATCGTCGTTAGCCAAGCATAATAACATTGATCTGAACCATTGCAATATTTCAACGATTGAATATTACCACATCCGGCGCAAACCATTGTTGTGATGCCTATGATAGATGAATATAACAATCAAATTTTTTCTTGAACAAAAAAACAACATGATTGGCAAATATTCATCATTCAAATATCATTCAAATACCATTCAAATACCATTCAAATATCATTCAAATACCATTATTCATGTATAATCCTTAATGAGTTTATCAACAATATTATACGCGTCCTCAATCGCCTTATTGCTTGATTTTGTCAACTCCATAATGAGTGGAATATTATATTCGCCCGCAAATTCGACAATTGCTCGCATACCGGAATCTTTTGGCGGAATATTATTCCAAATTAAATCTTTACTAGAAAATGGCGGCTCATGTACATCTTTATGTCCGCCTAATTCAATTGTTGTTCCATTAATATGAAAAAGTTTAATATAATCCGGATATTTTATTCTATTGAGCCAGTCTTGGACATTATCGTATCGACTCATATCCTGACCAGCGGCCCAAACATGGCTTGTATCGATACAAATTCCAAAGTTAATATCCACTTGCGACTCAAGCAGAGCTTCAATTAATGCATTTAATTTTTCGGGCGTCTCATAAGTTTTTTTTGGGTCCGGCGCAACGCTTGTCATTTCCAAAATAATCAACATATCAGGGTCGTTGATGATTTCCATAGTTTTAACAACTATCTCTGGTATATCTTTTGGTAAATGAATTACCAATCCAGACAATTTTAGTTTTTTGCAAACTTCAAGTTGTTCTTTAATATGAAAATGCATTTTCGTTCGCTTCCACGGATGTGATAAATATGTTGCGTGCGCATAAATCGGTAAGCGTCGTGTTGCTTGTTTAACAATATCATGGTCGAAATTACACATTTGCGTTGATTTTGGGCCATGTGTAAAAATTTGCGCACATGTCATTGCGGTTTTTTGTAACGTTGCGAAATTCTTCACTTCGAAATGCTTGCCCAACATTATGGCGTTGTGCGATCCACTACCAATATAAGTAATTGGAATCAGTGTGTAAAATATAAATTGAAAATCAAATTTTTTCTAAAAAGTTATATAAGCACAAAGTTTTGCGTATTATGTATATTATTATTATTTGCGTGATTGTTTTTATTTATTACTTTAGGCAATGGATAATTTACAGCATTGTTCACAATGGAAAAAAAAGTGAACTACTAGCCCCTAAATATTTACAGGATCAGTATAAATTCGATTCATTCGATATAACATATTTCCTTGCTTCCCATAATCTGATTTAATACGCCTTCCAACGATATCTGCAAGACATGCATGTCGCGATAATATTTGCTGCTTCATCAAGAGAACGCAACTGAACCTCGTCAATTGTAGATTTACGTTCTTTGCATTTGGGGCAAATATACAGTGTTGATATTTTTTGCTCAATTTTTTGTTTACTTCTTTCATCCAGTTCGTTCTTGAGTGCTGAATATTTACTCGGGATTAACTCTTCGGATGTCATGAATGCAATCTTATCGAAAATATCGTCGTCGTGAATACATCTATTTATTAAATCGGATTCTTTTTCTAAATTATCGAAGTGCGCTATAACGCGATGCGTTGTAATACAATAAATATTTGTGAATGATGTGTTATTCCAGTTTTTTAAAATGTTCTTGTTATGTGCTTCATCAATTGTTTTATTGAAACATGATATTTCGATTCGATAAATGTTAAATTGTGTAAAGTACATATCTAATAGTTCGCGAAGCCGATTAAATACGGGAATACGTTTATCATTTCCGGGGCTGGCCAGATATTGTTCGATGAAGTATTCGTAAGTCGTTCCTTCTGACATTGTATAATATACAAAAGTAATATTCAATATTAAATACTGTATGATGGTCAATAATCAATGGTTAAAGTTGGGTAAAAAAAGATTAATCATTGACGTTTGTGTTGCCTCAGAGCATGCCACCACGCAAATAATAAACCACGCATTCATCTACACTATCCACGTCTAATAGATACGTTAGTAGGTCAGTGATATACACAAATGAATCATTTTTACTGATATATCTATGATTATCAATACTATGTAGTCCATTACTAATATCTGCCATTAACTTGCATTTTTTTCTTGCATACATTTCGCTAATTACGTCGGTCATTTTAACCGGGTAAATTGTTTTCTTAGGTTCCGCTTTATCTTGATCACGAAATGGCGTGCGTTGTTTATGCGCACAGAAAATGCATGTAAATTCATTGTCGAGAATGTAAATAGAATCACATAGAATCATGCCACACTTACAATGTGTTTGAATCTTATTCATTGAAAGTTTGTCAAATTTTGTATATCGAACTCTGTTGTATTTTTCATAAAATGGAACATACGGCAAATCTGATGACTTGTAATTCTGAGATTTTCTAAGTACTAAATCAACATATAATGTCATACGTACTCCATAGTTCCGGTGAACGTAAATGTCATAATCCCTAACTTTATTAATGCGATTGAAATTATCATAACTAAGTAAATTCTTTGTCAATGTTCCATGCATACATGCTAATAACGCTTTACTACAAACAACAATCGAATGAAGTGACATAAACAATTTATCAATCTTTTTGTATTCAGATCTTGAATCTTTAATAATTGCATCAAGATGAGGCATTGCATTCGTTACTATAATGGAGTTTTTCTTGGAATAAATGATACACTCGTCAGAATCGAATATTAATTTTTTCGAATATAAATTTTTATTTGTAAGTATTTCAAATTTTTTGTTTACCATGTTAGTAATTTCATCCGCTTTAAGATTACGTCCATAAACATCAATTCGCAATGGAATTATCGAATATTTAGCAAATGCTGTTTCAAATGTTATATATTCATCGACCAATGCCTGTTCTTGAAACGCGCCATCGACAAAATATTTAGTATTTGTGATCATATTAACTATTTCATCAGAAACTGCTTGCATAATATCGCATTCCTCAATATACAGAATTTTCACCATGCTGTCAATCGTTGGCTGGACGTTCAGTGTTGTATAATATTAATATCATTTCAATTTTTTAAAATGCAATCCAAGCAAATTTGGGCAACCAAAAAATTGAAATGCAACCAAAAAATTGAAATGATATTGTAGTATATCACAGAATGGAGGAATACGTTGCCACCCTGCCCATTTACATCGTTTGTGCTTCAGACAAGAATAACTATTTAATTCCTGTAGATAAGACGATTATTAAGTCAAAGCTATGCAGAAAAAATGCAAGGATTATCTCGGCTTCGGATTACAAAAAATACAAAACCGAAACGCCGATTACAAGTGCTCATGCCATTGCCATTGATGTATACAATGATCCATTGTATATTAGCCATTATGTAAGCACAGAGTTAGTAGACACCATATATATTATTGACTTGTTAAATGCTTCTAAGAACTATGTTCTTAGTGGAAAATTATATGCAAAAATCATTGCGTATGTAAAAAATATTCCATGCTCTTCCACGTTTTGGCAAACATTAAGTGAAATGACTGAATTTAACAATAAAGCCAGCAGAACATTTAAATGGAGCAACAATAGCTACAATATTAAGAATACAGATAATACAATGATTGCAACAAAAGCTTTGTATGAATTGGTGGATTACGATATTGGTATCGTATTAACACGTAGATTACATAATAATGCTATTACAGGATTACGACGAGTGGTAGATAAAATTCCCACTTTATATTCACTCATTTTGAATATTAGGTGCTATGATATGCTTCAACCATTGAAACATAGGATTATTGAGGTTTATTGCCGCATGAAAGATAATCCGGGGTTTGCTGAGGTTGCCAAGTATTTCCCTACTGATTTTAAGTTAAAATCTATCAAAGAATGGTTAAGCGCGTTGCCTGAAGACATTATGCCCACTAAGAACGTTATCAATGATGTTATCAAACACTCAATGGTTGCGGTATCCGCTAGTAAGTATATAAGAAAACATACACCAAAGATTAAACAACAATGCAAAACTATTGCTCAAATGTATGAGGAAATACCAGATATGGACCTATCATTGGCTTCATCATCAGAGTCGGCTTCATCGTCAGAGTCGGCTTCATCGTCAGATATGGCTTCATCATCAGAGTTGGCTTCAAAAGCAAATTTGACGGAGGAAGAAATCAAGATTAATGATTATGCGATTCTCGCCAAAAAATCAAACCCAACATATACTGGATATGGCGGATCCATAATTAATGGTACAACATATTCAGCGATTATTCCACTTAATAAATCGGAATATGCACTCGATGGAATATCAAAATTCATCAAAATCGTGAAATTCTTACATAAATGCGATTTAATTGACATAAATTGCAAGATAATCGATCGCGTAATGACTTCATTTGCTATATTGCATTATACATTGAATCCATCGATAATGAAACTATTATCTAAACATTATTCTCCTAACATAATCCATAACATCTATTATACATTCTATATTCTAATAGCCGAAGAATATTTGATCACTTCAGATTTTCACGGACGGCGTCACATTCTGGATTTGGACTATGCTGCATTAATTAAAAATAAAAAAAGCTTGGAAATTCTACCAGTTCGTAAGGATTTATATTCATATGAGTGGCGATTATCTCACATGAAAAATTGCCACAAAAATAAAATTCATGATGTCAAAATGTTTAAATCGCGTCTCGCGGTTTTTACAAACGGCATTATGGATTGTATCGATTTGGGGGCGTGTAACGCATATTTAACAGGCAGCACTATGCTTGCATGCGCATCAACAAATGTAGTCGAATTGAGTTTTATTGAGGCAGGATATTCATTGGATTATTATTTCGAGTATATGTATCCGTCGCGCAACAGCTTGATTGATGAAAAGGACGCCAAATCGCTCACGGACATCGATATTGCATTTGTTGTTAATGATCACGCAGAATACGAACGTAATATTGAAATATTTCACCAACAATTACTTAAAAAATATCCTGATGTCAAAAAAGAATATGTTTTGAAATTTACAAAAAATGGCGCCAATCATGCCAATGATTGCTATAAATACGTGTTTCGTTCCGAATTTATGATTCGTGATATCGATGCATATCCGATTTTCAACAGTATTGAGGAGCTTATGAACCGATTTCATTTTCCATGCGTGAAGTTATATTATGATGGTAATAATGTGAAAATTTATGCATCATGTGTTGCGGCATTGCTCACTGGCATTAATATTAAGCAAATTTGGATTTCAAAGACCGCAAATTATATCAATATCCTGATGAAATACATGTGTCGCGGTTACACAATGATGATTTCTCGCGATCAGTATAATTGTTTATCGGCGGATTATTTAGAATCTAAGTGGCGGCATGATGACTACGATATTCATGATGATGCATTCAAACATCTATCAATTCCATTAGCACTCAAACTTTATAACAAAGGATATAGAAGCGGCTTGCGAGAGATGGATGTCTCAAAAATTAAGGAGCAAGCTGATAACACTTCCTACCAAAGTGGATATGGGGGAAACATTCATATCCCATGCCCGCTCGTGTTAAGAGTATAGTTTAATATCAAAAATTGAATTTGTTTTTTATGTTAGATAAAGATGTTGAACGCGCTGCAAATTCAAACCAGAACAAAAATCATCACCAACAAATATCGTCGCTACTTAAAACAGTTGGGTGAATCGACAAATACGGAGTCTATCAAATATTTGATCGTCACAAGTGTTGAAAATGTCACAATTTGGCATGTGCTGATATTTAATTTAAATTTTGCGGATTATGCGGGCGCCGAATTCATTTGTGAGTTGAATTTAGAAAATATTCCCGCAAAAGCACCAAAATTCAAATTTATTACGCCAAATGGTTTATTTGTTTTGAACAAAAATCCATGTATTGCCGTCGGAGATATGCATCCCGAAAATCATGATGTGACACTCGGACCGATCGAATTTATTCTTCATCTTATTAATATGTTGGAATGTCCAGATGAAGTAACACCTGGTATGCATATCGTCAAACATTCGAGTGATGACCGAAAAAAATTAGCGGCTGAATCAATTGAGTATAACAGAATTCATAACCGCGACATTTTATTTAACTTGAAATCACATATTAATGATTATGGACTCGGTAATCGTATCCAATTATCATTAACGCAAACTGATGAAACGCTTGCACAGGAGATGGATAAATTAAATATCTCCTAAAGCCTTATTTAGTTCAAATATGCCATTTTTTTCGCAATTCTATTTAAAGAAAAAAATTGAATTTGATATTAAGCATACAACCAAGATGAGTGCCAAGTCGAACGAAGCGTTTCTCGAGGAGCTTGCTAACGTTGAAAGCCGCCTAACTGCAAAGATTCAGCAACTAAATAAGTTGTTGGAGGATGTTAAGGCGCATTCTACTAACACTGCAAATGATGTGGCATCCCTGATGTCAACTGTTTCTAAGTTACCGGCTACACCTGCGAAACCAAAGACGTCACGTAAGACGCCAGATCCCGGTGAAGCTAATAAGGCTAAGACATGCCATACAGCACCTAGTTATATTAAAACCGTGTATCCAGCGGAGGCTAAATCCAATGGAATGCCGACACCGTTGATTGATGCACTCAATGAGATGACAGTTGGCGGTGTATCAATTATTGAATATACTCTTAATTCTGAAGAATGTAAGGCTGATATTGAAAAAGGTAAAGAAACCGATGCAGCAGTTGCTCAGCATTTATGGACACATATTAAATCAGATAACGATTACAAAGCAACCATTTGCAATTTGCGTAATGATTACAACAATAAAATTCTAGAACAGAGCGGCGAATTAGAAGCCGATAAAGCAGGCAACTCAAAAGCAGTTGCGAAACCCGTCAAAAACACTGCAGGTGCCAAGAAAGCGCCTGAACCGAAGAAAACAGCGGCTGTGAAGCCACCAGTGCGTAGAACACTTAAAAAAACTGTTGATTCGGACAGTGAGCGTCCATCTGACGATGATGACGATAACGAACCGGTCGAAGACGAAGTCGAAGACGATGTTGAAGATGAAGATGAGGTTGATGCGGATGCGGAAGAGCTTAAGCCAATCATGGTGACAAAGAAAGCACCAAGCAAGCCACAACGGATGTAAACGTCACAATGGATGTAAACGTCATACCGTGAAACGTATTATTTTTTTATTTCGCGATAAGCACCATTCTTATCAAAGTATTTTTTTGGATAATATGTTTGGAATGAATTATCCTGATGCATCTTTTTTAAATCAATGTCCTCATTTCGATACGTCCCGTAAAAATGCTCGACTGGGATGGTCTTATTGCGAATTTTATTTATGTTATATAAAATTTGTTTATTGGGGTTTTTTAATAATAATGACAGCCAATAATCGATTAATAAAAATCGACATATAACATAAGGATGTGCGACTTTTAAATTATCGACAACGACATAAGGCACTATTTCAAATTCACAAGAATTATAAATATCAATAACGGTCGTGTTGGACTTTAATGTCTTTTTTTGAAGTCTGAAATCAAATGGAATTACTGGATCCAAATCGAATACCTCAAAGTCGGAAATGTTTTTGAGAGATTCTATTGTTTGTTCTACATTGTTAGATATTAATTGCAGACGACCTTTTTCGTGAATGCCGAATTTTTCCAATGCGAAAGTTCCAATTAATAAGCAATTTAAAGATTGAATAAAATTCATATCTTTGCCGCCATGTATTTTTTCAGCGCGAACTTGTTCTTCATGTATGAGCAATTTATCCCAATCCGCATTGTATTTTACATTATATAATTTGTGATAAATTTCACTGAGTTCTAATTCGTAAGGCACGTGATCGGTTAAGTTTAAGAGTTTTTGAATTGGTTGTTTCTTGAAATACCCGAGTGTATAAATAGAGCAAATATATTTGTTATTTACCTGTAATGTGAATTTACGATAGGGTATATTTGTTAGCATTTCAACATATGGGGTTTCTGCGGCTAATATATTTGCCAATTTATTCGCGTCAACTAGTGCGTTTGAAGAATATAGTTGATATGTAAAATTATTTTCTTCGATCGGTGTATTGTCGATTAGCAAATTGTTGTCTTTAATGAATTTATTAATTATTTCAAAAATCTTTCCGTGTATATGATGATTTAATTTATATAAATATATGTCCGCCTTGTCCATGATTGTTATATACTTTGCGATGAAAATATTATATAAAATCAAATGCATATGAAGCAAATTTGATTTTATATATTCGTATATAACGATGAAGGTGAACTACCATAATCCATTTGTTGATTATGTTTCAGAATATCCCAACCTGTCGATTGACTATTTTGGCGACTTGGGTGAATCGTCGGAATCGGTTCAACAATTACGTGAAGTTTATAGTTTCATAACGAAAACACATCGACTGCCGCTATACGGCGATATTAAATGGTTAGATGAATATCGTGCTCAATTTGTTTTGGGCACATTGAAACAGCATATAATTGATGAATTTAATACAATATTTGATTGGGAATGGAAAATTTCCCATCACTGGTGTGAAAAATTTCACCAAAGTGCGCATTTTATCAAAACACATAACCGACTTCCCAGGAGCAATGAGATATCATGGGTATTGGATCAATGTAAAATATACCATAACGGATTATTAAAACCATATCAGATTAAGGCGCTTGAGACACTTCCTTATTGGGAATGGAAATCCTATCCAGCATTTGATTATACTGTGTGTGATTTTATTCGCGATGTAGAAATCTTAAAGGAATATGTGAGCAAGTATAATAGAATACCGCGTAGGAAATATGGATTCGCATTTATCAGAAAAATTCAAAAAAGATATAAACTCGGACTTTTAACGGAATGCCAGATTAAATCACTTGAGGAGATACCAGGATGGAAATGGGAGGGCATGCGCGAAGACACATGGAATAGAAATTTCCAATTATTATCTGAATTTGTTGATATCAATAAACGTTTTCCTCGACGTTATGAAATGATATGGTTTGAGCCACAATACGCCAAATATAAACGAATAAAATTAAATAATGAACAAATGAAACTCTTTCAAATTTTAGTCAAGCGAGTTAAACTTATGAAGACAAAATAAGCAAGTTCAAATAGAATTAAATAATAATGAAAGGGATTATATATTTTTTTTGGAAAATAAAAATTGAAAATTTAGTACTGTAATGCTAAGCCATGAGCAGCAACAGAAGCATGGGTGGTGTTCATTTTACATACGATGAGCTAGTGACTATCCGTCGTTCTATGGATCATCCACCCAGCGATAGTTCAATTAGTTCAATTGGTGATCCAATTGAACCAACCGATCCAATTGGTGATCATTTTAGTAACGTTTCATCTATCGATGAACAAAACATGTTCGAGATATTCCGACGAATAGAGCAATATTTCAATAGCGATACAAAACCAAATGATTTATACGATTTAATCATGGGCATACATACGAAATATGAACAATTCATGATGCCAAAGCCAATTATTGACATGTTTAGTAGAATTGAAAAATGGTCATGGCGGTGTCGTAAAACCAGTGGCTGGTGGAAAATATACAATGAAATCCATAAATATGCGGAAACACACAAAAAACTACCAACTAATAAGCGCAAATATTGGATCATAAAACAAAAACGCGAATACCGTGTGGGAAATCTCACGCAATATCAAATCGACGCGCTTAATGATATTTGTGCGTGGGAATGGTTGTCCAATAGCGACATTCGTTGGTTAACAAAATATAATGAGTTTAAAAATGGCATACACGATAAGACGTGGATATATATTCAGCGCACGAAATATAACAGTGCTAAATTATCATCTGAGCGTATTGATGCGTTAAATGAACTTCCGGAATGGAAATGGGATGCAAAAACACGACCCGGCGTGTGGTGGGTAACATATGATAAGTTAAAAAAATATATTGATGAACATGGTGATATGAAAGCATATCCTGGAGGAACATGGTTAACTCGACAACGTCGCGCATATAAGAATGGAAATTTATCAACAGATAAGATTAATGCACTTGAACAAATACCGGGATGGTGTTGGGATAGGATGAATGTCCAATGGTGGAACAGATATCATTCAATCATGTGCAAGATCAATCATGAACGTAAACTATCGCGCGGTGACCGGCGCTGGGTGCATACCAATAGAACCCCAGAAAAAATGAACAAGATGTTACCGGAACAGATTGAAGTTTTCGGGAATATGCAAGACTTTTTGCTGTTCTAAAAAATAAATGTTGTTTTTTCAGAAGCAATATGTGATGCTTTCAGAAGCAATATGTGATGCTTCCGGAAGCATCTGATGCTTTCAGAAGCATCAGATAACTCGATGATTAATATGTCGGGATAATTTATGATCTATTTTTATATCCATTTTGGATATGTAATCAATATTACGCTCTAAAATTTGACGCATCGTAAACAATGTTCTACGCCTTTTGGAGGGTTTAGGAAACATTACTTCCCATACAAATGCATATGGATCTTCCATATATGATTTGATACATTTCTTTTTGTGTATGAATATGAGTGACTGAGCGATTTGGGATTGCAAGCCTATACGATTTTGAGTACCATCATGCAAAACATGTATTGTATTGATTGTATTTTCATCTAATATATCTAATTTGTTATCGCGCTTTAGTTGTTCAATATGTTTGTAATACATGAATGTTTCCAAGAATTTTATTAATATAGCATGAACTATTAATTTGTTTGAACATAAATTATCTATACGAGTTTCACGAGCTTGTTTGTGACGTTTGACATAAGAATACAGATAATTTGTTGATTGATTGGAATCAAAATCTTTACTGGGATTTACCAACTGTGTAATATCATGTCCGTGATGCCTCACAGAATTATCATAATACGATTGGTTATTAAATTGCTTTATTTTGCTTAATAATGTGTATCGGGACACAGACATCTTTTTTAATTTTGAACATTTTAAGCCAGTCAAATCATCATTCATAGGTAAATCAACAACAAAATCATCTAAGTATGATACGATTGGATAATTGTGTGTTTTTTGCTTCATGGATATTTAATATATTTTGAATTCAATTTTAATATGAAACTATATGGTGTGATTAGCGTGAAATTATATGATGAAATTATTTTTAAATTAGAACAAACACTAAAAAAATTAAATGACGATTCTCAAAACAACGATATAATGAAATATGATATATGTAAATTTTTTATCTATTTGGATATATAAAAAATTGAATAAAATAAATGCGACAAATCTTGTCGTTCGTTCGCGCAAAAAAAGGAATGATGCAACACAAGACATGCGATGGCACAGAATCTCTACCAGTTGATGCGGCAGCGTTGTCGAAAAATGGTTCCGAAAGTCACGATACACCACTTCCTTTAGAGTATGCCATTGTGCAATGGAAGAATGAGTACGATAAGGTCAAAGCATATGTTGCTAAACATGGAAAAATACCAATATCTGGGAAGGGTAATTGGTGTAGCATACAGAGAAAAATGTATAGGAATGGAAATCTTCCTCCATGGAAAATAAAAGCTCTAGAGTCCATTCAAGATTGGGATTGGGATTACGATGATTATATTTGGAATCGCATTTACAACAAGGTAAAAATAACAATTGAAAGTGGTAAATCTATTCGAGAGTCTGACCATTATGGCTGGTGTGTTAAACAAAAAAAAATTTACAATGATGGAATCATGACACCAGAGCGCATTGCCGCATTGGAAAAGATTAAGGGTTGGGCATGGGAATCACGCGATGCACGCTGGAACAAAACATATAACGAATTATTACAGTATGTTATTGAGAATGGATATTTTCCGCCATATCGCAGAAACGATTGGGTTAGTAAGCAGATGATGTACTATAAACGAAATATGATTAAACAAAGGGCTGCAAAACTTGATAAAATTCCAGGTTGGGAAAAACTAATTAAGTTTGGCAGAAAGGCTGTTACTAAGTAGTTGTTATGTTGGTTTTATAAAATCATGGGGTTTTGTAGAATCTTAATGCATTCCTTAATATGATTAATAATGTTTTTTTATTAAACATATTTGAAAAAATTGAATAAAATATATGCAAATTGCAAATCCATTTGAACATCCGCCAACGAAAGGATGACACCACCGGTTTCAAGTTCTTCTGAGGATCCACTTGGGACACCGTCAGATACCATGTCTGACGATGGTACCATAACTTTGCGTAGTGTGAAGTCGGAGCCCAGTGATTCTGGTACACTTTGCGTTGAGTTACTCGATTCAGAACTTGCATACAAATGCTGGAAAACTGCGTATGCTAATCTCAAGGCATATGTTGAGAAACATGAAAAATTACCAACTTCTAGAAAGTGCGCTTGGATTTCAAAGCAGAGAGCCTTATATAAGAAAGAAAAACTTTATTCATGGCAAATAGAAGAATTAGAGTCCATTAAAGGATGGACGTGGGATTACAGAATGGATGCTTGGTATAGAATTTACGATAAAGTAAAAGTAATCATTGAGAATAAATTACCCATTAAGGGTTCTAGATATTATAAATGGTATATCAGACAAAGAAAAGATTATAAGGAAGGAGACTTGGAACGGGAAAAAATTGATGCGTTGGAACGAATCAAAAATTGGAAATGGGCTATAGCACACAATTCTTGGGATATCAAATTTAAGCAAGTGGTAGAATTATATAGATTGGACAAAGAAAATGCTCTTCGCTTGGAATGTACGTGGATTAGTCGACAACGCAAACGTTATAACGATGGAAGCATGAGTGATTATGAAAAACGTGCCATCGAAACGAGTTTTGATAACTGGTCATGGGACAATCGTAAAATAAGATGGCAGAATGGATATGATGAGATAATGCAATATGTTACCGAGCGCGGGTATTTTCCTGTGCGATACAAAAATAACTGGTTAAAATGGCAAGTAAGGGCATATAAGAGTGGCAATATGGATAAGAGTAGAATGGCCGAACTTGAGAAAATTCCGGGATGGAAAAAATACGCTGGTCGGATTAAAAAACCAGCCAAATGATGTTTTTTTCTAATTTGATTTATACATTGGAAAAAAATTGAATATAATAAATTCAAATGCAGATACCGTTTCACGCATAGTGTGACATGGGACGTCGTTCGCAACCGAAAACCCAGACGGAAGCCCCTCCGGAATCACACACCGATCATTTTTCAGACCATGGTTCCGATGATGAAGACACTTTACCGCATTCTGATTTAGAATGGAAACGTGTGTTTGACGAGATTGTGTTATATCTTTCTGAGAATAAAGTATTACCCGTTACAAGAGAATACAGGTGGATTTCCATTCAACGGTCCAAATATAAAAATAAAACGCTCGAACAATGGAAAATAACCGCACTAGAGAGTGTTGATGGTTGGTGTTGGGACCACATGGAATATAGTTGGTGGAAAAAATATACCGAAGTTAAAAAAATAATCGAGAAAAAATTAAGCATCATTAATTCTGATTATTATAAATGGTATCTTGCTCAAAAAAAACAATACATCGACAATACACTTTCACGTGAGAAAATCCGCGCATTGGAACAAATTAAAGGCTGGGACTGTTATATGAATGATGCGCAAGTTAAATGGCAATTAAATTTCGATAGAATATTGAAGTTATATAAGCGAAACAAAGCACGGACCATCATCGATGAAAAAGCGTGGTTTTATGCACAACGCAAGCGATATAAAAAAAGAACTATTCATAAATATCAAATTTTAGCAATCGAAAAGAATTTTGACGGCTGGGTATGGAATGTTTGCCAAGACATTTGGCAAACTAATTATGATAAGCTGTTGAAATATGTCAATGACAATGGTGCGTTTCCGCCTCATCGGAAACACCCATGGTTTGCTCTTCAGTTGAGACAATATAGAAATGGTGGATTTAAAGATGAAGAAAAAATTCTTAAACTTGAGAAAATCCCGGGATGGCACGAGATCGTCAAATATAAATACGTGAATTGATGCATCAGAATGCATCAGAATGCATTCTGATGTTTGATGTTTTTTTATGAATAGATATTGTTTAATATTATACAGCCAAATAACCATATGACCATATGACCATATAACCATATAGTCATACAACCAAATATTTGTGTTTTAAAAATTGAATATTAATAGTGAAATATACGAACTTAGAAGATTATTTCATGGCAAGCGATTTACTATGCTTATTGCGGAATTATGGCGCCGAAACGTTTATGGACGTTTATAATAGCAGCCCAAGTAAAGCCGGATTGGTATTCGAGTGGTATATTTGTTGGAAAAATGATCTAATTCATTGGAATAGGATTAAACCAGATGAGTTCGAAAAAATAGCCGATGGTAAAATTACGATGCCAGGATTTAAAAAATATAAACTTTGTAAAAATTGTGGCGAACATTGTGTATGTTGCAAGGTTTGCGCAGAGTATTGCAGATGTGTAAAATTCACATCTGATTTTGGCATTGATGCAGTTAACAAAGATTTAAATGAATTATGGCAAATGAAATTTTATTTAAAATCTAGAATTCCCAAAGGAATGTTATTTGAATTTTATGGACTTTCTAATGTGCTCAAATATACTAAAGAACAGCGTAAATGGTGCACTAATACGGATGCAAAAATCGTCGAAACACCTGTTAATAAATTAATGATTGATGATGTGTCATGTGTTAGTTATTCAATTGAAGAAATAGAGCAAGATATCGCTCAATTACGGGCGAAATATATTACTGAACAGAATGCGGAATTAAACATTGAGGAATTTATTGTGCGTGAATATCAACAAGGTGCAATTGATATTGCTGTTAAACGGTATACGGAATATGTTGATGATCCGCATGAGCCAAATGATCTGGATGAATTGGATGATTTGGATGATTTGGATAAAACGATTTTGAATGTGTTCTGTGGTCTTGGTAAAACATTTATTGGATGCCAGTTGTTAGATAAACTTCAAACAGAAAAATGTAAGATGATTATTTCCTGTAATAGTTTATTATTACAATACCAATGGTATAATGAGATATCAAAACATTGTAAATATGTTAAATCACGTGTAATCAACGGCGATGTGGATATTATTAAAGAATCTGATGTTTATATTACGACATCTGTTGTTTCGACAATTAAACGTGTAGTAGATCATATTAATGCGCTGGATAACTACATTAATTATTTCATTATTGATGAAGGTCATCATGTTCTGGATCAGAATTCTGAAAAATTACGACAGTTTTTGACACAAATTGAATGTCATAAACTTTATTTATCTGGGACAACTGAGAGTGAATCGCATTACGAAGTTGATATGGAATATGGAATCGTTAATGATTATTTAACTGATTATAACATTGTTATTCCCATATTTGAAGAGAATGTTTCAGTTCATGAAAATTTGGCCAATATGCTATCCAAAGAAACACATTTAAATTACGTTTTAGCGTATTGTAATACAATTGAAGAAGCACGTTTATTTACAGAATGTCTAATTCGTTGGAATATTTCAGCGACATATTACACAGGTGAAACGGATGTTGCCGATCGCCTACTGGTGAATAAAGAATTCTGTACGAATGTTTATCGTGTATTAGTGACAGTAAACACATTAAGCGAGGGAATTGACTTACCGAGAGCACAAGTGTGTTTATTTGTAGAACCACGACATTCACGGTTTAACGTGATGCAATGTGTTGGTCGAGTATTACGAAAACATGTTGACAAACAATTGGCATATATTATTTTACCGGCTTATAATGAATCCGAGTCAAAAATGGAAGAATTCTTTAAAATTCTAAATGAAAAAGATTCAAGAATTGCGGGCGAAGTAAAACGAGGTAATTTTGCGAGATTTCGAACATTAGATGTTAAAACTGATGTTTGCGAATATACTATCGATATTTACAATCGTTTTGGTGATCTAACAATATCATCCTGGTGGAAACGTTATGCTGAATTGCAGGAATTTGTTGAAAAATATAAACGACTACCATCACAAAGTGAAAATATGTGGGTTAGTACTCAGCGAAAGAATTACAAAAAAAATAAACTATCACAAGAACAAATTAATGCATTTGAGAGTATTGATGGTTGGATGTGGAATATAGCCGATGAAACCTGGTGGAAAAAATATGCATTGTTGCAGAAATTTGTCGCTGAACATAAACGACTACCATTAAAAAGTGAAAATTCCTGGATTATTAATCAGCGACAAAATTACAAAAAAAATAAGCTATCACAAGAACAAATTGGTGCATTGGAGAACATTGACTATTGGATGTGGA
>JACCDW011089945.1_pt1 | contig 18957 bp, 12 predicted proteins | sample 7449781 | NCBI WGS metagenome assembly JACCDW01 (sample SAMN15323449, study PRJNA562643) | freshwater metagenome | isolation source: river surface water | place: USA:Blue River Watershed | collected 2017-08-18
GCTGCTTCAGACTTGTTGCCCAGCTCTTGATACTTGCCCCAAGCCATTGACAGTGCCCGCTTGATCTTCTCAGGAGAGTCAAGGATTGCGCCGTCTTTCACGCCCATTTCAAGCAGGCGCTTGATCATCTTTGCCTGGTCGCCTTCATAGGCTGAGCCAAAGTTGAAAACTGCACCACCGGCCAGGGCGGACATGTAGTACGGATTGCTTTTATCCGTCAGGTTCATGCCCTCAATCACGTTTGCCACCGGGTTCTTCTTCAAGTCCGAAATGGCCATGGCCGACACGGAGTCACGGATCAAGTTGCGGATCTTGAACGCAGGCGAAATGGTCACGCCAAACTGCAACATGTTCTTAAAGTCGCGGGACACATCCAGGAACTTTGACTTCGGACCCATGTATCCAATTGAGCTGATGGCATCCAGCAGCAACGGGTCGGTGACAGCATAGTAGACAGGCTGGCCATCTTCCATCACGCGCACGGCGCCTTTTTCGTTACCCTCTAAGCGCTCGGCAGCGTTGACCTTTACGGCGGCTTGCAGCGAAGCGTTGGCAGCCTGGTTCTTCATGGACGCAGAAAGAATGTGCGACCAATTGCGCAACGTGTTTTCCATCAGGTCGCTGAATTGTTTCTCGCCACCCTTCAGCATCTTGCTGAACTCTTGACGGGTCAAGCCGGAAGCGGTTTTGGCGCCTTGGATGTCGCCATCTTCCATCACCTTGTAGAAGGGAATGTAAAACAGGTCTTGCGAGAAGCGGTCATAACCCTTGTCATCAATCAAACCGCTGTCCAGGCCCACCTTCAGAACAGACTTGTTCAGCTTGTTCATTTCCTTGAGGACATCGGCATAAACCTCTGCGCGCGGTTTGCCGTTCAGGTCGCCCTGGATGAGCTCTCCACGACGGCGCACAAGCTCGGGATCAATTGACGGATCGCGATCAGCAGCCACCAGTTGCGCTTCGCGGTTCAACGCAACCCAGCGCATGTAGTTCTCAACCTCATTGCCAAGAGGCTTCATTGCCTCAAACAAACCTTTGGTTTTTTGCTTGATGTTCAGTGCGCCGTTGTCATTAAACACTTCGCCATGGAACATCAGACCTTCCAGCGCGCCGTCAACAGTCTTGGACAAGCGGGCCATGATGTAGGCCTCTTCGCTGTACTCTTTGATGGTGCGGTACTGGTCGGCAATGCCCTGTGCCATGCGCTGCCAGAAGCGGTCCTTCATGCCGTCGATGCGATCAATGATGGTTTGCTTCTTGTGCGGGCCAAACACTTTGTCTAGGCCTGTTTGAAGATCCTGCGGAATTCCAGCAGTATTCTTTGTGGGCTTGGGTTGCAATGCTTTTTGCACGGCAGCCTTTGCGGAAGAAACCGCCGACGGCAAGTTTTCTTGCATCAAAACATCGCCGGTCATGGTAGTTTTGCGCTTCTTGCCAGGGCCATAAGAAACACCAACAGAAGTGATGCCGCCTTCCAGCTCGCGAATGTTCACATCCAGGATGTCTTCGGTCGTGCGGGCCAGTCTTTCCAGGGCGGTTTCGTATGGCTTGCCAATGCCCATCACCTCGCGAATCAGCTCAATCATGCGAGTGAATGCGCTCTTCTTGCCAACCTCAATGTTGTCAAGATATTCCTGCATGCGCGAATCAGTCAGGCCCCAGGACACCATCTCATCAATGTTGTCCAGTGCGTTGTTACGCCCCTCAACGAACTCGGAAATAACTTCCGGAAGCGTGCCGGCCTCTTCGTCTTTCTTGACCTGCTCTTTGACCTTTGCAAACAAGTCTTTGAGCTGAAGAACCATGGGGTCGTTCTTGCCAAGGAACTTCAATTGAGCGCGCGTAGCAGCGTGCAGCAGCTCATGCAAAATGGTCGAGTAGTTAACGCCAGGCGGATAGCCACGCTGGTTTTCTTTGTACGGTACACCGTTCAGCTCAATGGCAATCTTTGTGCCGGCGCCGCCAGGTGACTTACCCCACTCCAGGCGGGTAACACCAAGGCAGTCACGCATGCGCTTCTCACGGCCAGGGCCAGTGTGAATCTTGAAGCCAAACTGCACACCGCGGCGCTGCATCTCACGCAAGCGACGCTGCACCTTCTCAGCAATCACGCGAACAAAAGCATTGGGCGCATTGTCAACAGCCCACTGTGAAACCTGCAAAAGGTTCTTGCCTTGCAACTCATCCTGGATGCGCTGCTCTTCAGGGTCTGGCTGATATGTCGCCTCTTTACTCGAAGACTTAAGATCTTCCGAATCAAGAAAATCAAAGTCCTTTACTTCTTCTCTTCCATCCTGCGCTTCGCTTCTTCCAGCAACTCCCTTCGTGCTTTTGGCGGGAGCGACCTCAACATTTTGATCAGCTGTTCTTTGTTCATCTATTGCCTCGCTTATCAAATCATTTATTTCATCTGTCGTCAGATATTTTTCAATTTGTTTTGAAATTTGATCGTGCTTAAACCCAAGCTCGCGCACAGCGTTCGAGGCATCAAAAGACAAATTGTCATTGTTTCTAAGCTTTGTGCGAATATATTCAGTTGCATCCAGCTCATTCGATAAAGCCTGATCCGCATTTTCTTGAGCGGAAGCGTCCGTGCCCCTGCGCAAATTTGGTGGCAAAAAGTCATCAAGCAAACCATCAGCAACCAAGTCAGAAAGGCTTGCGCCACCCAACTTGCTAATCAACTTCATGTCGGCTGCGTTTTTGGGGTCGCCAAATTCAGACAGCTCTGATCGGCTCAACGCTTTGTTTAATGTTCTGCGTAAATTTAAACCGCCTTTTTTTGCGTTAAAAATTTGACTGCGAATTGATTTTTCTTGATCTTTAAGGCTTGCTAGTTCTTGCTTTTCGTCAGACAGCTGCTCTTTGTCAACAGGAAACTTTTCCTTTTGGGGCAATATATTTGAGTAGGCAACAGGCCCCTCTGGCTCGACCCGAACGGAAGATAAAATTTTGCCCCACTTTGACTGCCATTCAATCAAGGCGTCTTGCTTGCGACGCTCATTGACAAGCGGGTTTGTGCTGTACACAGTGCTTTCAATTTCTTTTTGCTCAACTTTTTTCTGAGCTTCAAGTTCTTTTGCACGCCGCGATTCTTTTTGAGCCGCCTCTTTTTCCGCCTGCTCCGCTCGACGGCGGCCTTCTGCAACAAGCAAATCATTGGTGGAAGTTTGGCCCTCAAGGCCAAGCCCCCTGGCTCGCTCTTGAGCAGCCAACATAGCCGCCTGCCTGTCCACCGGCTCTTCAGCCGGCTCGGGTGGAGCCGTTACTTCGGCGGGCTTTTCGTTCCATTTGGCATCCCACTCGGCCAGGGCATCTTGTTTTCGGCGCGAATTGATCAACGGATCCGCACTGTACACGGTGCTTTCAATTTGCTTAAGCTCAGCTTCCTTCTGAGCCTCAAGATCTTTTACGCGCTGGGCTTCTTCTTTAGTACGCTGCTTATCGGCTTCTTCTGCTCGACGACGCCCCTCGGCGAGGAACTGTGCATTGGCCGCAGCATTACCTTCAAGGCCCATGCCTCTGGCCCGTTCCTGAGTAGCCAGCATGGCTGCTTGTCGGTCGCGCTCTTCTTGATCAAGACGTGCCTGCTCTTTCTCTTTTTCTTGACGTTCCTGCTCGCGGACAATTGCCTGCTCTTCGCCGCGCACGCGGGCAGCATCCAGCAATCCAACGTTTTGCTCACCGCGGATTTGATCTTGCAGTAACTGAGAACCAGTGCGGCCAGTCAAAGAAACCGGCGGCGTAATGGTTGGCTCTTCACGCGGAGGAGCTTTGGGGGCTTCAACCTCTTCCGGTTTTTTCTCAGCCTCAGGCGCCGGGGGCTCAGGAGCTTTACGGCTCAATGCGCCAGCAGCAGTGCCCATACCGGCGGCACCAATGGTGGCCATGGCCGCAGTCTCACCCAGGCCTTCAGTCAGTCTTTGTTCAGGTTTGACCTGCTGCATGGCAATGTTCTGCGCCAGCTTGCCGCCAACCTCTTCAATGTTTTCGCTGGGAATCTCACCCAGGATTGTCTTGCCAGCCGTGGCTATCTTGCCGCCCTTGCCGGGCACGCCGGCAGCAATCTTTTCCAATTGACGCGAGCCGGGCAGCATGTTTGCCAAGACGGAAATCACACCACCGGCAGCACCAGCGGAGCGCGCCAGGTTGATTGTGTTTGCCTTGGCCTGATCAGGGTCAACACCTTTAGAAATCAGCTCGTTGTAGATTGCCTCATAAGTGCCAGCGCCGATGTCAGCACCCTGAGCCACAGAGCCAGCACCAACCGCAGCACCAGTGCCAACGGTGCCAACAGTCTTTGCACCAGCACCAGCTAACTTGGCAGCACCAGCGCCCAACTTGCCAGCACCAAACGGAATGGCCAACTGAGGAGCCTGCTCAGCCAAGAAGTTAAGCAGCAAGCCAGGATCTTTGAGAGTCTCACCCAGGGCCGTGCCAAATGCCGAGAGCTCACCCTTCTTGGAAGCCTCAGCAATCTTCTCTGCGCGCTGCTGCTCACGGGCCTTCAGGCCGGCGGACTTCATTTCCTCGCCGTACTTCTGGATGTCTTTGCCCAACCCAAGCGCACCAGTCTCCGACATGTCGCCGGTGGCTAGGCCATAGAGTTGTCCAGGAAGTTGTACAAGTGCACCAGCACCAGACACGGCGCCAGCGCCAATGTCCTTGAATGCTTCGCCCCATGTGCGCTCTTTGCTGGGCGGGGGCGGAGTAAAGGTTGGCTCAACAATCCATTGGCCACCAACCAAAAAAGCCTTTTGGCCTTGTGCGTTTGTTGCAGATTGGGTGAACGGCTGCCATTGACCGTCGATCAATGCAACTCGCTCACCCGTTTGTGGATTGGTAGCTGTTTGGATTGCCATTTATTTATCCGGTACAAAGCCTGGGGGAAGTGTAGGCGATCCGCCAGCTCCCGTGGCGCGTTTTGAGCCTTGCATTTGCTGTTGAACCAGATAGTCAATGACTTGCAAAGTTGAAGGCGCGGGATTGCCCTGCTTTTTCAAGGCTGCCTCGGCATCTTTGCGCAACTGGTTTCCAACAATTGGGTTCTCCAAATCTTTGCGCACGTTGTCGCGAGCTTGGTCAATCGTCATTTCACCTTTCATGCCTGCGCCAATTGTCTTGACCTTTTCAAAAGCTTGCGTGCGAGTGAGTCCCGCGTCTACGTAGTCTTTGATCGCTTGCTCTTCAACCGTAAGCTTTTGCGCGGCCGGAGTGTTGTGAAGCCTTTCACGAAGCTTACGATCCAGCTCGGCAATCTGCAAGCTTGTTTGGTTCTGAGACAACTGATTGGCCCGGCTAACACCGGCTTGCATTTGGCTGCCACTCAAGCTGGATGCGGTTTGACCAGCAAGTTGACGGCGGCGGTCCAGCTCTTCGCCAATGGTCTTGACGCCACCCATGCCTTCTTCGCGGCGCTTGCTCTCAATGGTGCCCAGCAACTCATTCATTTTTGCAGCATGAGCCAGATCTGCCGCGCGCTCTTGCTCCACGGAGCCAAGGTAACGGCTGCCGTATTCACCCATGTTGCGAGCTTGTAGCACGCGCATCAAGCGCTCCAGGCCACGATTTTCCAGGCCTTGTTGGTACTGAGCATTCAGCGCATTGATCCGTGCCTCTTGCTCCTTGCCATAAGGATCAGCAAGGCCCATGGCTCTTTTGCGTGCCTCGTAGTCTGTGATGGCCTGCTGCTGGTTGGGCTCAGCCATTGCACGCTTGGCGGCATCAAGAAATGCCGGGTCATTCAGGCCAAGGATTCCAGAGTCAGCGGCTGCGGACGGCGCTGCGGGAGCGGCAGGGGCACTTTGTTGGGCCACATTTGCAACCGGAGGACGCGGAGCAGCGGGCGGTCGCGGCGCAGGAGAGGCAGAAGGCGCCCCTGGCAAAGCAGGAAGCCCAGCCGCGGTGCCGCGCTTTGATTCATCGGGATAAGCGGCCGATGCAGCCTGTTCTTTTTGTTCGGCATTTTCTTTCCAAGAACTTAAACCAGTTCCAGGATAGTTCAACATGTGTTTGATTGCATTCAATCCGGCGCCACCAAGAAACTTTCCAACCTCGCCCATTTGGCGCATGTACTCGCTTGGCTCTTTGGGTTTTTTCTTTTCCTCTTCTTGGGCGGCCAACTTACGCTTTACCCAATCAGCACCTTGTTGTTGCAAAGTGTATTGTTGCGGGCCCGTGTAAGGCTCGCGGGCTGAACGAGGTGTGGGCTGCTCTACGGCAGGCGCAGGGGCTGGAGCGGCCTCATTTTTCTGGCGTTCAGCAGCAACCCTCTCCAAAGCCTTTTGGTAAAGGTCGCTCTTTTTCATTTCCGGAATGTTCAGGAAATCAAAATCGGTGACAGCCATACTTTCGGGCGTCATGTCGGTGCGCTGTTTCATGCGTCGGCGAATTGCGTCAGCCAACTTCTTTTCCAGCTCTACATCGCCGCCTTCTTGGAAGGCAATGATGCCACCACTGGCAAAGTCAAACATGCCAGGACGAACGGGCAAACGTGCAATGCCACCATGCGCCATGGCCATTTCCGGCTCGGGCTGGGGGGTGGGCTGCGGAACATTTTCAGGGACTGGGCCCATGCGGGGCTGACCCATCTGCTGCTGGGCTTGTTTTGCCTGCTGCATTTGCAAAGCCATCAAACCAGCCTTTTGCTCAATCTGCTCTTTGACGCTGGGTTGGGGGCCGGCAGCAGCGCCCTGGGCCGTGGCCATTTGCTTGTGCATAGTCTCTCGACGTTGCAACTCACCAAGGGCAAGGTACGGAGGAATCTCCGGGTTCATGCCGTTGGCGTATTGCTGAACCGCCTGGAGCGGCATGTCTTTTAAACGCTCATTAATTTGTACGAGGTTCATATTTCAACCCATTATGGTGCTGTTTGAGACTGAGGCAAAAGTTTGGCCAGCGTTTGGTACAGGCCAAGAATACCTGAAAGCTGCTGATTGATTTGCCCAATTTCCGTGGTGTTCGGAGTGGTGGCTTGCGTAGTAATTGGCAGCCCAGTGAGCAAATCCTTTTGGTACTGAAGCATTTTGTAAGGATAGTCGCGCTGCTCTTCAAACTGCGCCTTGTCAGCAGCCACCCCTTCGGAAGTGATGCCGCGCTCAGCAGCCCCCGCTTGACCAAGCTCTTGCAAAGTCTTCAGGCCAAAGTTAGCCGAAGACTCATTGGCCGCCTGTTGTGCTTGTTCGGTTTGCAAACGGCGCGCGGCATCAGCGTTGTACTGGGCCATGGCCTTGTCGTATGCGGTTGAATATCCCTGGCCAATCGTTTTGTTTTGCTCAGTCAGCAAGTTGCGAGCAGCTTCACTTTCCATGATGGCCTGACGACCACCACCATAGCCACCGGCCTGGGTCAACTTAGCCAAGGTCGGCTGCAAGTTGATTTGAGACTGGCGACGCATTTCTTGAAGCTGAGGATCAAGCGCGGCTTTCAGATACGGGTTCATGTATTGCTGAGCAGAAGCCGCATCAAACACGCCACCGGTGTATTGGGTGGGCGTCAAACCAGTTTTTGCCAGGTCACTCAACCCTGCAAACTGCTGCTGTTGCAGATTGGATGCGCCGGCAGTCAGCGGGCCGGTATAGGCCTGATAGGGTTGCTCAGCCAAGGCCTGCCCTTTGCCCAGCATTCCAGTCACATAATCACCAGCCCATGGGGACAAAGTGGACGATGTCGTGGCGCCCAAAGGATTTGTTGCCGTTGATCCAGAGCCGGTGCCGGTGGTGCCAGAAGAAACGGTGCCGCCAGCATCGTAGCCCTTCACTTGCCCGCCAGGCATGTACTTGTCAGGGTTGATTTTCTTGCCCTGCTCCGGGTTGCCAGTGCGCGCTTTGCGGATACGAGACATCATTTGATAAAGCTTGTCGGCGCCAGCATCGCTGTTGCCGTTGCCCAGGTGAGACACTACATCCGCTGGAATAACAAACTCGCCGTGGCTCAGTTTTGCAGGCTCTTTGCCGTCAATTGAGGTGTTAATTTTGTCGGCCATGCCGTCAGTGCTTCCCTGCAAATAACGGGGAATATTCGTAATCCCACCTTTTGCCATTTTTAATCCTCCTGTATCTTGGTCTGCCGTTCCCACCGGCATGGCTGCCGCAACCTCGGATGCCGGCTTAGATTGCACAGGCGTAGCCTCCGAAGACTTTTTCCATGGCATGGCAAAAGTACCAGCATATGGGTTTGCTTTTGATTGAGCTGCCGTGTAAGCAGCCTGCAAGCCAGAAGCCTGCTCGGCCGCCGCGGTTTTTGCCTCGCCTACAGCGCCAGGCGCCACATATTGAGTGTCGGTGAAATACTGACGGCCAGCCTCCCCGGGGCGACGATTAGGGTCGTTGTATTGCACCTGTTGACGGACAGCTTGCAACTTTGGAATGCTGCCTTGGTAACCACCAGTTTGCGTGGCATTCCCACCGGTCAAAGCCTTTAATCCGGCGGCAGCGGCGCCAGCGGCAGCAAAAGGATTTTTTTGAATTGCAGCAACAATTTTGTCCATCAGGCCGGAAGGAGCCGACCCAGTGTTAATGACATTTCCGGAGGCGTCAACAAAACCATTTTTTGCCGGGTCGTATGTATAAGACTTTCCAGCGAAGTTGGTTGTGTAAGTTCCGCTTGGGCTAACCGTGTAAACGCTGCCATCGGGATCGGTGTAAGTGACGCTGCCGTCAGAATTTACAGTGCTGCCATAGTTAATTGTACCGGTGCCAGATCCGTCATCCAGTGGATCATAGCCAGGCGTGTCACCCGTTTCTACCCAATCGCCAGTGATTTCGTCGTAATAACCAGGCATCTCGAACTCCTTTACTTAATTGCATCAAGCAGGTCGTCGAGATACCCGCCAGTTGAGATTTTAGTAGTACCAGCCTGATTTAGGTTGCCTTTTTGCTTGGCGGCATGGCCAAACAAAGACACGTCAAGCGGTTGAGAAATGTCAAAACCAGCAGACTCGCCCACCACCGGAACTTGCTGAGGCTGTTGCGGCGCCGCCTGAACCCCGCCCATTCCAAGCGCCATGAACAAATCGGCCAAATTTAAGTCAGGCTGCGTCGGGGTTACAGGCTTTGGCGTTACCGGCGGTTTTGGCGTTACTGGCGGCAAAGGCGGAGGCGGAGGTGGAGGCGGAGGCTCAGCCACATCGACCGGCATGCACATTTGCAAATCAAAGTCATAGGCATAACCGTCCGGGCAGCTTGTATCTACCGGCGGCTCATCGGTGTCAGGCACACACATCTGCCGATCTTCATCCCAATGGAATCCGGGGGCACACGATTGATCTACAACCTCATCAGGCACACAGGCCTGCGCATCTTCATCCCAATGAAAGCCCGGGCCGCAATCCGGTGTCGGGGGCGGCTCAACTTCATCAGGCATGCAAACTTGCAGCTCCTCATCCCAATGAAAGCCCGGACCACAATCTGGAGCAGGTGGTTTTGGCGGTTCGGGTGGGGGCTCTGGAGGCGGCTCAGGGGGAGGCTCAACCACATCCGGCATGCAGGCTTGTGACTCTTCATCCCAATGGAACCCGGGGCCGCAGTCGACCACTGGATTTTCGTTGGGCATGCAAGCCTGAAGATCTTCGTCCCAATAGAAGCCAGGGCCACAATCCGGATTGGATGGGGGCTCCAGCGGCGGCTCGGGAGGCGGTGGCTCAACAATTGGCGGCTCTGGTGGCGGAGGAGGCTCAACAATTGGCGGCTCGACTTCGTTAGGCATGCAAGCTTGTAAATCCTCATCCCAGTGAAATCCGGGACCGCAATCCGGCGGTGGCACAACAACCACATCCCGACCTCCAGGGATGGTATCTTCACCACCAGGGGTCGTGTCCTCGCCACCCGGAATGGTGTCTTCTCCACCGGGGATCGTATCCTCGCCGCCCGGGGTTGTATCTTCGCCGCCAGGCACGGTATCCTCTCCTCCGGGGATCGTGTCTTCTCCACCAGGAACAGTGTCCTCACCGCCGGGCACGGTATCTTCGCCCCCGGGCACGGTGTCCTCACCGCCTGGAACAGTGTCCTCGCCTCCGGGAATCGTATCCTCACCACCAGGGATGGTGTCTTCGCCAGTGCCGCCAGTCAATGTTGATTCGGTGCTTGTAACGGTGCCATCCGGATTGACCGTCAATGTGCTTCCGTCATCCCCGGTCAGCGTCGTGCCCGTGCCGGCGCTTGGGTCAACCCATGGGGTTCCGTCCGTATTTACCGGCTCTCCGGCGGCATCACTGTACCCAGTTGGGCTGCTTGAATCATCAAAATAACGGGTATCCCAATTTCCAGCAACGATGTAGCTGCCGTCCGAGCCGCGAGAAATTTGCGGCTCATCCGTATAAAGAATGGGGTCGCCGTTTGCATCAAATCGCGGCCTGTTATCTACATCTTGAGTTTTAGTTTCCTCGGTTAATGTTGCATCTCCAATGCCACCATTAACAATGTCAAGCAGCTCTTGTTCAGTCATGCCGCCCGAACCGCCAGTAAGAGTGTCATCTCCTGTTGCGCCCGGGGTCGAGTCGCTGGTTTGTGTGCCCGTTACCCCAACGCCAAGGATGTCAAGATCTTCTGCTGTGGGTTCGTCAGCTACACGCCACGCGCCAATTGAAGAGTCAAAATAAACACCGCTACCAGGATCGCCCGCGCGCCCAACATCCGCCAACTGAACGCCAGGATATGACACAGTGGTTTGCGGGTTGGTTATCGCATCAATAAACTGCTGCGTACCCGCAATTACTTCGTCAGAGTTAATAATTGATCCAACATCAGCCGTTGTTTTACTGGCTGGCGAATTCAAAATGGAATCAACAGTCTGCTGGTCAACCGTTCCTGAAATTTGATCGGCGCCGGTAGATTTAGAAAGATTGATAGCCGCGCTTTGTGCAGCAAGCAAGTTGCCGCTATTGATGGCGTTCACCAACTTAACGGCATCACCCGCAATTTTGACATCCGGATTGTTGGTTAGCCGCCCAGCCAAAATTAAAGCTTGCGCAGTATTACCAGAATCAAGGGCCTGCATTAGGCCAACCGCTTGGACTGCTGTTTTGATTTCGGGCGCCGCAGACACGCCGGTCAAGTTGCCGGCAGCGCTCAACGCACCGCCAATGTTTCCAGATTCAACCGCGTTTGCCAATTGAAGCGCATTAGTCGCAGTTTTAATCTCAGGCAGGTTTTGAGCCAGAATGCCGCCCAAACCAGAGGTGTCTCCCGCTTGAAGTGCCGCATTGCCATATGTGCCAGCAGCATTAAGAGCACTCAAAATGCCGCCGGCTGTATTGCCTTCATCAATGGCTGCTGCCGCACTTAGCGCTGATCCCAAGCCAGGGGCGATAGCATTACCAATGATCCCGCCAATCGGGCCCATGCTTTTGTACAGATCGGCAAAGTCACCGATCATGTTTCCCAAGAATCCACCACCTTGTCCAGGCGTGTAAACAACCTGTTTCGTGTAGTCTTGAATCGGCGTGTATGTTCCAGTCTTTGGATCGGCTTGAATAACCCCATGGATCATCCCGCCAGCAACTTGGTTTCGCGTTGAGAACTGATACACCCCAGGCTGAGATGTTTCTCTCAGGTCCAAGCGACCGCGATTAGGGTCTGCTGGATCAACGATAGCCAACTGACGCATTTCGTTTCCGAATTCATCAGTCCCCAATGAAAGTTCTTTTAACTGTGCAGTGCCCTTTTGCATTGCATCAGACACACGGGCAAAAGCCTCAGATTCGTTTGACCAGTAGTTTCGTGTTGCAAGGCTGGCTAACTGTTGCGGAGTCAGATTAGGGTTGTTTGCCACCAACTCAGGGGTGACGTTCCCATAAATCTTCTGTGCGTCAGCCAACAGAGTCTGTCGGCGTTCAGTTTCTTTTTGCTCCGCTGCAATACGCTCTTGATTGGCTTTTTCAATCGCTGCATATTCTTGCGGTGTTTTGGCTTTTTCAGCAAAGAATATATCACCAACAAAAGCAAATCCAGGGTCATTGCCAACAGACGCTTTATTTAGTCCTTGAACGTCTGTTATGTCAACAACACCATCGCCATTGACGTCATATTTGGCATCATAAGGGCTTCTTCCAGCCTCAATTCTTGATGCTGCTATAACGTCACTTGTTGTCGGTTTTGTGGCCATGTCTTTTCCTTACTGCGTCAGGTCGGAGAAGGAAATGGAACCAACGCCATCTCCTGTCGTGGCGCCTGATACCGTGCGAACACCTAAAGTGTAAATATCACTTACGCCCGCCAGTGATGCGCCCAATTGCAAGTCCCAGTTGTAATCGTTAGGCAAACTGGTTTGGCTTACGCCCGCACTGCCGCTGGATGTGACGTAGTCTGTTTGGCAGATCGTTCCAACAGAACTGATTGCCGTAGCCGCAACGTCGTACTCAACATTGCTATCAGAGGGCACCGTCGCCGCCCAGGTTGCTCCTGTCAAGGTCGGGTTCTTCAGAAGCACCACTTCGTAGTTCTGGCTGGTTGTAGGCAAGAACTGAACGCGATTGGGTAGCACCACTGCGCCGGTACGCCCGGAAGCAAGCCGAATCGAAACGATGGGGTAGAAAGTTGCAGCAGTGTCAATGGTGTTAAAGATTGTGGTGCGCCGCGCCACATGGTCAATTGACGTCTGTTCAAACCCGCCTTCGGATACAACAGAGCAGCAGATCTGCGTCAAAGTAGCCGCCAAAGCAGAGGAGGTCGTAATCTCATAACGCACAGGCAATATGGCCGTGGTCATGTAAACAGTCGTGCCATAGGTGTTGGCGGTATTAAATGTGTGGCAGACAATGTATTGGCCATTGATGATGAAACCACAACGGACCGAACCAACACCCAGCCACTCAAAGTCCATCCACAAAATCTGCGGGTGAGTCAAATCAAGGGTGTAACCACTAGCCCCTGTTCCATCCAATTTGTCGCCGTTCCAGTCAGCTTGGTTTACATACCTCGCATCACTTGGTGTGCCGCTTGTATTGGTGCGCAAAACAAAGCTGTTTACACCATCAAGCTTTTGGAAAAACAAGCCGTTTTGCGTGTTGAAGTAACCAACGCGCTGGGTCAAATTCACGCTGGTACTGCTGTCCATTACAAACGTGGCAAGCACCAACAGCCCTTTGCCAGGCTGGTAAGGAAAGCTGCGATAGGTCTGACGCACAACAGAACCTACCCCGCCGGAAGTTACGCTCATGCTGACACTGGCTTGGTTCGTATTGAAAGTGGTTGATCCTGTGCCAGTTGTTGAGGAATCAAATTGGTTGTCTGCGGCATAACGGTTTTGGCTATCAAACAGCGTATACGGCTGGCTAACGCGCTGTCGTCCAAAAGCATCCAGGGCAGTCGGAGGAAATGAAATAGGTACTTCTGTATTGGATGCCACAAGCTGCCCCACAATCTTATTTAGTTGGTTGAAATACAACCGCAGCACGTTGTTAAATTGTTCTTGGTATTTTGGATCGTATTGCTGCGTGGCCGTCGGCAAATTTGGCGGCGCAACCTGGCTAAGTTCGTATTCTGATGTGACAACAAAGGTCATGAATTTCCCCTGCGGCCATCGGCTCTAATGTCAATGCGCGGAGCGCCAAGTTGCCATTGCAATCCAAGTTGATTGCCTTGAATTTTAAAAACCATCTGGCGTCCGCGCACACGCACAAACACCTGACCCGTAAATTCTTCTACCGGCGCAGTAGTAATTCGGCTAATCGTGGCATAACTTTGTCCGCCTTCTGATTGCGGATTGTTGTAGCCAGCGCCGGAGTTTTGCAAGGGGATTAGCGTCATGGTCACTTGTGGCGTCAGGCTTCCTGTGGATGCACGGAAAGTTAAGTCGGGCAAAATTCTCCATACAAATCCAAAATTGTGGCCATCATCAATATCAAATTCCGAAGAGCTAATATATGAGTTAATAGCCACCGGGGTGCCAGTAGTGTTGTCGTCGTTACCGTACTCATGGTAAACCAAATTATTGCTGTAGGTCGCAGCTAAAGGATATGAAATCGAGCCAGAATCTAGCCATGCTGTGCGTCCAATAGTCCCGTAATACCAAATATCTTCCAGGTAGTTATAAACCACGTAGCGGTCATTTACGGTTGAATTGGCAGAACAATAGAACCACCACACCTCATTAAAGCCTTCATTGGTGCCGGAACAGAACTGCTGCATTTGCGCCAAGTTAATGTCGCTATAAATGTACTGTCGCAAATCACAACGAAGAGTTTGAACGCGCCCGTCATACTTGTAAAACTTGTCGGTGCCCATCCAATACACTGTGCCGGCCGCTTGCGACACCGCATTTTGACCCACAATTGAAATGTTGTCGCCAAGGATTTGGGCGCCCCAAACAACTGGAGGCCCAAGATATTGAAGCGAATAAACAGAAGAATCGGTGAATGTCACAATTTCCTGTCGGGTTTGAATGCACGTCACAATTTGGGAGCCATGTGACAAACGCACGCTACCAGCCTGATTTGTAGCAGCCGGAGTCCAATCAACAAGAGATTCCTGATCAGCCCATCGAATCAACATTGGATCTTGAGTTGTAGACCCATAATCGTTGCACCCAAAGGCAAATACAAAACGATTAATATCCGAAACAAACAAGAAGTTTTGAATCGTTGGAACGCCAGTAGCTCCGCCAAGCGAAGTCAATGGAATGCCCCGAACCGACATTGTGTGAGTGCCCGACTGAGATCCTGACGTGTTAATGGCCGCGCCGCCGTATGTTGCCGATAAATTAAATGTGCTGCCACTGGCATTTACAACATAGTAAACAGTTCCTGGCGTCAGGCCTGTTGGTAGTGCGCCTGTTGTATTCAACAATATTGCATCACCATTTGACAAATTTGCCGCAGAAGTTAACACGCCCGGGGATGCAAGCGTTATTGTTACGCTCAAAGGCGAGACTCCAAGCGTGGCATTCCAGTAATACATTGCTCCGCCGCGAGGGCCGTAAATCAAATCTTCGCCAAAGTTTGATTGACTCCATAAACGCAACGAATCCGTTGACGGACTACCAAACCCCCAAGGACCAAGACCCCAGCCGCCAGCCCCCCAACCAACAAGCGGAACTTCCGCCTCTGGTCCATCTTGAAGTTCGTACATGGCATATACAGTCCCGCCACCACTGGTTGACGAGGCCGCGGCCCCAGGAACGGTTATGGTGTACGTTGTGCTGCTAGCCAGCGTTTTAATTTCGTATTCACCACCAATTGTTACGCCGCCAACTGTCACCTCCGGGTTAAAAACAACATACTGACCAACTGCATAAGTAACCGTTGCGTCAGTCACGGTTACCGTAGTCGTCGTTCCGGTGTTGGTTGAAGTGCTGGTTGCAAAAGGATTTGTCAACGTGTGAACGGAATCAAATGGCGTGATGTCGTAATACTGCCCCCCGCTGGAGACATAAAACTTCTTGTTGGTCCCAACGCCAATTAAATTCAGGCCGCCCAGCGTCACCCAATTCCACAAAGAACGGCATACACCCAAAAAAGTGGCAGTGGATATTTGATTCCAACCGCCTATTTTTTCTGGTGTGCCGGCGCGAAAACGGACCTTATCAGACTCATACCACCCGCCAACGGATTGAGTGCCCGTGCTCACAGACCCAAGCGACTCGGAGGCGTATCTGGTGTTTTCTTTGTTCACACCAGGGCGGAACAGTATCTTTTTAAGTCCCATTTCAGGCGTCCCTTAGACTGGCATCAAGCGTAGGGCCGGGTGCCTTGTTTGTCGATTATCAATGCCTGGTGTCGGGGCGCAGCGTCTTCGGTATTTGGAACGCTAATATGCGTCCAACGGTCAAATTCGCGGATCACCTGGTCGTAGCCGATTTTACTGGCTATTACGGCTTTGACAACATCATCAGGCGTCATGCCGGGAACCCGAATGTCAGCAGCGCAGCCGATGCGATGCTGAGAAGTGTCTTTAGACCCCACAGAGTCATTGACCAGTTTTGATCGGAAAGCGGAATTGACCATGATGGGCTTGCCGCCCACGACAGCTTTGACCTGCTCAAGGAAGTCAGCCAGGCGTTTGAGGTTTGCAAGTTCTTGTTCATTCGGAGTGTTGTCCCAGCCATTGCGGTCTGCTGCTTCGGAGGCTGTCAGTTCTTCAAGAGTGAAATGGGGAGTCAGTTGCGTCATTTTTTACCTTTCATGTCCATGATTTTCTCAAGGGTTCGCCCACCAAAGTAAAAGCTCATAATAAGCATGCCCCACTGGCCAAGCAGTTCAACGTAGTTACCCCGAGTCTCCAGGTCAAATGCCGACATCATGGCAAAACAAAAATACGCGCCAAGAATGAACATGAGCGTCAGGGGCCGGATGTTTTTGGAAAGCCAGGAGTCGCTGCTCATGTCTGCCTTCAGGCGTTCCGTGAGGTTGTTCTGTTCGGTTTGATAGGCTTGCAGGTCAATGTTCATCTCAGCGATGCGCCCATCCTGGGCCATCTTCTCAAGCTCAGCCTTGGCTTCTGCGGCTTTGGCTGGGTCCGGCATAAAGCGGTCCAGCAGCTTTGCACCAACGTCCAGTAATGCAGGAATCGGAATCATCATGGCCCCTTTCGTGTCAGCATGGATGCAGCAATCCCCATCATCGTGCGGGCTTGCTCTACGTTGTCAGGTCGATCTTTCCACCCAACGGTAATCTGTCCGAAGAACTTAAACGAGTCGGGTGGTACAGAGGTTCGGCAGGTAAAGGCAACTCCTTGGGCCATGTACCAGAGGCCAATTTCTGACTGGGGCTCTTTATACTCACTGCATGGGGTTTCATTCTCCATGAGCTTGATAAGGTCAGCATTGTTTGCTGAATTTTGTGAAAAGAGGCCGACATCAATGCCCTCCACCGCCTTGTCACGACCTTCCTTGGTGTACGCCCGGTACAGCACCCGGGTGCCAAACATCTGGTTGACTTTGAAGATGGCTACAAACTGTGCGCCGGTTTGGCGAAACAGCATGGCCGCTGCGTCTTCCGCCCGGTCCTCGTTGATGTCAGGGGTGCGCTTGGATTCTTTGTACGCGCCAACAAGCAGCTCTTTGTGCTCATACACAAAGTAGCCCGCAAAGGTCAGCACCGCCATCAGGACCAGCGCAAACAACTTGAACGGGGAATCGACATACGCCAGCACCTTGGACAGCGTGTCGTTCGCGTTCAGCTTGTTGTCGTCACTCATAGTCCTTTTTCCTGCAATCCACTTCGTACTGGCGCTTCAACTCATTGACGCGCGTTTCCACCTTTTTGTTTGCCCCCTGCGCAGCACGCAAGTCAGCATACAGAAAACCAGAAATCGTAATAAATCCAACAATCACAGCAAGGCATACGATCAACCCCACGGCAAGGGCAGTTGATTCTCCTGATGAAGCCGGATAGCCCACATCAACGCCACCAGGTACGTTGCCACCAGAGCGATTGCCACGCCCAGGAGAAGCCTGTTTTCCACTTCGCTGCGGATTTGTTCTCGTCGCCATTGTGCTTGCTTGCGTTGAAGTTCAGCGAGTGCTTTTGCATCTGCGTCCTCTTGCTCCATGCGGTGCAACGTATTTTGGAAATCTGCCCAGAACCCGCCAGGAAGGCCCAACTCATAGATGATCATCTGGCGCAGCTCTTCGTAGTGCTGCTTCAACTCAATCTTGCGCATTTCCTCTTCGAACGCCAGCACCTGAAGGCTTTTGTTTTTGGGAGGGTTGGCACGGATTTCCTGCTCAGCTTTTTGCAGTTTGTCCGTGCCCTCCAACACTTGGCTGATAAAGTTGGTGGTTTCCCCCAACAGATTGACTACTTCCTTACCAGCAGCTTGAGCTTCGCGTACAGTTGCACACAGAGTTTTGACGCCCTGGATTGCACCTGTGACAAGAGCAAAAGCGCTGATCGGGTCAATCTACGCCTCACTGGGTCGGAACGTCTTCCGGCTTGACTTCGGGCATCGGCACCTGGGGGATAGCTTGCGCTTGGATTTCCTGCACCAGAGGGAAAACCTCTTGGTACGGGCGCGTGCCCAGGTACTGAAGGATGCCGTTGACCAGGCTCAGATTCAGTTCAATTTTCTTGTCGTCCATGAGTGCTCCAAAAAGCCACCGAAAAGGGCCGGTGGTACGCCCGTTATTGTGCCGCAGGAGGCAGGCCAGTGCCAGTGGTGGGATTGCGCTGTGCTTCAATCTGAGCAGCCACAGCAGCTTCAGTAGCGGCAACAGCCTCTGGACCCATTGCGGCTTTCAACCAGCCAACCATCATAGCCTGCGTCACGTCATCCCAAGGGGTGAACGGTGTTCCTACTGTGTAAGAAACTGCTTGGGTTGAATAAACCCGACCAGAAAAGCCATCTTGCTCATCCTGGCAGCTCCAGTGCAAACAATAAATGACGTTTGTTAAACCGTCCTCAGAAATGTTGTAGTTTGTGTCCGTGATAATCCAAGTTGATGACATGATGTTTCCTTTCAAGATTCGAGAGCTGCCACACGGGCGCGGAGGGATTTAACTTCTGCAATCAGATTTGCAATGATTTCAGCACTGGAGTAATCCATGCCTTGCATTTGCTCACCGTCTTTCACACCAGTAGCCACGTTAGTGCGCGATGCTTCTTGCACTTCATGGGCGATCAAGCCAACAAAGGTAGAGCCATCAGCCTTCCATGTGCCTTCAACGGGGTTCAGGCTGTCGATGTATGCGCCGCTGTTGGTGATTGGGCCTGTGATGTTCTTCAGGCGGTAGTCTGAGGAAGTGTTGTATGCAGTTGCAGAAGTCGTTACAGAAATAGTGCCGACCGTAGTGTTGCTACGTCTAAGAGTAACAACTGCTCCGTCACTGGTTTCCCTGTTTACCAGTAGTGCGTCCCCACCATCTCTAGTAAGTATTGCACCATAACTTCCAAATTCACATCCTGGAGTTGAAGCTGCTCCAGAAGATGTTTTTGCCACTAACAGGCTGCCAGAGCTATCAATACGGGCGCGTTCGGCGTATGCCTCAGATCCGACATTACCAGTGAAAGTGTAGAAAGACAA
>JACCDW011721659.1_pt1 | contig 18948 bp, 14 predicted proteins | sample 7449781 | NCBI WGS metagenome assembly JACCDW01 (sample SAMN15323449, study PRJNA562643) | freshwater metagenome | isolation source: river surface water | place: USA:Blue River Watershed | collected 2017-08-18
AACCCAAGTGAAATTTTGGCTAGATGCTTCTAATAGCAGCGCAGCTAAGAATAACGTTAGAATCTTTTTCATATCCGGTTGGTTGTTCCATAAAGTAAATGTATAATTCCCTTGTTAGGGAGTCGATTTACCAGATCATGCAAAATAGTGATTGAACCTCAAGTTTGCTTGATTAAGTAGGTAAAAAAAAAGGCTACCGATTGGTAGCCTCTTGTTTATTAATTTTCAGAAGGATTGTTTTCTGCCTTTTCAGGTTTAGGAAGGAGGGCTTTCCTGCTTAATTTAATTTTCTTGGTTTTAGGATCATCGCCTACATATTTCACTTCAACGATATCACCTTCTTTTAATAAACCAGCTAGGGTGTCGTGACGGTTCCAATCGTACTCACTAATGTGCAATAAACCGTCTTTACCTGGCATAATTTCAACGAAGGCTCCGTAAGGCATAATGGACTTTACCTTTGCTTGGTAAATATCACCCACCTCTGGTACAGCAACGATGGCTTTTACACGGTTTTTAGCCGCGGTTACATCTGCCAAATTCGATCCAAAAATTTCAACAACACCATTCTTCTCAACTTCAGAGATAACAATAGTGGTATTGGTGAGTTTTTGCATTTCTTGAATGACTTTTCCACCAGGGCCGATTACAGCACCAATGAATTCACCAGGGATAACAATTTTCTCGAAGCGAGGAGCGTGTGGCTTATAATCTTCACGTGGTTTGTCAATGGTTTTCATCATCTCACCCATGATATGCAAGCGACCTTCTTTTGCTTGATGTAAGGCTTTCGCCATCACTTCGTAAGGAAGTCCGTTTACTTTTAAGTCCATTTGCACGGCGGTAATGCCGTCTTTTGTGCCACAAACCTTAAAGTCCATATCACCAAGGTGATCTTCATCGCCCAAAATATCAGAAAGGATAGCATAGTTGTTTTTCTCATCAGTGATGAGTCCCATTGCAATACCACTTACTGGTTTTTTAATTTGTACGCCCGCATCCATTAGCGCCAAAGTTCCAGCACAAACAGTTGCCATTGAAGATGAACCATTGCTTTCAAGGATATCACTTACAATACGAATGGTATAGCCAGTATCAGTTGGAACCATTGGTTTTAAAGCACGAAGAGCAAGGTTACCGTGACCAACTTCGCGACGACCTGGGCCACGATTAGGTTTTGCTTCACCGGTACTAAATCCTGGGAAATTATAATGTAACAAGAAGGATTCTTCACCTTGATTGAAGGCACCGTCAATCTTTAAACGGTCCATTGGTGTGCCCAATGTTACAGTCGTTAACGATTGAGTTTCACCTCTGGTAAATACAGCACTACCGTGTGGAGCAGGCAGGTAGCCAACTTCAGACCAAATAGGGCGGATTTGAGTGGTCTTACGGCCATCCAAGCGCACTTGTTCGTCAATAGCTAAACGACGAACCGCTTTGTATTCTACTTCGTGGTAATATTTATTAATGAGGCTTTCTTTAGCTGCAAGTTCTTCTTCTGAGAAGGTCTTCTTGTATGCATCAAGAACCGCTTTGAAACTTTCTTTGCGGTTATTTTTATTCGGATCCAATTTTTTAGCAGCTGCATAAACCGCTTCATAAGTATCCTTCATTACCTTAGCGCGAAGATCTTCATCATTGGTTTCGTGGTTGTATTCGCGTTTTGGTTTTAAACCGGCCTTTACAGCAAATTCATTAATAGCGTTGATTTGAAGTTTGATGGCTGTGTGAGCAAACTGAATAGCTTCCAACATTTCCTCTTCAGTTACTTCCTTCATTTCACCTTCAACCATGGCGATATCTGAAGCAGAAGCGGCTACAATCATATCAATAGTGCTACCAGCGAGTTGTGATTTGGTTGGATTAATAACCAATTTACCGTCAATTTTTGCAACGCGTACTTCTGAAATTGGACCGTTAAAAGGAATATCGCTCACTGCAATCGCAGCCGAAGCGGCTAATCCCACCAAGGCATCTGGCATGTTTTCTTTATCCGAAGAAATAAGCGACAACATAACTTGGGTGTCGGCATGGTAATCTTCTGGGAATTGTGGACGTAAAGCACGGTCTACAATACGGCTAATGAGTACTTCGTAATCAGATAATTTAGCTTCGCGTTTAAAAAAACCTCCTGGGAAGCGACCTGCAGAGGCATACTTTTCTTGATAATCAACGGTTAATGGTAGGAAGTCAACGCCTTCCTTGGCATCTTTATTACTGACGATGGTCGCCAAAATCATGGTGTCGCCTAAGCGAACTACAACGGAACCATCTGCTTGTTTAGCAAGTTTTCCTGTTTCTAGTGTGATCATTCGGCCATCGCCAAGATCAAACTGATGTGTTACTGGTGTTTGTGACATGTGTTTTTGTTTTATGTCCCGACGTTTTCGGAACGGTGTATTAAATTTAAATAGTTCCCTTGTTAACAAAAAAGGCATTTCGAATATTCATTCGAAATGCCCCCTCCAATAAATTAATCCGCAAGATTACTTACGGATATCAAGTGTTTTAATGATAGCGCGGTAACGCATCAAGTCGTTTTTCTTTAAGTAGTCAAGCAACGCGCGACGCTTACCAACAAGGTTAAGCAATGAACGTTGTGTACCGAAATCTTTTTTATTGGCCTTAAGATGACCAGTTAGGTGATCGATACGGGTAGTGAAGAGTGCAATTTGAGATTCTGCGCTACCGGTGTTCTTTTCAGCGCCGCCGAATTTCTTGAAGATATCCTTCTTTACTTGTGAAGTCAAATACATTACGTCTGCAATTTAAAGGCGCAAATATAGGTGTTTTTCCAATGGTTTACAAATAAATTCAATGAAAAAGGGGAGAAAAAGCGAAAATTTGCCTTTACCCCCCCCTTTTTTGGTTTAATTGGATTACTGTTTAACGACCCTAACCTGACGGTTTGAGCCGTTTTCAAGGGTGGCTTTAACTAAGTACAACCCGTTTGGAAGGTCAGTCATCTGCACTTCATTTGTAGTGACGTTGCCTTCCTTGACGATGGCTCCCTTCATGTCTATAATCATAAAATGGGTATACCGCTCATCGCCGCCAAGGAACAGCAACCCATTGGTTGGGTTGGGATAAACGACTAATTCTTGCGATGATAATTCATCTAGAGCTGAACAAGTATTCACTTTAAAAGAAACGGTACTGGATGATACACACCCTTCTGTGCTCGTGCCTGTAACTGTGAAGGTTTGGGTTCCAGTTATGGTGCCAGTTGCAACAACTGTCGCTCCTTGTGTTCCATCGCTCCAACCATAGGTGCCTGCACCATTGGCTGTTAATGTTGTGGTTTCGTTTTTACAAATAACAGTGCGACTGGCTAGTGTGGTAAGCGTAGGAGTGGGATTTACGGTTACGTTAACTACAGCTTGGTTGGTGCAGTTTTCAGGACTAGTCACAACCACCGTATAAGAGGCAGAAACAGATGGGGTCGTAACCATGATAGCGAAGGGAGATCCAGTACTCCATAGGTACTGTGCTCCGCCTGTTGCTGTAAGACTTGCCGTTTGTCCAGAACACAATGGCACATTATTCAAAATGCCAATGTTAACATGTTGCACCTGCACATTAAGGGTTTTAACTTGCTCACACCCCAAGGCGTTGGCACCAATCACAGTGTAAGTTGTATTGATAGTAGGCTGAACACTAATAGCAGGAGCAGTGCTCGTTCCAGCTGAAGTTACCCAAGTGTAATTGGCAGCACCGGAGGCGGTTAAGGTGGCTGAATTACCAGAACAAATGCTGCCGCTACTCGCCGTTGTTACCAAGCTGGTAAAGGTTTGTACACCTACCGGTACGGAAAAAGTAGCGACGCAACCAGCTGAATGTGTACCAGTAACAACATATACGGTGCCTGAAGTTGGAGCGTCGGTAAAGGACTGTGCGGTACTTCCGGTGTTCCAAGAATAATTCGGAGCGCCGTTAGCCGTAAGGGTAACAGCGCCACCTAAGCAGATAACAGATGCACTACTGCCTGCTTGTAAGGCGAGTGGCTGCACCGATACACTTGCGGTTGTGGATTTAACACACCCCATGGTATTGGTGGCAATAACCGTATAGGTGGTGGAGAGAGTAGGTGTGATACTAATGGATGAAGTGGTAGCACCTGTACTCCAGCTGTAATTAGTACTACTTGTTGCTTGCAGGACGGCAGGGTTGCCACAGGTAACAGTTTGATTACTTACCGCTAAGTTGATGGTTGGTGTTAGGATGGCTTCTATTTTGAAATAGCCGAGATTATTAGTAAGAGCCACGGGGGTTCCTCCGTTCAAAGGAATGGTGGAATAATAAGTTTGAGGAACATATGGACTTGTAAGTGCGCCCATCGGAAAATACCCAAGCGAGCTGTTGGCTGGTTGCGCAAAACCGAGTAGGTAATTGGTGTTCGCATTCAACGTTTGTGGTGTGCTGAAGTTCAAAACTAGATCCGTGCCCAACATCCCACTTGTAATAGTAATTGTGTTGGTAGTGGCAATGATAGCGCCTGAAGAAGAGAGTAATACACCCCACCCATTATTACCTACCGAAGCGGTATTGGTACTAACCGCGGCTCGTAGGCTGCTTATAGAACTTGTAACCGGACTAAGATAGTTGATGGCAAGAATTCCACTGCCTGTATTAAAACCAACCGCGTTGGTGTAGGAGCCAGCAGGTGGGTTAGCGCCCCATTCGTTGCAGGTGACACTTTGACTCCAGACTATTTGATTGGTTGAATTGTTTTCATCGGCTGGTACCGATACCGTCATGGTGTTTAACCCTGGATTAACCGGATTAAAGGCACTGAAATTAACCGTAGCGATAGCCCCAGCAGCTAAAGTTGTAATGGTTTGCGTATTGGTGAAAGCATTAGCACCGCCAACATTTAATGTAACAGGGATATTAGTGCGAGTTTGGTTACTACCGTTTTTGATTAAAGTTTGCATTACATGAGGTGAATTGAGCATTGCAGGAACTCTACCAGTACCACTAACCCCATTAACCTGAATTTCGTTGGTATACGTATTAGTAGTACCCCATAAATAAGCAGGGCGGAAATTACTAGTACTAGTCAAGGTGGCAACTGCCCCAGTTCCTGACCAGCCAGACATTGTACCTCCGGTTAAAGTCTGGTAATTGCACCTGACTACAGCTCCTGTAGCGTCGTAAGGACCAGTGCTCTGCCAATCATATGCTACATAAATACCTCCACCAGTATACACAAAGGGGTTTTGTAAAGTTACCACAACCGACGTGCTAGTAGCTGAAATTGGAATAGTCATAATGCCTGCATAGGCTACTGACATACCGGTGATAAGGGTGCTCCAAGTACTGCTTTTGTTATAACTAACATCCGTGGTGTTTTGTAAATAGACAGTAAATGATCCAGCCACTGCTTGTGAAAGAGCTGCACTATTGACCGTATAGCCAAAAGCCGTTATCGTATTCCCTGAGCTGATGCCTGTAAGTTCTGTTGCTAAAACCAAGGAACAATGCCTTAAATAGGCAGTTGCCGAAAGACCTGATGGCGCTCTAGAATTAGAGGTTCCGCCATCATACAACGGTGCTTCAGTAAATACAGTTGTTTGAGCAAGGAAGGTTCCCTTAACAAAAAGCAGGGATAAAAGGAGGAGGTACAATTTTTTCATGCCACACAATTTATTTCTTGCTAAGATAATCAATTATGTGACAAAATCTCGCACGATTTACTCACTCATTTCCCCCCTTAAGTTTCTCTGTAGTAACTTTTTAAGTTCTGTTGATTTAAGGGGTTGTGCAAGTAAGAACATGAGTTTGGCGATAGCACTTTCAAAAGTTAAATCACTGCCACCAATTACACCAATCGATTTCATGCGGGAACTGGTTTCATACATGCCTTGAATAACCTTACCTTCCAAACATTGGGTGATGTTCAAGACAATTATTCCTTTTTTTATACAGGCCTGGATGGCCGACAAAAACCAATCCTCTGTGGTCGCGTTTCCTGCTCCAAAGGTTTCTAAAATCACTGCACGCACGTGAGGGGCATGCAATATCGACTCAATTATCGCTCGGTTCATACCGGGAAATAAACGGAGTACCGCAATTTGATTGTTTAGTGTGGTATGGACTTTTAATTTTTTGCCACTGGGTTTCAGTAAAGCGCCAGTATTGTAACTGATAGTAGTACCGGCTTCTGCTAATTCAGGATAATTAGGTGATCGAAACGCATCAAAATGCCGGCTGTTGTACTTGAAGGTACGGTTACCACGATAAAGTTTATATTCAAAATAAACACACACTTCTTGCACGATTGGTTTTCTTCCTGCTCTTGCGGCGGCTATTTCTATCGCTGTTATTAGATTTTCTTTTCCATCGGTTCTGATTACGCCAATTGGCAATTGCGACCCAGTAAGAATGACTGGTTTTGCCAAGTTCTCGAGCATAAAACTCAAGGCGCTGGCGGTATAACTCATGGTATCACTTCCATGTAAAATCACAAACCCATCGTACTTGGTATAGTTTTTCTCAATAATAGAGGCTATACGAATCCAAATCTCTGGCCGCATGTCCGATGAATCAATCGGATGTTCAAACGCAATCGATGCTAATTTGATATCGAATTTTCGAAGTTCGGGAATCTGCGCAGTCAGAGCGCTGAAATCAAATGGTCGGAGTTCACCAGAAACGGCGTCCTGAATCATTCCGATGGTGCCACCGGTATATATGAGTAATACTGAAGCTTTAGAAGGCATAAACGGTTAAAAAAAAGATGCAGACTTGGTCTGCATCTTTAAAAGGGAGTTATTTAGAACGGCAAATCGTCGTTATCGGCTGCGTTGCCTGTAAATGCTGGTGCGGCAGGAGCTTGATTTTGATAATTTTGTTGTGCACGTTGCGGAGCAGCAGCCTGAGCACCTCCGGTCATACGTTCAATGCGCCAAGCTTCGAGGGTGTTGAAATAGCGAAGGCCTTGTGGACCATTCCATTCTCTTCCGCGAAGATTAAACTGAATTTTTACTTCTTCACCTTCGTTGAATGAATCAAGCAAGGTGCATTTGTCCTGCGTCACTTGAAAAATGACCTGTTGTGGATAAGGCGTGTTTGCTTCTGTTGTGATAACGAATTCTCTTTTTGAGAAACGATCGCTGACTTTTTGTGTGTCGAATTTCACCTTAATTGTGCCGATGACTTCCATGATATATTGTTTTATTGTTATTACACGTTCATTTTGCGATGTGGGTTAAAATCAGGAAGGGAAAAATGCTCTTCCTTCCTTTAAACCAGATCGCAATCTTATCCTATAAAGATAAGAAAAAACAGAGCTGTTTAACGGATTTCTTTTGAAAAATTTACAAAAAGACTTTCCATGCTTCTTCAGCTTTTCCCGACTCAAGTAAGGCCTTGATAAACAAATGCTTTTCCTTTTCAGAGCCAAAGTTTGGAAGGGTTGCGCGATAAGTTTGGATGGCTTCTGCAGTTGGCAATTCCTCAACACTGGCCAAGTAACCAAGGTTATTACCTGTTAATACATCACTGTTACGGATGGAGGCAGGTATAGCATCTATTCCAACACAAATCGTCGTGACGGGTTTCTTGACTTCAAAAAGGGCATCGCCTTGGGCCCTGCAATACCAATTGTCTCCCATACGGGCTACTAAATCTATTTTCCTAGTGTCTATTTGATTTTCTGCAGTCAGTACTGAAGAATCAATGTGCATCCGCACAACTTCACAAATGACAAGATTGCCTGCACCCCCGTTTGTTCCAAGTTCTTTTACCTCGAGTACCTTGCATTCAAGTTGTACGGGACTCTCTTTCACGCGAAAAGGCTTTACTAATTCTGAGGCCAGTGGCGTTAATCCACTTTTGGTAAATTCATTCACGCCTTTTGCAAAGGGACTACTGGTAAGACTCACCTGGTGCACCATATCGTAAGTTACGACATTAATAACAACCTCTGGTATTTCTTTAACGTTTAACAGGGTGTCTTTTGGCGCACCGGTTCTTCCGCTGTATGCAGGAGAAAAAACCAAAATAGGTGGATTGGATGAAAAAAGATTGAAGAAACTAAATGGGGCTACATTGGGTTCACCATTGGCCGAAATGGTACTGGCAAAGCAAATGGGACGTGGTGCAATAGCATTTTGTAAATATTTTTGAAGGACCTGAACGGTCAGTTCTTTCGGATTTATTGAAATCATGCGACAAAGTTAGGAAATGTTACCACGCTATACAGTGGTTTCTTAATTGAATTTGAAACGCACAAAATCCCAAAATAATTGCTGGTAGAACAGCCTTCTTTTTGAACCAGAAAAGACGAAATTATTAAAAACGCACTTGAATTCGCCCGTTGATCTGACGATTGGTGAGGTAATTAGGAATGGCATAACGGTTGCCTGTTACATCCTGAATCCACGTGTAGGAAACCGTGTTTTGTACCTGCAATAAGTTGTACACCTCAATAAACACCCACAGTTCTTTTAGATGATTAAAAGCATTTTTCTTTTTCTTCGTCCGGTCTTCCTTTAGCACATTATAAGCTAAACCGGCATCAGCTCTGCGGTAGGGCGGCATTCTTAGAATTTGTTGCCACCTGAGATGAGTGGGGGGACCAAAGGGTAGTCCACTTCCAAATTGCAAATTCAAATTGAATTTAATGTCGGGATAACGAGGAAGATGGTCTTGAAAAAACATACCAAAAGTTACCAGTTGGTCGGTGGGACGAGGGATGTAACCGGGATCTACTTTTACACTGTCGGTAACGGTTTGATCAAATGTATACCCTTTTACAATTTTATCACCCGATTTATTAAAGTAGTCGTAATGAATGTTATTTTTGGAGTACTCGTAAGTTCTCATAACCCCAATGGTCGCCCAACTTTCTACCCCTTCAATAAATTCACCGTTAATACGCATGTCCACTCCCGTGGCGTAACCCTTTGTGGCATTGTTGGCAAAATAGCGAATGCGCACATTGTCTACTTCGTATGCCACTAAATCATTTAGTTCCTTCCAATAAGCGGCAGCAATAAATTTAAAAGGTCGGTCCCACATTTTAAAAATATAATCAGCCGAGGCTACATAGTGTATAGCTCGCTGAGCCTTTACATCCCGATTAATTGTGCCATCTACATTTCTGAGTTCGCGATAAAATGGTGGCTGGTAATACAATCCCGAACTTAATTTAAACAACCAATTTCGTTTCCAATTGGGTTTCCACGCTATTGTTAAGCGCGGAGAGGCAACAAATTGTTGGTTAACCGTCCAATAATTTCCTCGTGTTCCAAAGCTAATTCGGAGGTTCGACGAATCAGCCAACATTCCAGAATAATTGTATTGAAAATAGGCTTGAGAGCGATAGCTGTCTAAAGTGGTAGAGGTTTTATAAACATCAATTAAATTAATAGCAGTAGGGCTGTAAGGAACGACATAACCTGACGAGTCTACCATGCGCCATTCATTTAAACGGTCAACAATGTGTTCTTGCTGAAAACGCGCACCCCAAAGAAATTCTGATTCATTATTTATATCGTACCTTCCTTTGTGCTCGATATTGAGAACGCGGGCATTGAGGTAGTTGCGTCCGTTGTTTAAAAAGGTGCCGATTCCTCTGTTATACGCCACCTGCCCGAAATTGGGTTTACCAAAATCTGCTTCCAATTGGTCGATAAAATATTGACCTTGAATGGTGTAAATTTCTTGTTCACTGGCAAAATAACCGCTAGCAATTAGTTTTAACAAGGTGCGTTTATTAGGGCGATGGCTAAGGCTCAAACCATTCATCAACGTGCCGTACTGCATGAGTTCACGACCATCAAAGTAAACCCGAAATTTGAGGGCCTCTTTTACTGTTCCAAAATTGGTTTCACGGTTAACAGGAATAACTAAGTAACGATTAGCCGACAAATTTCCAAGGTATTCTAACTTTGTCTTTTCAGTGAATTCGAAGGTGATAAACGCTTGTATATCGCCTGAAGATGGTCGGTATTCACCACTAGTTTCAAGGCTTTTCAGTAAGTAGGCATTGGTGCGGTAACGCGCCCCAATATTCCAGGAAACCAAATGATTATTGCTAACTCCTTCTACCTGAACATTTCCTCCCAATAGACTAGCAGACGCAGAGCCAGCGAATTTTCTTGGTTTTCTATAGGTAATATCTAATACGCTGCTGAGCTTATCGCCATAACGCGCTTCAAATCCACCGGCAGAAAAACTAAGGTTTTGTACCATGTTTGGATTAGCGAAGCTCAAGCCTTCTTGTTGACCACTTCTGACTAAAAATGGCCGGTAAACTTCAATGTCATTGACATAGACTAGGTTCTCGTCGAAATTCCCTCCCCTTACACTGTAACCGGCACTTAATTCATTGTTACTGCTGACCCCTAACTGTGTTTTTATCAAATCCTCTAAATTTCCTGAACCACTTGGAAGCGCTGTAAAAGTCATCGCCTTCATGTGAATCATTTCATCACTTCGGCTCTTAAAATCAATCACTTCAACGGTGTTTAAATTAGCGGATGATTTTAATTTTAAAACAGGTGAGTAGGAGGCGTTTTCGCCCGGTTTAACCATAAAAGTATAGGAAACAGGGGCATGGTTTGTAAAGAAAAAGCGTATAGTGAGGGGAGTGCTCGGAGGCACCGCAAGCGAGTAGAAGCCTTTTTCATTTGAATAGTCAGAAACATTGGTTTCTAAAATAGAAACCGCCACATTTTCCATTTCCTCGCCATCACTTCCTTTAATAATGCCAGAGATGGTTTGCGCTTGCACTTGAAAGGTCAAGAAAAGCAAACAAAACAAGATATGTAAAGCGAAATGTCTCAGAATAAACAAATAAACGAAGATAGGACGAAAAAAGTATAACTCGTAGGAATTTACTGCAGGCTGTCGGTAATTAATGCATGGTGGTAGCGCTGTAGTAGTAGTTGGCAATAACGGATTGCTTCAGCCTCGGCTTGCGGATAAAGCCCGTTTACCGCATGCTGTAACGTACTATCCTGTTTGTAATAATTCACTGTGTTGAATTGACCATCGTTGAAACGGTACATCATTGAGTCACCAAAATAATACTGCACGCTGTTGACGTAAAGCATTGAGGCATGTGGCAAGGTGTCGTACAGCGGCCGGCCAAAAGCTTGAAAAGGTTGGTTGTATCCAATTAATTTTAATGTTGAAGGAAGTATGTCCACTTGTGAGAACGATCGTGAATAAAGGCGTTGTTGCGGGTTGGAAGGATCGTAAAATAAGATCGGGATGCTTTCATTGCCAATAGTGGTCACAAACCAAGGATGCTCAGACAAACTGCCGTGATCAGCTGAAAAAACAAAGAGGGTGTTTTTAAACCAGGAATAGTGTTTGATTTTTTCGAAAAACAAACGCAAGGCTTGGTCCGCATATCGAATGGATTGACTGTTTTCGTATGGACCTTGAGCTAAAAGTTGATCGTAAGGTGCTGGCACGAAATAAGGATGGTGAGAGCTAAGTGTGAACAAGGCAGCATGAAAAGGCGGTTGTTGTCGGTTGATTTCTTCAGCTGCTTTTTGAAGAAATGGCCCATCAATAATTCCCCAATGTTGATCAAAATCTTTTTTGTCGTTGTACTCATTCATGCCATAGTATTTTTGATACCCAGCGGTAGTCGCCCAACTGTCGAAATTCATGGTGCCGTTAATTCCACCATGATAAAAGGCCGTACTGTAGCCGTGCTTAGCAAGTATTGAAGCCAGTGAATATTGTTTGTTATTCGCGTAGGGCGAATTGATGAAAGGGTTTTCCATCCAAGAAGGCATACTGCTGAGAATGGCGGGAATGCCTTCAATGGACTTTGTGCCGTTGCTAAAGCCATTGGTGCAAACCAACGATACTTTGCAAAGTGAATCCAGAAATGGTGTAAGCGACTTACCCGTGCGACCCAAGGCGGTGTATTCTTTTGAAAAGCTTTCAAGGATTATTACCACCACATTTTTTTTGGTGAACGTACTGTCTTTAAAATGGTGACTTAAAGGGAGTGAATTTTGCGCTTCAGAGAGGCTGAAAAAATGGTAGTCTTCAACACTTTGTTGCTCTAGCGTTTTTAAAATACTAAATGGCGTGTTGAGCACTAGGGGAACTTCACTGCTTTCGGTCACCGCGCCGGCATTAACCATGTCAATAGGAATACGTTGCCATCCGCCACGAATAGCCAAGGTAGCTATGCCAGTACTGAACAAAAACCAAAGCACAACAAACAGCCATTGTTTTGGTGTACCTGTTCGGTAATTTACTTCACTAAGGCGAAGGCGTGTAAACCATCGCATTAATAAAGCGAAGCATAACAAAGCTAAAACTACAACCAGCCAAAAATCCATTAAAAACTGTGGAATTAATTGACTCATGTCAGACTGCCCACCTAATTGGTCAAATATTTCGGACGTTGAGCGTTTGCGTGTAAATGGATAGTAGGCGACGTCAATAAAATTAAAAGCCAATCCAACAAAATTGGCAATTGCAAAAAGACTCCAAAGCGTCTTTTTGTACCATTTTTTGTTTTGAATATTGATTGGTAGGATAGAAAGAAAAATAAAAAGAACATTGGTGGCGAAAATACTAAAGGTGTCGAAACGCAAGGCATAAAAGGCGTTTTTCAGGAATCCCATTAGTGTAGTTGAGGCAAAATACTGGTGGTTATAGATGTAAAAAACGAATCGGGCAAAAAAGTACGCCACATAAACCAATAGCAAACGCTGTATCAAAACGCCTAATTGATTTAGGTAAATAGCTGTCAGACTTCGATTTTCAATCATATTACTGCTTCTTTAACGTAGAATTTTTACGAAATTCGCACAAGTGCCGGTAAAGATAAGAGAAGATATTCATCGACTTCTGAAAAAGTATTGGGGGTATGATGCATTTAGACCCTTACAAGAAGATATTGTATTGGCGGTGCTAAAGGGCCAAGATGTTTTGGCGTTGTTGCCCACCGGCGGTGGCAAATCGCTTTGTTTTCAAGTGCCAGGATTACAATTAGGTGGCACCACCCTTGTAATTTCACCCTTGGTTTCGTTGATGAATGATCAAGTAGCGCAATTACGAAGGAGGCATCTTTCGGCTGTTGCAATTACATCGGCAATGAATTATCGTCAAATGGAAATTGCACTTCAAAATGCCGCCCTAGGTCACGTGCAGTTTTTGTACTGTTCACCCGAGCGATTACAGAACGACGATTTTCTTCAAAAACTATCGCATCTTCCAATTACGTTAATAGCCGTAGATGAAGCCCATTGCATCTCACAATGGGGATATGATTTTAGACCCAGTTACTTGCAAATCGCTAGGGTAAGAAGTTATTTTCCACAATGTCCTCTCATTGCCTTAACGGCTAGTGCCACTGAAGAAGTAGCCATCGATATTCAGGAAAAATTAGCTTTTCAAAATAAGGCGGTGTTCCGCCAATCATTTGCTCGCGCAAATTTGCGATACATCGTTCAACACGAAGAAAATAAATTCGATCGCCTTTTAAAAGTCATAAACAACGTTGCTGGCTCTGGTGTCATATATGTTCGCAATCGAAAGCGGACGAAGGAAATTGCCGATTGGTTGAATCAAAAAGGAATTACCGCAGGTTTTTACCATGCAGGTATGACTTATGAGGAACGGGAATTGACACAACAACTTTGGATTGCTGGCAAGACCCGTATCATATCTGCCACCAATGCGTTTGGTATGGGAATAGACAAGCCAGATGTGCGGTTTGTGGTGCATTTAGACCTACCTGAAAGTCCAGAAGCCTATTTCCAAGAGGCTGGTAGGGGTGGACGAGATGGCTCGATTTCATGGGCTGTTTTACTCTACGATGAATCGGATGTAAAACAATTAGAAGAGCATTTTAAGAACAGTTTTCCTGAACAAGAATATATTCGGAAAGTATACCAGGCGATTTGTAATTTTTTCCAAATAGCTGTTGGAGCTGGTGAAGGGACTGTTGTAACGTTTGATATTGAGCAGATTTGCAAGAACTACAATCTGCAGGCATTACAGGTGTTTAATAGTTTAAAGTTTCTTGAAAAAAGCGGGTACGTTGCCTTAATTGATACAGGGTACGAATCGCCCAAGGTAATGATGATTGCTGGAAAGGAAACTATTTATGATTTCGAATTGCGAAATCCAAATTTGGAACCATTAATCAAAACTTTACTCCGGAGTTATGGGGGATTGTTCGAACAGTATGTGCCGATTAATTTTAAAGATTTGGCATTGCGGGTAAAAACAACGGTTGCAGAAATTGAGAAAAAACTAAAGCAATTAGATCAGGCCCAGGTGCTTTCCTACCTGCCTGCCACGGAACTGCCTAAACTCTATTTTCAGCATCCACGAGTAAATGCAAAGGATGTTTGGTTGGACCACCAGGTATACGAGCGGTTGAAGCAAGCGCAGTTAAATCGTATCGAGGCTATGCAGCGCTACGTTCAATCCCGACAATGCCGCCAACTCCAGTTGTTACATTATTTTAGTGAAAGTCAGGCCTTGCCATGCGGCCATTGTGATGTTTGTATTGAGGAAAAAAGGAAGGAACGCCCCGCCCTTAAAAACCTGTTACTTGAAACATTATCGGATCAACCGTCTACCATTGATGAATTACGCAAGGCCATGTATGCCTACAACGATGCGAATTGGATTCAAACATTAAATGTTTTAACTGACGATGGTATTGTAATGGAAGATCAAGGTAAGTATTGGTTAAGCCCTAATTACAAACACGAAATAAATCCCTCCCGCGATTGATTATTGCTTAATCAATCGGGTTTGATAGGAAGTATTCCCATTCATTAATTTTACCACATACATTCCTCTTGCCAATTTACTGGCATCAAAATCGTATGTAGTGCCAGTAAATGAGGTGGTGTATACGAGTTGTCCTGTTAAGTTATATAAGGCCAATTGCGTATTGTTTCCACTCATTAAAGTAAAATGCCAACTATCTTGTGTTGGATTTGGATATACGCTAACGAAATTGTTTTCGTTTTTTGATAGACTGAGTTGATTTCCACTCCAACCGCTGTAATCAACCACACAATTCGTCAGATTTACTTTAAAATGCCATTTCAAGGAGTAGTCACAACCATCTTCACAGGACCCGTAATTGTAGTAGTAGATTAAATCTACCATATTGGCTGATAGTGTTCCAGTAATATTATACGTTGGATTAGTGTTGGGTAAAGGATCCGACCCAATCACCATATTGAGGGCCGCCCATTCGGCACATAACTTGGTTAAATTGTAGTTGGTATCGGTTTTAAAAACAGCAACATCGTAGTTGCCTGATTGGTAATAATTGACGGGTTGTATTTTGTATTTGTTGAGTAAATGGTCAACAAAGGGATCATTTGTAGGAAGTTGGTTGGCGAGTAGTTTTCCCATCCATAGCAAATTGGAAGGAGCTTTAACCTGAAAATTATTCAGTTCGGGTTGGGGCGCGTGAATTTTATAGATACTTATTACGGTATCACGAACGGGAAGGGTGGTAGCGTTAAATACGGCCACAAGCGCCTTCATGAATTTGGCAGAAATGGTCTGGTTGATATAAACGCTATCCTTCCAGGTTAATGCACTATCAAACGTGTGGCGAAGGGTAAGCCTATCGGCGTCTTTTTTATAGGCTTTTAGCAGGGAATCAGAACCTAGGCAACTTGATTGAGCTGTGAACGAAGACACAGTTTGTGCTTGAATGGCAGTGGCACAGATAAAGAGTAAGAAGGGTAGAAGTCGTTTCATGAAGTGAATTTGGTCAAAAAAACCAAATCCTTTTCAACTATTTAAAGACTTTTATCCACGTAGTGGTTCTTGATAACAAATTGACCTGGTAGGCCCGGTAATCGGAATAGATAATGCTGCTACTCAAGGGGGTTTTTAGTCGGCAAACGACCGTTAATTCGTCAGGAAAGTAAAGCGAGAGGTTGGGCGCTAGGAGGGCGTAATTGGGACAAGCTTTAAAAACGGTATCAATCTTTAATGAATGAATGTTACACCTAAATACTCCAGCGGTATTACTCCAATAAAAGTTTTCATCGAGGTGGTCGACAACAAGGTGGTTAAAATAACGATTGCCTTTTGGGGAATAAGTGGCTGTTATCAAGGCTTTTTCTGTATTGGCAACTAGATCTTTCTCAAAAATAGTGACTTGCGCATCCTTAGCGCGTTGGATTAAAAATTTATCTGAACGATTGTAGGTGGCGTATTGATTTAAGTCTACTTCCCAATAATCAATTAATTGGCCGTTCAGGTCGGCTTTCAATATCCGTGGGGGAATAGTGGTGTAGGCTTCTTGGTAATATAAAATGTAATTGCCGGTACGGTCCCATTTTGGTTCCATGCAATTCTTCATAAAAGTGAGTAACAAAGCACTGTCACCATTGGTTTTTGTGCGCCAGATCTGATTTTCAATATCACTATAAACCAACCAGTTTTTCTTATTCACCTGTGGAAGAAAATCACTTCCATTTCCCAAAAAGGTGAACTTACGAGTTGGTAGGTTGACTTTGTATATTTTGTTGTAACCAAAAATATCCCCATTTACCTTAATGATAAGGTCTTCTGGGTTAGCGGGATTGTACATGAAACAATTGATGTTTTCATTTTCATCGCGGGTACTATCCGTAAAACCGAAAGGCTCTGGGGGTAATGGTAACGTTCTACAGCCAAAACCGGTGTCGGTGATATTGGTTATAGGTTCGGGTTCAATGGGAGTAGGGGGATCAAATTTCTTATCGCAGGCTAGTGCGAAATAGGCAAAAAGAAGCAGATATAAACCCTTTTTAACCACCTTAACCGTTTTTCCAAAGGGTGCGTTTGAAAATGGCCTTGTCAAAATCCTCACCGTTAATGCTGGTCTTACCTGAAAAGCCACCCAACATGCCAAGTTTAGTTCCATCTGCCGCAAAGATATCGGTACCCATATCAGCACCGCAGGTGCCAGGTACCAATGCGTATACCAATTTTCCTTGAAACTCAAATTCATCTACATGAGCATCCTTACAAGGAGGCGCACTTGAAAACTGTTTGATAATTGGCTGCAGGGCTTTAGGGTAATTACCAGCATCTTTCTTTGAAGCGCAACTGGATGATAAAACCATAGCAATTGTAATGGATAAAATAAGTGATCGCATGCTAGTAAATAATTCGTTTAATAACCCTGAGGTTGTGTGTATATTGTTTGTTTTCGGTATGATGGATGCCATAATGATCAAAACGATCAATTCTTACACTTCCTGAAGCATGGATGATTTGTCCTTCACCAATGACAATACCAACATGGGTAATTTTACCTTCAGCATTATCGAAAAATGCCAAATCACCAGGCTGGGCTTCTTCTACAAAGCTTAAAGCTTCACCTAGTAAGGCTTGTTGCCATGCGTCGCGAGGTAAGTCATAGCCATTTAAACGGTAGGTTAATTGCGTAAATCCGCTACAATCAATTCCAAAAGGACCTCTTCCCCCCCATAAATAGGGAGCATTTAAAAAAAGAAAGGCACTTGAAACTAGGTTTTGAACACTGTTTTTTACTCCTGGCGTCATCACCTGACCATCGTATGAATAATTAAATGTAGCAGATTGAAAGGGACTATTGGGGTTTAGAAACGGCAATTTGCAGCCGATACTAATTGGAAAAGTTCTTTTTCCCAAATTGTCCGCCAGTATGTAAATCAATTCTCCTGAAACAGGCACTTCATTGTGTTGAAGGTATTCGAATTGAGTAGAAGTAATTGGAGCATGTTGTTTTTCCGATATCCAGCAAGCGTAATGGTCGATAGCTGTTTCAATTCGAACCCAACCAGAAGTCATTTCTTTCACTTCGTAATGTTCACCAAAAAGCAATTGGGTAACCATTTCACTGGTGCTAGAAGGTTCCTTTCTGCAAGGAATAATGCTCATGAGGCAAATGCCGTACTGCATAACGGGTAAAGATAATAAAACTAATTGAAAGCTAACTTTGTGAAAACGACCTAATAAATGTAACTTAGAGACTTGCTATGAACGAGGAAACGCGTGAAGCTGTCAACCGAATACTGACCGAATACTTGGAGGCTAAAAAACACCGGAAAACGTCAGAAAGGTTTGCGATACTGAATGAAATTTACTCACATGATGGGCATTTTGATATCGAGCAACTTTACCTCATGATGAAAAATAAAAAATACCGGGTGAGCCGAGCAACGTTGTATAACAATATTGAAATACTCGTTGATGCTGGTTTGGTGATTCGACATCAGTTTGGTAAAAATCTGGCTCAATTCGAAAAAGCCTATAAGTACAAACAACACGATCATTTAATTTGTACAGACTGTGAGAAGGTTTTTGAGTTTTGTGATCCAAGGATTCAACAAATTCAAAAAAGTACCGAAGAAATGCTTAAGTTTAAAGTTATCCACCATTCACTGAATTTCTTTGCGAGGTGTTCAGAGTTGGCTGAAAAAGGAGTTTGTCCTAATAAAAAAAGTCACCATGATATTTGAATTCACAATCCAACAACAAGGCGATCACGCCGTTATTCACTTAAGTGGAAATTTAATCGATAAAGGTCAAGCAGTGAACTTGCTCGAGCAATGTGATGCACTTAAAGCCAGTGGTTGTAATAAGTGGGCCATTGACATGCAAAAACTGGAGTATATGAACAGTAGCGGTTTAAATACCTTGATCCAGTTGCTTACACGATCGCGCGTTGGAGGCGGTGAAGCTGTGATTTATAATTTGAATAAGAAAATGAACGAACTTATTCTCATTACCAAATTACACACGCTGTTTAAAATGGCAAGTGATGAAAAAGAGGCACTTCAACTACTGGGTGTACTTTAACTGTATTCGAAATTAGACCATTTGCAGTTGAAGCGATTAACCAACTTTCTATAAATTTGTAAAATGAAAAAAACGATCCGTGTAGGCGATATTGAATGTGGTGGGAAAGATTTATTCCTCATCTCAGGACCTTGTGTTATTGAAGAT